>WNGE01007079.1_pt1 | contig 12314 bp, 10 predicted proteins | sample 5400651 | NCBI WGS metagenome assembly WNGE01 (sample SAMN13153370, study PRJNA577476) | soil metagenome | isolation source: 60 cm soil or saprolite under grassland replicate 2 | place: USA:California | collected 2016-06-15 | reverse complement strand
TCTTCCCCGGGCCGGAGTCACGCAAGCTCGAGGCGAAGAACCTGCACGGCGACGGGGTGGTCGTCGATGCCGCGCCACAGGCGCCCTTCGTCGGCCAGGTGTTCCGGACGACCATCGACCACTTCGCCGGGCGCGTCGACTACGTGCGGATCTTCGCGGGCGCGCTCCGGCCCGACGCGGTGCTCATGAACCCGCGGACGCGGACCGAGGAGCGCATCTCGCACTTCTACAAGACGGACGGCGCGCAGAACGCCGAGGTGAAGGAGGCGGGGCCGGGCGACATCGTCGTGCTGATGAAGCTCAAGGACGCGCACACCGGCGACACCCTCTGCGACCGCGAGACGCCGGTCGTCCTCCCCGAGTTCCCGCCGCCCAACCGGCCGGTCGCCTTCGCGGTGCACACGAAGAACGCCGACGACAAGGCGGCGGCCGCGCTCCACAAGCTCATCGAGGAGGACCCGTCGCTCGAGCTGGCGCGCTCGCCCGACACCGGCGAGATGCTGCTCCGGGGGATGGGGCAGGCGCACATCGAGGTGACGGTCGAGCGCGTGAAGCGCAAGCACGGCGTGGACATCACGCTCTCGCCGCCGACGCCCGCCTACCTCGAGACCATCACCGCCAGCTCCAAGGCGCAGGGCAAGTTCAAGCGCCAGACCGGCGGCCACGGGCAGTACGGCGACGCGCACGTCGAGCTCCACCCGAAGCCGCGCGGGGAGGGCTTCGAGTTCGAGGACGCGATCGTCGGCGGCACCATCCCGCGCCAGTTCATCCCGTCGGTGGAGAAGGGCATCCGGAACTCGCTCGGCTCCGGGCCGCTCGCCGGCTACCCCGTGGTGGACTTCAAGGCGAAGCTCGTCTTCGGCAGCTACCACGACGTGGACAGCTCCGACATGGCCTTCCAGGTGGCGGGCTCGATGGCGTTCAAGAAGGCCGTCATCGAGGCGCGGCCCATCCTGCTCGAGCCGGTCATGAAGCTCGAGGTGCGCGTGCCGGAGGAGTACGTCGGCACCGTCATGGGCGACCTCAACAGCCGGCGTGCCAAGGTGCAGGGGATGGAGCCCCTCCCGCGCGGCGTCCTCATCCGCGCGCTCTGCCCGCACGCCGAGGCCATGAGCTACGACGCGGAGCTGCGCTCGCTCACCCAGGGCGTCGGCTACTTCACGATGGAGCACTCGCACTACGACCCGGTCCCCCCGCCCATCGCGCAGAAGATCATCGAGAGGCGGCGCGCCGACGGGAAGGTGAAGGGCGTGGAGGAGTAGGCCCCGGTTCGTCTCGCGCGCACTCCGCGGAACGCCCACAGCGCTGTAACAATGGTTCGTCGTTACGCGAGCGCAGCGAGCGCGCCGGGGCGCCGCCGGAAAAGCGGCGAACGCCGCGCCGGCGGCGCACGGGACCCGGCCAGCCAGGAGGGGCCCCGACGAGCTTTGCTCGTCGGGGAGGGGGCGCAGCCCCTTTGAGACGAAGGTGACGTAGGATGCCCCCGCGTTGAGCGCCTATCTCCGACTCCTCCGCTTCGCGGCGCCGTACAAGGCCCGCTTCCTGGGCGCGCTCGCGTGCATGGTCGTCCTCGCGCTCTCGACGGCCGCCTACGTGAACCTGCTCGGCCCGGTGCTCGAGTTCCTCTTCACCGGGCGCGCCCAGGCGGTGGCCAGCCTGGGCAAGTTCCTCCCGGCTTCCCTCGATCTCGCGGGGTGGCTCCAGCGCGTCGAGCGCGAGCACGTGCTCGCGGTCCTGCCCTTCGTGATCACGGCGGTCGCGCTCGTGAAGGGCGTCGCCTACTTCGGGCAGTTCTACCTGATGGGCATGGTGTCGCAGCGCGTCATCGCCGACCTGCGCACCACCATGTTCGACCACATGCTCGGCCTCAGCCCGAGCTTCTTCGCGAAGCGCCACTCCGGCGACCTGATGAGCCGCTTCTCGGCCGACGTTCAGTCGGTCGAGACCGCCGTCTCGTACGCGGTGTCGAGCTACATCCGCGACGGCCTCACCATCGTCGTGATGCTCGTGAACTGCTTCGTCCTCGACTGGCGCCTCTCGCTCATGGCTTTCGTCGCGGTCCCCGTGACGCTCCTCCCCATCGTGCGCTTCGCGAAGCGCCTGAAGCGCGTCACGCAGCAGTCGCAGTCGACGCTCGGGCGCATCTCGGAGCTCGTCCAGGAGGCGCTCGGGGGGATGCGCGTCGTGCAGGCGTTCGGGATGGAGCGCTGGGAGTCGGAGCGCTTCCGGGAGGAGAACCGCCGCTGGATCCGCATCATGCGGAAGAGCTTCCTCGTGCGCGCGCTCTCCTCGCCGCTCATGGAGAGCATGGCGGCCGTCGGGCTCTCGCTCGCCATCTGGTGGGTGGGCGGGCGCATCCTGCGCGGCGAGCTCGACGCGGGAAAGTTCTTCTCGTTCGTCGCCGCCATCCTCCTCCTCTACACGCCGGTGAAGCAGCTCGGGAAGGTGGGCCAGATCGCGCTCCAGGGCGGCGCCTCGGCGGAGCGCCTCTTCGAGATCCTCGACGCGCGCACCGCCGTCCCGGACACCGGGGCGAGCGCGCTCGCGCCCTTCGCCCGCGAGATCCGGCTCGAGGACGTCTCGTTCGCGTACGGCGACGCGCCGGTGCTGCAGGGCGTGAACCTGTCGCTGCGCAAGGGCGAGGTGGTCGCGCTCGTCGGCTCGTCCGGCGGCGGCAAGACGACGCTCGCGAACCTCCTGCCGCGCTTCTGGGACGTCTCGGCGGGGCGCATCACGGTGGACGGCGTGGACCTCCGCGAGGTCACGCTCGCCTCGCTGCGGGCGCAGCTCGCGGTGGTGAACCAGGAGACGGTCCTCTTCAACGACAGCGTGCGCGCCAACATCGCCTACGGCCGGCCGGACCTGTCGAGCGAAGAGGTCGAGCGCGCCGCGCGGATGGCGCACGCCCACGAGTTCATCTCGGCGATGCCCGAAGGCTACGACACGCGCGTCGGCGAGAAGGGCGTGCTGCTCTCGGGCGGCCAGCGCCAGCGCATCGCCATCGCGCGCGCCTTCCTCAAGAACGCGCCCATCCTGCTGCTCGACGAGGCGACGAGCGCCCTCGACGCCGAGAGCGAGCGGGAGGTTCAGCGCGCGCTCGAGGAGCTCATGGGGTTCGGCGCGCCTGGCGGACCGCGGACGACGCTCGTCATCGCGCACCGCCTCTCCACCATCCGCCACGCCGATCGGATCGTCGTCCTCGCCGGCGGCCGGGTCGTCGAGACGGGGCGCCACGAGGAGCTGCTCGAGCGCCGGGGCGAGTACGCCCGCCTCTACCGTATCTTCGAGGGCGGCGCCGCGGGCGAGCGGAAGGTCGCGGCGGGATAGCGATGCACCTCCTCTACGCGCTCGCCAGCTACGCCGCGTTCCTGGCGCTCCTGCCGGTGCTCCTCTTCCACCCGAAGCTCAGGCACGGGACGCTCTTCCGGCTCGGGTTCTACCGCCGCTCCTTCGATCGCGGCCGCGGGTCGCCGCGCATCTGGCTCCACGGCGCGAGCGCCGGCGATCTCCTGTCCCTCCAGCCGATGATGGCGGAGCTGAAGCGGCGGATGCCGGGCTGCTGCATCGTGGTGACCACCATCACCAACAGCGGCCTCGCGATGGCGCGCAAGAAGCTCGCCGAGGCGGACGTGGTCCTGTACGCCCCGTACGACCTGCCGCTCGCGACGCGCCGGGCGGTGCGGCGGCTCGCGCCCGACCTGCTCGTCCTCGAGTACACCGAGATCTGGCCCAACCTCATCCGCGCCGCGAGGAGCGCCGGCGCGCGGATCGCCCTCACGAACGGCCGCTTCAGCCCCGAGAAGCTGTCGCGCTACCGCGCCTTCTTCCGCGCCATCGGCAACCCGCTCCAGGCGATCGACCTCTTCCTCATGCGCTCCGACGAGGAGGCCGAGCGCGTGCTCTCGCTCGGCGCCGCGCCCGATCGCGTCTGGGTGACGGGGAACACCAAGTTCGACGCGCTCCTGCTCGAGCCCGACCCCGGCCGCGCCGACGCGCTGCGCGCCGAGATGGGCCTCGACCCGGCCGCTCCCGTCTTCATGGCGGGCTCGACGCACGAGGGGGAGGAGGAGCTCCTGCTCGCCGTCTACAAGGGCCTCCTCGCGCGCTCGCCGCGGCTCCAGCTCGTCATCGCGCCGCGCTACGTCGAGCGCGCCGGGCGGATCATGGCCCTCGCCGCCGAGGGGGGTCTCTCGGTGCGCCTCCGCAGCGGCGGCGCCCGCGCCGGGAGCGCCCAGGTGACCGTCCTCGACACGATCGGCGAGCTCGCGACCGCATACCGCCTCGCGACGCTCGTCTTCGTCGGGGGGAGCTTCGTGCGGCGCGGCGGCCAGAACGTCCTCGAGCCGGCGGGGCAGGGGCGCCCCGTCCTCTTCGGACCGCACATGGACAACTTCAAGGACAGTCTCCAAGTCCTGGTGGGCCGCGGCGGGATCCAGGTGGCCACGCCGGAGCAGCTGCACAAGGTGGCGCAGGAGCTGCTCGCCCGTCCCGACAAGATCGCGGAGCTGGGCGAGCTGGCGCGGCAGGCGGTCTCGCAGATCCGTGGCGCGAGCGGGCGCAACGTGGACCACATGCTGCGGCTGCTCCCGCGCGCGAGGCCGCTCGACGCGGGCGGCGCCGACGCGGGGAGCACCGCGAGGGTGAGCGCGCCGTGACGAAGATCCTCGTCGTGCGCTACAGCGCGCTCGGCGACGTCGTCCTCGCGACGAGCGTCCTCGATCCGCTGCTCGAGCGCTTCCCCGGGGCACGCATCGAGTGGGTGACGGACCCGCTGTACGCGCCGCTCCTCGAGGGCCTGCCGCAGCTCGCGGCCGTGCACGGGCTGACCCGGGAAGGCGCGGGCGCGGCGATCGGCCTCCGCGAGCGGCTGCGGCGCCGCTTCGACCTCGCCATCGACCTCCAGCACAAGGTGCGGAGCCGGCTCATCGCGCGCGCGGCGGCGCCGGAGCGCGTCACCTTCCGCCGGCGCACCCCCCGGCGCGCGCTCCTCGCGCTGCTGGGCTCCGATCCGCCGCTCGCGCGGGCCCACGCGACCGAGCTCTACGCCGAGGCGCTCGCGCCGCTCGGCGTGGAGGGGCCCGGTCCGCTCCGCATCCACCTCTCGCGCCAGGCCCAGGCGCTCGCGGCCGACGCCCTCGCGCGCGCGCGGCCGCCGATCGTCGCCATCGCGCCGGGCGCGCGCTGGGCGACCAAGCGCTGGCCGCCGGAGCGCTTCGCCGAGGTGGCGGACGCCCTCGCGGCCGAGGGCGCGAGCATCGTGCTCGCGGGCGGTCCCGCCGACCGCGACGCCTTCGCCGCCGTGCGCGCGACCCTGCACGCGCCAGTGGCCGCGGACCTCTCGCCGCTCCCGATCGACGCCCTCGCCGCGGCGCTCGCCCGCGTGCAGCTCCTCGTCGCGTGCGATTCGGGGCCGGTGCACCTCGCCTCGGCGGTCGGGACGCCCGCGCTGGCGCTCTTCGGCCCGACCTCCACCGTCCGCTGGGGACCGCCGGCGCCCGGCCGCGCGGTCTCGCTCGGGCTCGCCTGCTCGCCGTGCTCGAATCACGGCGGCGAGCTGTGCCCGCAGGGGCACCACCGCTGCCTCGCCGACCTCGGCGCTGGCCTCGTCATCGACACCGCGCGCGAGCTGCTCGCCCGCCGCGGCTCGGCGGCCACGCGGTGAGCTGGCTCGAGGACATCTGGTGGCGCGGGGAGGCGAAGGGGCGGCCGCGCGCGCTCCTCGCCCCGCTCGCGCTCGCGGAGCGCGTGTTCCGCGCGGGCGCGGCGGCGCGCTCTGCCCTGTACGACGCCGGGCTCGCGCGGCAGGTGCGCGCGGGCGCGCCGGTCGTCTCGATCGGCAATCTCGCCGTGGGCGGGGCCGGGAAGACGCCGGCGGTGCTCGCCGTCGCCGAGCGCCTGGTCGCGCGCGGCCGCCGCGTGGCCGTCCTCTCGCGCGGGTACGGGGCGCGCCGGACCGACGCGCGGGTCGTCTCCGACGGCGCGCGCGTCCTCCTCGCCCCCGAGGACGCCGGCGACGAGCCCTTCCTGCTCGCCCGCCGGCTGCCGTCCTCGGCGGTGCTGTGCGGCCCGGCCCGCGCGGAGCTGGCGCGCCGCGCCGTCGAGGAGCTCGGCGCCGACGCGCTCGTCCTCGACGACGGCTTCCAGCACCGGCCACTCGCCCGCGACGTCGACGTGGTGGTGCTCGACGCCGCGAACCCCGCCGGCAACGGCCACCTCCTGCCCCGCGGGCCGAACCGTGAGCCGTGGAGCGCCCTCTCTCGCGCGTCGCTCGCCTGGATCTCGCGGGTCGACCAGGCGCCGCCCGGCGCGCTCGGCGCGCTCCGCGAGCGCGTGCGCGCCGCGACCGGCCGCCCCGCGGTGGAGTCGCGGCACGCCGTGACCGACGTGCTCGACGCCGCGCTCCTCCGCTCCCTCGGGAAGGGGACCCTCGGCGGCCGCCGCGTGCTCCTCCTGTGCGCGCTCGCGCGTCCGGAGGGCTTCCGGCGCACGCTCGCCGGCCTCGGCGCCGTCGTGGCCGTGGAGCGCGTGTTCCGCGATCACCACCCCTTCACCGAGGGGGAGATCGAGGAGGCGCTCCGCGCGGCCGCCGCCAGCGGGTGCGACGTCGTCGCGACGACCGAGAAGGACGCGGTCCGCCTGCCGCCGCGCCTCGCCGCCGACCCGCGCATCCACGTGGTCCGGATCAGCGCGGAGATCGTGGCGGGAGGCGACGTGCTGGACGAGCTGCTCGACCAGGCGTTCGCGACCCCGAGCGAGACCACGACCCAGACCCGGACCGCGACCCCGACCAGGAGGGGCGATCCATGACCCCCCGACCCGTCCCCGCGTGGCTCCGCCGCGTCCTCTACGCGCTCTGCGCCCTCCTCGCGTGGCTCGCGTGGACCCTCGGCATCCGCCGGCGCATCGTCCTCGACAACCTCCGCCTCGCGTTCCCGGAGAAGTCCGAGGGCGAGCGCCGCGCCATCGCGCGCGCCACCTATCGCAACCTCGGCGTCATGGCCCCCGAGTTCCTGCTCGTGCCGCGCATGTCGCAGGAGGAGATCGACCGCATCTTCGTCTACGAGGGCTGGGAGAACTACGAGGCCGCGCGGGCGCGGGGGAAGGGCGTCATCGCCTGCACCGCGCACTTCGGGAACTTCGAGGTGCTGGCGGCCGCCCACACCCGCCGCGACGTCCCCATCACCATGATCAGCAGGAAGATGGGGAAGACCGGCGCCAACGACCTGTGGCGCAAGGCGCGGACCCGGTCCGGCGTCGAGGACCTCGTCGTGAAGAAGGGCGAGACGCTGAAGGCGGCGCGGCGCGCGCTCGCGCAGGGGCGCGTCCTCGGCTACGTCATCGACCAGAACCAGCCGCGCCGGCGGGCCGTCTTCCCCACCTTCTTCGGCGTCCCGGCGGCGACGTCTCCCACGCCCGCCATCCTCGCGATCCGATCGGGCGCCGCGGTCGTCTTCACGGTCGCCGTGCCGCTCGGGGATGGGCGGCACCAGGTGATCATCGAGGGGCCGCTCGACGTGCCCGACACGGGCGACCGCGAGCGCGACGTGCTCGCCTTCATGCAGGACCTGAGCGAGCGCCTGGAGCGGCGCGTGCGCGAGCACCCCGACCGCTGGTACTGGCTCCATCGCCGCTGGAAGACGCGCCCTGCGCAGGCGCAGCCGGATGAGGCTGCCCCGGAGCGGCAGGGGGGCATCTGAATTGACGGCATCCGCCGCAGCGCGGTAGGAACGCCCCGATGCGCCGCCCCGCCGCCGTGAACGGGATCGCCCACCTCGCAGGCCTGCTCGACCGCTTCGCGCGCGCCGAGGTCGTCGTGGCGGGCGACTTCATGGCGGACGAGTACGTCTACGGCGAGACGGAGCGCATCAGCCGCGAGGCGCCCGTGCTCATCGTCCGCTACGAGCGCAGCGAGCTCAAGGCGGGCGGGGCCGGCAACGCGGCGCAGAACCTGGCCGCGCTCGGCGTGAAGGTCCGCGCGGTCGGCGTCGTGGGCGACGACGCGCTCGGCGCGACGCTCCTCGACGTGCTCGCCGCCTCCGGCATCGACGTGTCCGGCATCCAGCGGGTGCGTGGCCGCGCCACCGAGTCGAAGACGCGCATCCTCGCCGGCGGGCGCTCCACGCGGCGCCAGCAGATGCTCCGCGTCGATCGCGCCCCGGGCGATCACCTGTCACCCGTCGCCGAGGCGCGCATCGTGCGCGACCTCCAGCGCGCGGCGCGCGGCGCGCAGGCCGTGCTGGCGAGCGACTACGGCTCGGGCGCGCTCGGCCCGCCGGCGCTCGAGGCGCTGCGCGGCGTGAAGCGCGGCGGGGTGCCGGTGTGCGTCGACTCGCGCTACCGCCTCGCCCACTACACCGGGCTCACGATGGCGAAGCCCAACGAGCCGGAGCTCGAGGCCGCGAGCGGCATCTCGCTCGAGGGGCCGGGCGGCGTCGAGCGCGCGGCGCGGGCGCTCCTGCGCCGGCTCGCCTGCGACGAGCTGCTCGTCACGCGCGGCCGGAACGGCATGTCGCTCTTCCGCAAGGGGCAGCCGGTGGTGCACATCCCCGCGCACGGGAGCCAGGACGCGGTGGACGTGACCGGCGCCGGCGACACGGTCGCGGCCTCCTACAGCGCGGCGGTGGCGGCGGGCGCGGACGCGCTCTCGGCGGCGCGCATCGCCAACGTGGCGGGCGCGCTGGTGGTCCAGAAGCCCGGCACCGCCACCGTCTCGCGCGACGAGCTCCTCGCCGAGATCGTGAAGGGCTGATGGAGCGCCGCCTCCGCCTCGAGGACCTCCCGCGCCTGCGCGCGGAGACGCGCGCGGCGGGCCGAACGGTCGCGCTCGCGAACGGCGTCTTCGATCTCTTCCACGTCGGGCACCTCCGCTATCTCCAGGGCGCGAAGGCGCTCGCGGACGTCCTCGTGGTGGCGGTGAACAGCGACGCCTCGGCCCGCCTGCTGGGCAAGGGCCCGGGGCGGCCAGTCGTGCCCGAGGGCGAGCGCGCGGAGATCGTGGCGGCCCTCGCCTGCGTGGACCACGTGGTGGTGTTCGACTCGAGGGACGTCGTCCCGATCATCCGCGCGCTGCAACCGGACGTGCAGGTGAAGGGCACCGACTACACGCCCGAGACGATCCCCGAGGCGAAGGAGGTCCAACGCTACGGCGGGCGCGCGGCGGTGGCGGGCGATCCGAAGGACCACTCGACCACCGCGATGCTGGAGACGCTGGCGAAGCTCAAGGGGTAGGAGGAAGTCGAGTCGAGGATGATCGGGGTTGTCGGGGGCGGAGCCCCCGACCTTGATGACGGCGAAGCCGGCGGCCGCTCGCGTCAGCGAGCGAAGGCGCCGCAGGCGCTGCGCCGGCCGAGAGGGGTGAATTCCACGCATGCGAGTCTCCGGCTTCACGTTCGTTCGCGACGCCGTCCGGCTGCGCTACCCGATCGTCCCCGCCATCCGCTCCGTCCTGCCGCTGGTGGACGAGATGGTGGTGAACGTCGGCGTCTCGCAGGACGGCACCCTGGACCTCGTCCGCGCCGTCGACGACCCGCGCCTCGTCGTCCTGGAGTCGCGCTGGGACGAGGGGCAGCTCGAGCGAGGGCGCGTCCTCGCGCAGCAGACCGACCTCGCGCTCGCGCGCTGCCGCGGCGACGTCTGCCTGTACGTGCAGGCTGACGAGGCGCTCCACGAGGACGACCACCCCGCCGTGCGCGCGTCGCTGGAGCGGCTGCACGGCGACGCTCGCCTGGAGGGGCTCCTCTTCGACTACGTCCACTTCTACGGCTCCTTCCACACGGTGGGCGTCTCGCGGCGCTGGTACCGGCGGGAGGTGCGCGCCGTGAAGAACCGCGCGGGCGTCCGCTCCTGGCGCGACGCGCAGGGGTTCCGGGTGGGGCCGGACGAGACCGCCCGAAAGCTCCGCGTCGCGCTCGCGGGGGGACGCATGTTCCACTACGGCTGGGTCCGGCCGCCCGAGGCGCAGAGGGTGAAGCTCGCCGAGTTCGAGCGCCTCTACCACGGCGACGCCGCCCGCGAGCGGCGCCTGTCACAGGGGTTCTCGTACGACGTGGGCGAGAAGGTGCGCCCGTTCTCCGGCACGCACCCGGCGCCCGTGCGCGAGTGGGTCGCGCGGGAGGACTGGCCGTTCGAGCCCGCGCCGCGTCGCCTGCGCGCCGGGCACGTGCGCGAGGACCTGCTCGATCTCCTCGAGGAGGCCACCGGCGTGCGCGTGGGCGAGTACAAGAACTACGAGCTCGTGCGGTGAGGGTCGCGCCCTGAAGGTCCTCGAGCTCCTCTCCTCGCCGGTCTGGACCGGCCCCGCCGAGCCGATGGCCTCGGTGGCGAGCTTCCTGCGCGCCCGCGGCCACGAGGTGGAGATGGCCGTCGACGCGCGTCGCCCGGGCGACCTGCGCGACCGCCTGCGCGCCCTCGGGTTCACGGTCCGCGACGACCTCGCGCTCACGACGAGGGGCTTCCCCCCGCCGCTCCTCGCGGACGCGCGGCGCCTCGCCCGCCTCGGCCCGTCGTTCGACATCGTGCACGCCCACTTCTCGAACGACCACGCCGTCGCGCTCGTCGGCCTGCGCGGCCGCCGCGAGCGCCCCCGGGTCGTGCGCACCGTCCACGCGTCCCGCTCGCTCGAAGATCGCATCATGCAGGGCCTCGCCCATCGCAGGACCGACGGGCTCATCGCCGTCTGCGAGGCGCACGCGCGGCTGCTCGCCGAGCGCTTCCGCGTGCCGCGCGAGCGCATCCTCGCCACCCGCGGCGCCGTGGACGCGGACACCTTCGCGCCGGACGGGCCCGACCTGCGCCCGGAGCTCGGGCTCGCCGGCGGCCAGCCCGTGGTGGGGATCGTCTCCCGCGTCAAGCCCGATCGGCGGCACGCCGAGCTGGTGGACGCCTTCCGCGCGGTCGCGGATCGACTCCCGGAGGCGCGCCTCGTCGTGGTGGGCCGCGGCGAAGGCCTCGCGGACCTGCGCGCCCACGTGGCGCGGCGGGGCCTCACGCGCGAGGTCGTGTTCGCCGGGTACCGCACCGGCCCCGCGCTCGCGGCGGCCTACCGCACGCTCGACGCGAGCGTCCTGCTCGCCGAGGGCAACGACGGCACCTGCCGCGCGCTGCTCGAGGCGATGGCCTGCGGCCGCCCCGGCGTGGCGTACCGCTTCGGCGCGCCCGCCGAGGCGATCGTGCACGGCGAGACCGGCCTGCTCGTCGAGGAGGGCGACGTGGCGGGCCTCGCGGCGGCGCTCGTCGAGCTCCTCGCCGCCCCGGCCCGGGCACGCGCGCTCGGGGCCGCCGCCCGGGCGCGGATGCGCGCCCTCTTCACCGAGGCGGCGCGCGGGGCCGCCGTCGAGCGCTTCCTGCAGGGCTTGCTCGCGCTGCCGCCCGCCGTGTTATGAGCATGCGATGCCGCTCGCGCCGGACCTGAAGGAGATCCTCGCCTGCCCGAAGTGCAAGGGCGACCTCGAGTTCCACGAGGAGCGAGGCGAGATCCACTGCCGCCGCTGCAAGCTCGTCTACGCCATCCGCGACGACATCCCGATCATGCTGGTGGACGAGGCGAAGCCGCTCGGCTAGCCCTTTTTTGCGTGCGCGCGCTGGTCGTCCACCCCGGGTTCCTCGGCGACACCGTCTTCCTCGGGCCAGCGGTGCGCGCGCTGAAGGCGCGCTGGCCGGAGGGGAGGGTCGCGGTGTGCGTGACGCCGCGCGGCGCGCCCGTGGCGCGGCTCCTCCCCGGCTGCGACGACGTCGTCGTGTACGACAAGCGCGGCGCCGACCGCGGCCTCCGCGGGCTGTGGCGGGCGGCGGCGCGGCTGCGCGCGCTCCGGCCCGACGTCGCGCTCGTCCCGCACTACTCGCCGCGCGCCGGCGCGCTGGCGCGGCTGTCAGGGGCGCCCCGCCGGATCGGCTACCCCGCCTTCTGCAACGAGCGCGTGCCGCTCGACCGCGCGCGCCCGTTCGTCGACCGCGCCCTCTCGCTCGCCGAGCGCGCGGGCGCTCCGGGCGACCCAGCCCTCGCGCTGCTCGCCCCGCGCGAGCTCGACGGGTACGCCGACCGCGTGCTCGCCGGCGCGCGCGCACCCGTCGTCGGGCTCGTCCCCGGCGCGGAGTGGGCGACGAAGCGCTGGGGCGCGGAGCCGTTCGCGCGGCTCGCGGCCGAGCTCTCGCGCGCGGGCGCCTCGCTCGTCGTCCTCGGCGGCCCCGGCGATGGCGAGCTCGCCGCCGGCATCGCCGCCCTGGCGGGCGTTCCGGTGCGCGACACCACCGGCAACGCCATCGACGAGGCCATCGCGGTTCTCGCGCGCTGCGACCTCGTGGTGGGCGGCGACACG
>WNGE01007077.1_pt1 | contig 12314 bp, 6 predicted proteins | sample 5400651 | NCBI WGS metagenome assembly WNGE01 (sample SAMN13153370, study PRJNA577476) | soil metagenome | isolation source: 60 cm soil or saprolite under grassland replicate 2 | place: USA:California | collected 2016-06-15 | reverse complement strand
AGCAGCGGGAATTGCATGAGCTCTTCGGCCTGCAGCGCTCGGCACCACGGACTTAGGTCATAGGCAGCCGACCCGCTAGCACACACTGCCACCTGCGAAAACACACTCAAGATCAACTTATCCCGGAAACTCGGGCTAGCCCCGCCGGCGGCCGCCTCCCGCGCAGCGCACGCAGGTGACGGCGGCGGGGCGGGCCGCCAGCCGTTCGGCCCCGATCGGCTGCCCGCACCGGTCGCACACCCCGTACCGGCCCTCGGCCAGCCGCCGCATCGCGTCGTCCAATGCCGCGACCTGCTCCCGCGCCGCCTCGAGCAGGGCGGCGGAGTGCTGGCGCTCGAACGCGAGCGTCGCGCCCTCCGGGTCGTGCTCGTCGTCGGTCCCGGCCGCGCTGGCCGCCTCGGCCAGCCCGGCGAATTCCCGCTCCAGCGCGGCCACCCGCTCCCGCGCGCGGGCCCGCTCGGCCAGCAGCACGTCCCGTTCCATGCCCCCAATCTACGATCCCTGGGTGACCAGCAAATGGGCCGAACGGGCCCGGTCCTCGCCCTACTACCCGGCTCTGAGCCACCCGGTGTTCCGCAAGGTGCTGCCCGGCACGGCTGCCTCCGCACTGGGCGACGGGATGAGCGCGGTGGCGATCGCCTGGCTGGCGATCGAGCTGGCCCCGCCGGGCCGCAGCGGCCTGTGGGTCGGCGCGGCCGTGGCCGCCTACTCGCTGCCCGGGGCGATCGGCGCGGTTGCGCTGCGCCGCTGGCTGGTCGGCCGGCGCGGGGCCGGCCTGGTGATCGTGAACGCGGTGCTGCGGGCCGAGGCGCTCGGCCTGGTCGGCGGCCTGGCCCTGGCCGGCCTGCTCGATCTGCCCGCCTACGTCGCCCTGCTCGGCGTGTCGTCGCTGCTGTCCGCGTGGGGCGTGGCCGGCAAGTACACGCTGATCGCCGACCTGCTCCCGGCCGGGCAGCGAGTGGCAGGGAACTCGGTCTTCGGCCTGGCCGACCAGGTGAGCCTGATGATCGGCCCGGCGCTGGCCGGGGCGGTGACCGTGCTGGCCGGACCGGCCCTGGTCATTGTCCTGGACGCGGCGAGCTGGCTGGTCCTGGCCGTCAGCTACGCCCGCATCGCCCCCCTGGCCGCCCGCCTGGCCAAACCGGCCGAGCCCCCGGCGCCGGACGCCACTCCCGCCGCCACCGCCAGTGCCTGGGCCACGATTAGGTCGAGTCCCGTGCTGCCCGGCCTGCTCGCCCTGACGTTCGTGTTCTACCTGCTCTACGGCCCGATAGAGGTGGCGCTGCCGGTGCACGTGGCGACCGACCTGCACGGCTCGGCCGCGCTGCTCGGCACGATCTGGGCGATATTCGGGGTGGGCGCCGTGGTCGGCGAGCTCGGCGCGCCGTTCCTGCGCCGCTGGCCGGTGTGGCCGGTGATGACCGGCATCGTCCTCGGCTGGGGCCTCGCGCTGGTGCCGTTCGGCCTGCCCACGCCGCTGTGGGTCGGCCTCGCCGCGTTCACCGCGGGCGCGGTCATCTGGGGGCCGTGGATGTCCCTTTCCATGGGCGTGTTCCAGGACGCCACGCCGCCCGGCGCGCTGGCCCAGGTCCTCGCGGCCCGCAGTTCGCTGCTCATCCTGGCCGCGCCGATCGGCATCGCTCTCGGCGGCCCCCTCGTCGCCGCCCTCGGCGCCCGCGGCACCCTGCTCGTCTCCGCCCTGGCCACCATCGCCCTCGGCCTGGCTACCGTCGCCGCCCTCCTTCTCGCTCGCCGAGCAGGATGAGCCCGTGATGCTCGGCGAAGTCGCCCCAATCCGCGGAGTTGAGCGCCACCAGCGGAATCCCGTAGCGAAGGCAGCATGCGGCGATCCAGGCGTGGTTCTGCGGCCGGGGCCGCCCGCGCAGCTTGGCCTGGCCGGTCAACTCGCCCCACGTCGCGGGGCACCTCAAGGGGCACCAGGCCCCGGTCCCGGCCCTGGCGCCGCCGCCGGTCGGTTCCAGGACCCTGGTGACCACCGGCTCGGCGGACATGCCGGCCGGCCACCTGGTGGCGGGCTCGGCGTCCGGCGACGCGGGATCGCAGCCGCCCGCCGCGTCCCCGTCCCCCTCGGCCTCTCCCTCGCCCAGCGCACCGGCTTCACCGGCAGCTTCCCCGACACCCAGCACGTCGGCGTCGCTGACCGCGTACATGGACGGCGGCACCGACAACGCCTCCTACAGCGTGGCGTCGACGTTCGACACGGTGCCGATGGCCAACCAGTCGGGCCGGATCGCGGTCACGCTGACCAACACCGTGACCAGCACGTGGACCGGGTACGCGCTGAGGGCGAAGGTGTTCCCCTCCGGTAACACCACCGGCACCGGGACGCCGCTGACCACTGGCCCCGCCGTGGCGATCAGCGGCACCGTGGCCCCGAACGGGACCGCGCCGGTGGAGAGCGTCACCCCGGCGGAGAATCCGGGCTCGTACGAGGTCTGCTGAGACGTGGTGAACGCGGCCGGCGCGTACTTCTCCTCCGAGGGCGGCAACCAGTACTGCGCGCCGTACACCATCCAGCAGTACCCGCCCCAGATCAACGAGCAGGAACCGCTCCCCGGCACCGACGTGAACACCCAGACCCCGCAGCTGAGCGCCTCGGCGGTGGTCCCCGGCGGGTACTCGGCCACGCCGGCGTTCAGCTTCGCGTTCAAGCTGCTTCAGCGGCCCGAGCCTGACCTCCACCGTGGTGCAGTCCTCGGGGTGGGTCGGGAGCAACGGCAACAGCTGGAGCCCCACGGCACTGACCTGGGGCACGACGTACTACTGGACGGTCACGGTCACCGACGCGGCCACCCTGCCGAGCATCACCAGCACCAGCCTGACCTGGACGACGCCGATCTCGTTCGTGGTCGGGAACGCCCAGCCGAACGTGACCTACCGGTTCGGGAGCACTTACCAGACGGGCGACGGTAACCCGGTGATGACCTCCGACCTCGGCAACTCCAGCTATGACGGGTCGGGCAAGACGGTGGACCCGAAGACCGCCAACGTCACCCAGCGGGTCACCGACGCGAGCGTGGACAGCGTCGGGCCGCCGCTGTCCATCGTGCGGGCCTACAACTCCCTGGACCCGCGCACCTCGCAGGCGCTGGGGGCGGCTGGTCGTCCATGCTGGACATGTCGCTGGTCCCGGACAGCGACGGGACCGGGGCGCTGATCCTCACCCTGGCCGACGGACAGCAGGTCCGCTTCGCCAAGAACGCCTCCGGCGGTTACGCCCCGCCGCAGGACATGTACGCGGTGGTCAGTACGCTCTCCGGCGGCGGATTCGCGGTCACCGACCAGTCCGGCACCACCTACGGCTTCGGCCATGTCAGCGGTTCGAACTGGCTGATCTCCCAGGTCACCGACGCCTCTGGCCGGTCGCTCGCGTTCAGCTACAGCTCCGGCTCGCTGACCGCCATCACCAGTACGATCTCGGGCCGGGCGCTGCACCTGACCTGGAGCACGCCGAGCGGGGCGAGCGTCCCGCACGTGGCGTCGGTGTCCACCGACCCGGTGACGGCGGGGCAGCCGGGCACGGCGCTGACCTGGACGTACGGTTACAGCGGCGACCTGCTGACCTCGGTGTGCCCGCCGGGCACCACGACCGCGTGCACCGCGTACTCCTACATCACCAACGGCTCGCACGCACCGGAATCGGTGCTGAACGCCGCGCCGACCGCGTACTACCGGCTGAACGACCTGGCGGACGCCACCACGGCGGCCAACCAGGTACCGGTCAACGACCTGACCACGCTGGACCCCCCGGCGGCCGAGTTCGGCACCACGCCGGGGGTAGCCGGCCCCATCCCGGGAGTGACCGCGACGTCGTTCAACGGGACCAGCTCGTTCATCGTGATGGACGGGGAGTGGTGCGCCACCCCTGGGCAGGTCGGCTCGTGCCTGGCGACCAATGACAGCGGCCGGGTGCTGGGCGGGCCGAACGGGTCGCTGGCGGTCAGCGTGTGGTTCAAGACCACCGCTGCCACCGGGCAGATCCTGGCGGTCACCCCGGGCCTGCCCGGCGGGTCCGGCACCGGGAACCTGATGCCGCTGCTGTGGGTCTCCGGAGGCAAACTCAAGGGCTTCGGCGGGTGCCCGCCGCTGCAGGCGTGCACCACCATGTCCTCGGCGGGCACGGTCAACAACGGGGCCTGGCACCAGGCGGTGCTGATCGCCGGGCATGCCCTGTACCTGGACGGCGCGCAGGTGGCCACCGCCACCGGCGGTCTGACCGGGATCCCGTCCGGGCCGGTGCTGCTAGGCGCCGGGGCGACCAGCCCGGACGGCAGCTCGATCACCTGGCAGTACTACAACGGGGCCCTGGCGGACCTGTCGTTCTACCAGAACCAGATGCCCACCCCGGCCACCATCGCGGCCCAGTACGCCGCCGAGACCAACCCGGCCGCCGAGCTGTCCTCCATCACCAGCCCGGGCGGGCACACCGAGCTGTCGGGAACCTACGACACCGTCAACGACCGGGTAGCCACGCTGACCGACGCCCACGGCGGCACCTGGGCCTACACCGGCCCGGTATCGGGCTCTTCGTCCTCGGCTTACGGCGACGCGGTGTTCGGCTCCTCACCCGAGGACTTCTGGCCGCTGTCCGACAACGCCGGGCCGCTCGCCCACGACCTGGTCGCCGGGGCCGCGACCGCGGCGAACCCGCGCCCGCCGGCCACCTACTCGAACGTGACGCTAGGCGCGGCCGGGCCGACCGGGTTCCCCGACGGCACCGCCGCCACCTTCTCCGGCACCGGCTCGCAGGTCTCTGTCCCCGGCGGCTACTTCGCCGGCACCGGCACCGAATCGGCCGAGCTGTGGTTCAAGACCACCGCCTCTAGCGGCACCCTGCTGTCCTCCGGTACCGGCACCGGCGGGGAGCCGCTGGGCGCCTGGCTCTCTAGCGGCTGCCTGACCGCCGCGGTCGGCAGCAGCCAGCTCGGCGGCAGCAGCGCCTTCGGGGCCTGCCTGGGCACCACCAAGAGGGTCAACGACGGCAACTGGCACCAGCTCATCGTCACCGTCGGCCCGGTCCAGACCTCCACCGGGTGGCTCGGCGGCACCCAGAGCCAGACCGCGACCCTGTACCTGGACGGTGCCTCGGCAGCCACCGCCACCCTCCCGCTGCCCGGCACCACCTCCCCGGCGGGCTACACCGCCTACCTCGGCACCGGCTCCTACGGCAGCTTCACCGGGTCGCTCGCCGACCTCTCCCTCTACACCCGCCAGCTCACCTCCTCCGAGGTCACCGGCCACTACCACGCCCTCGCCGACACCGTCACGCCCCCATCCGGCACCGCCTTCCTCGGCGGCCCCCCACCCCCCATCACCCTGCCCACCCTGAACACCCAGACCATCACGGTCACCAATCCGGCCGGCCAGAACGCCAGGTACGTGTACGCGGCCGGCGGCCTGACGCGCACCGTGGACGTGCTCGGCGGGGCCACCTACTACGGCTACGACTCGGCCAACCGGGCCACGACGATCACCGACCCGGACGGCGATACCACCTACACCACCCACGACGCGCACAACAACGTGACCTCCACGACCACGTGCGCGGCCGTCGGCAACTGCCAGACCTCCTATGCCTCCTACTACGAGAACCTGTCCAGCCCGCTTGATCCGCGCAACGACAAGCCGACCGATTCGCGCGACGCCCGCTCCTCCTCGTCGTCCGATCCGGCCTATGACACGGTGACCACGTACACCTCATCGGCCCAGATCGCGACCAAGACCACGCCGGTTACGTCGGCCTGCCCGTCCGGCTGCAAGACCTCCTATGCCTATACCGCGGGGACGGAGTCCGCCGTCGGTGGCGGAACCGAACCTCCCGGCCTGCTGGCGTCGCTCATCGCACCCGGCGGTGGAGTGACCAGCTACGCCTATAACTCGGCCGGCGACGTCATGCAGGCCACGAACCCCCTCGGGCTGGTGACCAAGTACAGCTACGACAACCTGGGTCGCGATCTGACCCAGGCGCAGGTCTCGGACACCTTCCCGGCCGGGCTGACCACCAGCTACGGCTATGACGGCCAGGACCGGCTCGTCACCGAGACGGACCCGCCGGTCACCGACCGGGTGACCGGCGCGGTGCACACCAAGGTGACCGGCTATACCTACGACGCCGACTCCAACGTGCTGACCACCACGATCAGCGACAGCACCGGCGGAGACCCGTCCCGGACCACCACCAACACGTACAACACCAACGGCAAGCTCGCGTCCACCGCCGACGGGCTGGGGAACACTACCTCGTACACCTACGACACGCTGGGCGACCGGATCAGCCAGACCAACGCCGCCGGGGTGACCACCGCCTACGCCTACGACGACGCGGGAAACCTGCTGACCACCACGCTGCAGGGGTACACCGGCAACCCGAGTAACCCGTCGCCGCCGGCCAACCTGGTGCAGGAATCGCGGGCCTACGATCCCGCCGGGAGGCTGGCGTCGGTCACCGACGTCAAGGGGACGCAGACCAACTACACGTACTACGGCGACAACCGGCTCGCATCCAGCTACGTTGTCTGCTCAGCCTGCAGCGGCGGAAAGCAGAGCGTCACCACCTACGGCTACGACGCGGCCGGAAACCGGATCACCGAAACCGCCCCGGGCGGCCTGACCGTCAACACGGCTTTCAACGCCGACGACCAGGTGGCCTCGCAGACGGTGGACCCGTCCGGGGTGAACCGTGCGGTCGCCGCCACCTACGACTCCGACGGGAACGTCGTCACCAAGACCCTGACCGGTGGCGGCGTCACGCAGACCGAGACGATGACCTACAACGCGATGGACCAGGCGCTGTCGCAGACGGTGGCCAACACCGGCGGGAACCTGACCAGCAGCGATGTGCGGGACCAGCGCGGCCTGGTCACCTCGGAGACCGACCCGGCGGGCAACACCAGCACGATCTCGAACGACGAGGCCGGGCGCCCGGTCGTGGAAACCGGCCCGGCCGCGCTGAGCCAGACCGGCAGCGGCGGCGCGCCGGTTACCGCCAACCCGGTCAGCATGGCCGGCTACGACACGTTCGGCGACCAGACCGAGAGTTCCGACCCGGACGGCAACGTCACGACCTACGGCTACGACCAGGACGGCCATCAGGTGTCGGTCACCGACCCGTCCTACACCCCGCCCGGTTCCAGCATGCCGGCCGGCGGCACCACCACGACGGTCTTCAACAACCTCGGCGAGCAGACCAAGACCACCGACCCGCTGGGCAACATCACGCAGTTCGGTTACGACCAGCTCGGCGACCTGGCCAGTCAGACCGACCCGGGCGGCGGGGTGACGACCCTCAGCTACGACCCGGCCGGGGAGCAGACCAGCGTCACCGACCCCACCGGGGCGCAGACCCAGGCCACCTACGACAACCTCGGCCACCTGCTCACCTCGACCAACCTGGTCCGGCAGAACGCCTCCGCGGCCTACACCACCAGCTACGGATACAACGACGCGGGCGAGCAGATCTCGCAGACCAGCCCGACCGGGGTGCAGGCCACGGCCACGTACGACGCGGTGGGGGAGCAGACCTCTGTCACCGACGGTGCCGGGAACACCAGCACCTACGCCTACAACCTGGACGGCAACCTGGCCAAGATGACGTTGCCGGACGGCACCGCGACCACGGCCGACTACGACCTGGCCGGGCGCCAGACCTCGCTGGCGGACCTGAACGCCGCCGGCACGACGCTCCGCACCGAGTCGGCCGTCTACAACCCGGACGGGCAGATCACCTCCGCGACCAACTTCCTGGGCAACACCACCACCTACGCCTACGACGCGACCGGGATGCTCACCTCGCAGACCGAGCCGGTGTCCTCTGGCCACACCATCACCGTCGGCTACGGGTATGACCTGGCGGGCAACCGGACCGCGCTGACCGACGGCAACGGCAACACCACCTACACCACCTACAACTCCCGGGGTCTGCCCGCGGTCATCACCGAACCCCCGACCGCCGCCCACGGCAGCACGGCCGATTCCACCACCACCGACGTCTACGACGGCAACGGCGAACTGGTCACCCAGAACCTGCCCGGCGGCGTGCAGATCACCAACAGCTACGACGCGATGGGCGACATGACCGGCCAGGCCGGCACCGGTGCGGCCGCGCCGACCGCGGCCAGGACCTTTACCTACGACGGCGCCGGGCGGCTGCTGACCGCCGCGACCGGCGCCGCCGGAACCTCGGGTACGCCCGGGTACCAGCCCGCCAGCTCCGAATCGTTCGGCTGGGACGACCGGGGCCTGCTGCTGTCCGCTTCCGGGTCGGCCGGCACCTCCGTCTTCACCTACAACGGAAGCGGGCAGCCGGCCACGGCCGCGGAGGCGGCCGGCACCTCCGCCTACACCTACGACGGCGCCGGCCGGCTGGCCGCCGACGCCGACGCCGCCTCCGGCGCCACCGGCACCTACGCCTACAACAACCTGGACCAGGTCACCCAGATCTCGTACGGGGCCGGGAACGACACCCAGAGCTTCGGCTACGACAGCCTGCACCGGCTGACCTCTGACACCATCGCCACAACCGGCGGCACCCAGGTCGCCGCCATCGGCTACGGCTACGACGCGGGCAACGATGTCACCTCGATGACCACGAGCGGCCTGGCCACCGCCGGCGGCGGGTCCGGGACCGTCACCAACACCTACGGGTACGACCAGGCGAACCGGCTGATCTCGTGGACCGCCACCCCGTCCGGCGGCACGGCGGTCACCAAGTCCTACGGCTACGACAACGCCGGCAACCTGACCAGCAATAACGGCACCACCTACGGCTACGACGCCCGCAACGAGCTGACCTCCGACGGGTCGAGCACCTACTCCTACACCGCCGGCGGCGACCTGGCCACCGCCACCGGTCCCGGCGGCACCGCCACCTTCGCCTCCGACGCCTACGGCCAGCAGGTCACCGACGCGGCCTCCTCGCTGTCCTATGACGCCCTCGGCCGCATGGTCAGCGATGCCCGCCAGGGTGGCGGCAGCATCACGCTGACCTACGACGGCCTGACCGGCCAGGTCGCCTCGGACTCCTCGGCGTCCTACTCGCGCGACCCGGCCGGGCAGATCACCGGGGTCAGCACGACCGCGGGCAGCAGGCTGCTCGCGCTGAGCACCCAGCACGACGACCTGTCCGGCCTGTTCACCGCGTCCGGCACGGCGCTGGCCGGGTCGGTCACCTACGACCCGTGGGGCCAGGTGCTGGCCAGCGCCGGGCCGGCCGTCCAGGTCGGCTACCAGGGCCAGTGGACCGACCCGGGCACCGGGCAGGTGGACATGGGCGCCCGGTTCTACAAGCCGTCCGCGGGCGGGTTCATCAACCAGGACACCTACGCCGGCGGCGAGGGCGGCCCGGCGGTCACCGACAACCTGCACGCCTACGCCGACGACAATCCCATGTCGGTCATGGACCCCTCCGGGCACGCGCCGTCGAAGTCCTCGGGGTCCGGCGGCGGCGTCACCGCCGGGGAGATCGCGGCCGCGGCCGCACGCGCGGCCGCGGCGCACGCCAAGGCCTCGGCAGCGGCCTCGCTGGCTGCGGCTGCCGCCGGAGCGGCGGTGGCCGCGTCGGCCGTCGCGCACGGCGCCGCCGCACTGGCTCGCCTGCTGAACTCGGCCGCGGCCAGGGCCGCGCAGCTGGCGGCCAAGGCCCAGCAGCTGGCCGCGGCCGCGTTCAAGGCGGCCCAGGCCCAGCTGCAGGTCGCCAGGGAATGGCAGGACAAGGCCGACGCTGCCTGGCGGGCGGCCCGCGATGACCTGTCCAAGGCCCACGGCTGGAACCCGTTTAAGGACGTCGGGTATCTGAAGGACGCTGCCGTCCAAACCGGGATCGCGTTGTACGACGAGGGCCGGGCGGGTCTGGCGATGGCGGCGTACGTGACGCTGGAGGGGATCGCGCTGGGCTTGGAGGCGGCTGCCGAGTTCGCGGAGGGGACGGCGCAGCTCGCGGCGCTGATGGCCAAGGGCGCGGCGAAGGCCGCCGATGTGGCGGCCAAGCTGGCCGACGCGGCGGCGCACGCGGCGCACGTGCTGGCGGCGGTGGCGGCGCAGGCGGCGGCCCTGGCCGCGCACGATGACGCGCTGGTGGCCAGGCTGACCGCCGCGTACGTCAGGCAGCAGGCCCGCAAGCTGGCCAAGGCGGCCCGCGCGGTGGCCCGGGCGGTGAAGAAGGCCGCCAAGAAGGTCGCCCACGCCGCGGTGGCGGTGGCCAAGGCCGCCTACAAGTACTCCGGTGCCCAGGACGTGGTCTCCTGCGTCACCAACCCGCACCTGTCCAGCTGCATCAAGGCCGCCGTCACCGTCGCCCTGGTCGTCGCCACCGCCGGCGAAGGCGAAGTCGAAGTCGCCGCCATGGAGGCGGCCGAAGAAGGCGGCGCGGACGTCGCCGAGCAGGTCGGCGCCAAGGCGGCCGAGAGCTGCGGGCTGAGCTTCAGCCCCGGCACCAAGGTCCTCCTGGCCAACGGGAAGGCCGTGCCCATCTCCGCGCTGAAACCCGGCGAGAAGGTGGTCGCGACCAATACGAAGACCGGCAAGACCACGGCCGGGACGATCGCCGCGGTCCTGGCCCACTACGACACCAACCGGTACGACCTGACCGTCCGCGTCCACGGCCGGACGGCGGTCATCCACACCACCAGCAACCACCCGTTCTGGGACGCCACCACCCACCGCTGGGTCAAGGCGGGTGCCCTCAGGTACGGTACCCACCTGCGCACCCCCGCAGGCGGCACCGCCACCGCCCTCGGCGGCCACGCACCCCGGCACCGGTCCGGCTGGATGTGGGACCTCACCATCCCCAGCAACCACGACTTCTACATCGCCACCACCGCCGCGGCTATACTCGTCCACAACTGCTCGGCTTTCCCCGAACGTACGGCTTACCTATACCGGCTGGAAGATCTTGATGGCAACTACCTCAAGACGGGAATGTCGACATACCCTCGCGGCCGTTATAGGGCAGGATTCATGCGCGACAAGGTTATGCGGATTCTCACCTCTGGCCCTAAATCACAAATCCTAGCGCTGGAGCGTTATATTGTTGAGATTGACCCAGGGCCGTTGAACAAGGAGCCCTGGGCTGGCGCAAGATTGGGTGAGTGAAGGGATGAACGGCGAGCCGGCACTGTCGCTTGGCGTCATCATCGGGGGTACATCGGCGAGCCGCACGTGGGAGATGGCAGTGAAGAGGCTTGCGACGCATGTGGCAGATGTCAGGGCGGGGGTGATTTCACCGCTAGCTGTAAACGTGGTTTATCAGATTCCTGGTGAACACGTCAGCCCAGACTTCACTGGGGTGCGAACAGGGCGCTTTTCGAAGAAGAATCGAGAACTTCTTATACAGGTGGCCTTGCCATCAGAGCCTAGCGGTGATCCATATATGGAGGCACTCGCTCTGCTGTGCGATGCGGTGAACGAGGCCGAGCGGTTCGCCCGCCAGCAAGGCCTTGTGGAGAGTCGACTCGTCGAGTTGCACGAGCTGCTGGGGCGCCTGTGAGGGATTCGGACTGTCACGAACCATCTCGGTCAGCATGCGGAAGAGGATCGATATCAGACGATGAGAGATCGTTGTGGCCGCCAAGCGGGTCGGTACAGATCCTCAGGCCCCTTGCGGTATTGACCGGAACGACTGCGCTGGTCAACTGGATCGTCTTGGAATCGAGCACGAATGACTGAGCCCGATCACGGGTTGTACTTCGAGATTCAAGAGTTGGCAGAAGCCCTCGGCAGTCTTACTTCGCGTGGTATGGCTGCGATATTCGGTATCTGCGGCCGGGCGTTCGCTCCTCTGCTCGAGCAGGTCGAGCAGAGGAGCGGGAGGAGATTTACAGTTCCTGATCTCGCTCTGGCGCTGGACCTGATCGAGGCATTCGCTACGGGATCGGCTGAAGCTGCGGATCACAGCGAGCTAACGGCGCGACTGAATCTCGCCGTATCTGACGATAGTCATCCATGGAGTACCTATGTGCAGGACATACTTGTCTGCGTGAATGCGGGGCTTGCGGCAGCATCGGTCGGCGATCGTCCTAGGTCAGGGTCGATCGAGTTCGCTCTTGAACCGCTTACCGCCATGATGGAGAACCGGGACGTCGATGTCATCCGAACGTATGGCGATGATTATTGGAGCAGAGAAATCATCAAGGATCCAGCTATGGCAGCGGCGCTAGGATCAGACCTCCGGCAGTCGGTCCTTGATGTCGTTAAATCGGGGTGGGCGTGGCGAGCTGGTAGGTGATGGGCCGGGTGTCGCCGGGCATGCGGGGCGGGGTGGCGTTGATCTCGTCGAGGAGCAGGGCGAGGGCCCGGGC
>WNGE01021320.1_pt1 | contig 12315 bp, 10 predicted proteins | sample 5400651 | NCBI WGS metagenome assembly WNGE01 (sample SAMN13153370, study PRJNA577476) | soil metagenome | isolation source: 60 cm soil or saprolite under grassland replicate 2 | place: USA:California | collected 2016-06-15 | reverse complement strand
CCGACGGCGACCCAAACTGGACGCCGCTCTTCGACCCGGGCGCGTCCGCGCTCGGCCTCAACTTTGGCCCGCCGCTCTCTACTCCGCCCTTCCCCGACCACCCCTCGGCGCACGGCTGCGGCAGCGGCGCGATCGTGCACACGATGCAGAACTTCTTCGGCACCGACACGATCAGCTTCAGCGCCTACAGCACCCGCACCCGCACCTGGCGCTCATTCGAACGGCTCTCCGACGCACTCAAGGAAATCATCGACGCACGCGTCTGGGGCGGCATCCACTTCCGCACCGCCGACGTTCAGGGAGCAGTGCTCGGAAAAAAGGTCGCACACTGGCTCAAGCAGCACTACTTCCAGCCCGCCGACTGAGACAACACGAGGGGAGGGCCGCCTCGCGCGGCCCTCCCGCCTCGAAGGGGCGAGCGGTCAATTGGCGGCGACTCCGACGACGTGGCCCTGCGCGTCGGCGAGCACCCCGAACGTCACCCCGGGCACGCTCTGGGCGGGCTGGATCGTCTTGCCGCCGAGCTGCCCGGCGCGCGCCAGCGTGGCCTCGACGTCCTCGACGCCCACGAAGAACAGGACGGCGTCGGCGCCGCCTTGCAGGGGGCCGATCGCGGTCGGAATCGTACCCTCGACCCCGGTGTCGACGAACGAGTAGCCGGGGAAGGCGCCGTCGGAGTACGTCCAGCCGAACAAGTCGGCAAAGAAGGCGCGGGTCGCGTCGGGGTCTCCCGAGCGGATCTCGGCATGGATGACGGGGTGGGCCATGACACTCTCCTTGGACGCAGCGGCCGGCGGTTCCGACCTGTTGCTGGAACGACGAACGGGCGACGCGGAAATCGACACCGCTGCACCGGCGATATCGTGGAGCTGTGAGCGACCGTCCTACGATCCACGACGTCGCTCGGCGGGCCGGTGTGTCGATCAACGGGAAGGGCGACGTGAGCGCGCAGACGCGCGAGAAGGTCCGCTCGGCGGCGACGTCGCTCGGCTACGCGGCCGATTCGGCCGCGCGAGCCCTGGTGACGAAGCAGACGCGCCTCGTCGCCGTCGTGGTCGGCGACAACTCCGGGCACCGGGACCTGTCGGTGATCTTCTTCGGGAAGGTGCTCGGCGCGATCTCGCGCCGGCTTGCGCAGTCGGACTACGAGCCGCTGCTGCTCCAGGCCGCCGACGGCTGGAGCGAGACTTCGCCGCTCGACGCCAAGCGCGGGCGCCGCTTCGACGCAGCAATCGTGATCGGAGTCGACGACGACGACCCGCTGATCGCCGAGCTCGCCGCCCGGCGGCTGCCGCTCGTCGGCGTCGACGTCAGGTGCGGCGGCGCACGCGCCGGGTTCGTCGGCTCGGACCACGACGAAGGCGTCCGGCTCGCGCTCGCCCACCTGTACGCCCTCGGCCACCGGCGGATCGCGCACATCGCGGGCGGCACCAACACGGTGGCCGGGTCCGACCGTCTCGCCGCGTTTCGCCGCGAGGCCGAACGTTATGGGCTCAAGCTGCCGGACGACTACGTTCGCCTTGGCGACTTCTCGTCCGCGCTGACGACGATCCGCCAGGACCGCCAGGCGCTCGGCACGCTGGCGGCCGCGCAGGCGGTCGAGCTGATCGAGCACGCCGACGCTCCGACGCGCGCGACCGTGCTGCCGGTCGAGCTCGTCGTCCGCGCCTCGTCGACCGGCTAACGAACCGGCACGATCGCGCCGAGCACGCCGTGCACGTCGACCTCCGACGCGCCGTGCCAGCGGTGCGGGCCCGCCGCGAAGAACAGCGTCGTCCGCGGGCCACTCATGCCGCCCGTGCCGAACGCGATCCCCCAGACGCCGGGCACGGAGAGCGGACGGCCGCCAAGGCCGGGAAGCTGTCCGCGGAGCGACCAGCCGTGACCGCGTCGCGCGTACACGTTGATGTGCCCGCTGCCGAAGTTCGCGACGAGGAGGTCGCCGCCGAGACGCCCGAAGCCCTCGGGTGACAGCGCGAGCCCCCAGGGCTCGTCGAGCTCCTTCGTCTCGCCGACGCGGGAGACGAGCCGACCCTCGAGGTCGTACTCGTCGACATAGCCGCCCGTCGGCGCGTCGTTTCCGTTCACGGGCGCGCGCCACACGTACGTGACGAACAGACGGCCGCCGAGCACCGCGATGCCGGAGGGCGCATACCAGGCCGGGATCGACCGGTCGACGAACGCACCGCGGCTCACCACGCGCCGCCAGCGCGCGTCGAACACGAGGACGCGGCCGTTGTGGAAGTCCGTGGCGTAGAGGCGCCGCGATCCGTCCGGCAGGCTCGCGAGCGCGAGCCCGCGGAAGACGGCCGCGGACGCCGTGGCGTCGAGGGCGATCTCCGCCTCCGTCGACCATCCATGGGGCACAGAGGGCGCCCAGCCCCTGATCCTTCCGTCCTCGCACGCGTACAGGAACTGCGCCGGCGCCGCGCGGCCGCCGCCGCGCACGACGAAGCCGCCGCCGTCGTTGAAGACGACGCCCGTCGGGCCGCCGGGCACCTCCACCGTGAGCGCCTGCTTGAGGCCGTCGGCGGCGTAGAGCGTGCTCGAGCTGCGCGCCTCGTTCGCGACCCACCACGGGCCCGTCGCACTGGCGGCGAGGCCCCACCCGTTCACGAGCTCGGGATCGTGCCTCGCTGCTGCGAGGCCGCGGTCCGCGACCAGCCGGTGAACCGCGAAGGCAGCCGGCCGCCCCGCGGCGGTGGGCGCGGCGGACGCCGAAGCGAGCGTGGCCGCGGCCGCAAGCAACGCGGCCGCGGCGACGAGCATGGTGCTAGCCGGTCGCAACCGGCGACGGGCGCGGCGTCGTACGCCGGCTCGCGATGAAGTCGCGATACCAGTAGAAGCTGTCCTTCGGCACGCGCTCGAGGGTCGGGTAGTCGACGTAGACGATCCCGAAGCGCTTGCCGTAGCCGTGCGCCCATTCGAAGTTGTCGAGCATGCTCCACACGAAGTAGCCCTTCACCGGAGCACCCTCCGCGGCGGCGCGCGCGACCGCGTTCAGGTACGAGTCGAGGTACGCGACGCGCTCGGGATCGTGGACGCAGCCGTCGTGGGTGCGCACATCCGGGAACGCCGCGCCGTTCTCGGTGACGTACAGCGCGGGCGGCGCGTAGTCCTCGGCGACGCGCACGAGCAGGCGGTAGAGGCCCTCGGGGAACACCTCCCAGCCCATGTCGGTCAGCTGCGCCTCGGGATCGCGGACGATGCGCGGGCGCTCGCCACCGTCGCCGCTGACCACGAAGCGGAAGTAGTTGTTGATGCCGAGGAAGTCGAGCGGCGCCGCGATCGCCTCGAGGTCTCCGTCGCGGACGAACGGCGAGACCAGCTCGTTGCGCTCGAGCAGGTCGGCGGGATACGAGCCGCGGAAGAGCGGGTCGAGGAACCAGCGGTTTCCCTCCCCGTCGACGCGCCATGCGGCCGCCTCGTCCTCGGCGGACGGCGACGCCGGGTACGCCTGCGCGAGGTTGAGCGTGATCCCGACCTCCGCGTCCGGAGCCGCGTTCCGGATCGCCTCGACGGCCCACCCGTGCGAGAGCAGTAGGTGGTGCGCGGCGGCGACCGCGTCGGTCTCGCTCGTGCGGCCCGGAGCGTGCTCGCCCCAGGCATGCCCGATCCAGGCGACCACCCACGGCTCGTTGTGCGTCGTCCAGCGGCGAACGCGATCGCCGAGGCGACCGACGACCGCGTCGACGTACTCGACGAACGCCTCGGCGGTCGCGCGTGCCGGCCAGCCGCCGGCGTCCTCCAGCGCCTGCGGCGTGTCCCAGTGGAAGAGCGTCGGGAAGGGCTCGATCCCCTGGGCGAGCAGCTCGTCCACGAGGCGGTCGTAGAAGTCGAGCCCGGCCGCGTTCACCGGGCCGCGCCCCTGCGGCATCACGCGCGGCCACGCGATCGAGAAGCGGAACGCGTCGATCCCGAGGTTCCGCATCAGCGCGACGTCGTCACGGTAACGGTGGTAGAAGTCGCACGCGACCTCGCCGGAGTCGCCGTTGCGGACCTTGCCCGGGGTTGCGCAGAACCGGTCCCACACGCTCTCGCCGCGGCCGTCCTCGTGCGCGGCGCCTTCGATCTGGTAGGAGGCGGTCGCGGCTCCCCAGAGGAAGTCGGCGGGGAACGGGTGGGTGCTGTCGGGGGTCATGATTTCCTCTCGATTGGGGTGGTGGACAGCCCGGGGGCGGGGGCGGTGACGTGGCAGCGTGCCGCGCGGCCCGGGTGCGCCTCGACCAGGGCCGGGGTGAGCTCGGAGCAGACGGCGACGGCGAGCGGGCAGCGGCCGACGAAGCGGCAGCCCTCGGGCGGGTCGACGGCGGCGGCGGCGAGACCTCGCCGTTGCTCGATCCGGGTGGCCTTCAGCCCCACGGCCGAGTCCGGCGCCGCCGAGAGCAGCAGCCGCGTGTACGGGTGCAGCGGCTCGGCGAGCACCTCCTCCGCCGGACCGCGCTCGACGATCTGGCCGGCGTACATGACGAGGATGTCGTCGGCGATATACCGCGCGCTCGCCAGGTCGTGCGTCACGTACAGGAACGCGATCTCGTGCTCCTCCTTGAGCTTCAGCATCAGGTTCAGGATCCCGATCCGGATCGAGACGTCGAGCATGCTCGTCGGCTCGTCGGCGAGGACGACCTTGGGCTCGACTGCGAGCGCACGCGCGATCGCGACGCGCTGGCGCTGGCCGCCCGAGAGCTCGTGCGGGTACTTCGCCGCGATCTCAGCGGGCGGAACGAGGCCCGCGTCCCGCAGCAGCTCGTGGACGCGCTCCTCGAGCTGGTCGTGAGGAACGATGTGGTGGATCCGCAGGGGCCGCTCGAGGTGGTAGCGAACCGTCTTGACGGGGTTGAGGGACGCGAAGGGGTCCTGGAAGATGATCTGCACGTGCGAGCGGTAGTGGAGGACGTCCCGCCGCCGACGAACTGCGGACAGGTCGCCGCCTTCGAAGAGGACGGTGCCTGCGGTGGGGCTGTACAGGCGCGCGAGCAGCCGGGCGACCGTGCTCTTGCCGCTCCCGCTCTCGCCGACGAGGGCCGTGATCGTGCCCGGACGCAGCTCGAACGAGACGTCGTCGACGGCGTGCACGGACGCGCGGTGGAGCGTGCCGCCGAGCGGGAAGCGCTTCGTGAGGTTGCGAACCTCGAGCGGCGCCGCCGTGCTCATGCGACGCCTTCCTCGACGAGATGGCATGCCACCTGGTGGCCGGCCTGGATCTCCCGCAGCCGGGGCCGCTCCGCCGTCTGCCGCAGGTAGAGGCCCGGCCGCTCCGGCAGGCAGTGCGGGCACCGCGGGTGGAAGCGGCAGCCTGCCGGGGGATTCCTGAGGTCGGGCGGAGAGCCGGGGATGCCGGTCAGCGGCAGCTTGGGACCGCTGAGCGGCGGGAACGACTGCAGCAGGCCCTGCGTGTAGGGATGACGCGGGTCGGCTGCGAGCAGCGCCGCAGGCGCGCTCTCGACGATCTCGCCGGCGTACATGATCGCGATCCGGTCGGCGAACTCGAGCAGGAGCGAGAGGTCGTGCGTGATGAAGAGGACGGCAAAGCCGAAGTCTCGCTTGAGCGCCTCGATCTGTTGCAGGATCTCCCGCTGCACGACGACGTCGAGCGCAGTGGTCGGCTCGTCGAGGATGAGCAGCTCGGGGTTGAGCGAGAGCGCGATGGCGATGATCACGCGCTGGCGCATCCCTCCCGAGAGCTCGTGCGGGTAGGCGCGGACGCGGCTCGGGTCGATCCCGACGAGGTCGAGCAGCTCGGCGGCGCGCCGGAGCGCGCGCCTGCGGTCGATCCGCTCGTGCGCGCGCATCGTGTCGACGAACTGGTCGCCGACGCGCATCACGGGGTTGAGGGCGTTCATCGCGCTCTGGAAGACCATCGACACGTTGCGCCAGCGGAAGCGCCGCAGCTCCTCGGTGCTCTTGCCGACGAGGTCCTCACCCTGGAAGAGGATGCTTCCCCCCGTCAGGTGCGCCGGCGGGCGCAGGATCTGCATCGCTGCGTTCGCGACCGTGGTCTTGCCGCAGCCCGACTCGCCCGCGAGCCCGACGATCTCGCCGGCGCGGATCTCGAGGTCCACCCCGTCGACCGCGCGGACGCGACTGCCGCCGAAGCCGTACTCGACGGTCAGGTGCCGCAGCTCGAGCAGCGCCTCGCCTGCGACCCGCGTCATCGGCGCCGTCTCGACCTGCCGGGCGGCGCTCGTCACGAGACCTTCTCCGTGCGAGCGAAGGCGCGCCCACCGACGAATGCGACGAGCAGGCCCCGCACGAGGCGCCGCCGCGCGCGCTCCGCGCGCAGACGCGGGTTGCTCACCTCGTCGATGCCGGCGAGCACGAGCACGAGCCCGAGCACCGTGAAGGCCAGCGCGGCGCCGGGGAAGAAGAACGGCCACCACTCTCCCTGCAGCACGGTGGAGTTCGTCTGCGCCCAGTACAGCGTCACGCCCCAGCTCGTCTTCGCCATGTCGCCGAGGCCGAGGAACTCGAGGCCGGCGTCGGTGAGCAGCGCGATGTAGAAGACGAGGACGAAGGCTGCTGCGATCCGGCTGATCATGTTCGGCATCAGCTCGCTCACGACGATCCGCCACGTCGGCTCGCCCGCGGCCTTCGCCGCGTGGACGAAGTCGCGGTTCTTCAGCGAGAGCGCCTGCCCGCGCAGGATCCGCGCCTCGAAGGCCCAGAGGACGAGCGCGATGACCACGATCATCGTCCCCATCCCGCGGTCCTTCAGGTAGCTGGACACGACGACGAGCAGCGGGATCGGCGGGATCGTCAAGAAGATGTTCGTCAGGAAGTTGATGCCCTCGTCGACGATCCCGCCCGAGTACGCCGCCGTGATCCCGAGAAGGGCGGCGAGGGCGGTGGCCAGCAGACCCGCCGCGGCCCCCAGCATCAGCGAGCGGCGGGCGCCGAGCACGACCTGGGAGAAGATGTCGCTCCCCTGGTCGGTGGTGCCGAACAGGTGGTGCCACGAGGGCGCCTGCCGGATCGCGAGGATGTTGAAGTCGTTCGGGTGGGCGACGGAGATCAGCGGCGCGATCAGCGCCACGAGCACGATGAAGCCGATCATGATCAGCCCCAGGCGCGACTTCGGGTTGCGGAGCAGGAGCGCAAGCCAGCCCGGGACCTGCAGCTTGCCGCGGGCGTGCCTTCGCGGCGCAGCGGCCGGAAGATCGAGCGCAATGGGGTCGAGCTGCGCCATCAGCCCGCGCGCAGCCGTGGGTCGAGGACGAAGTTGAGCAGGTCCATGATCAGGTTCGCGAGGATCACGCAGACGGCCAGCACCAGGAGGATCGCCTGCGCGAGCGGGTAGTCGTTGCCGAGTACCGCCTGCTGGAGCGTGTAACCGGCGCCCGGATAGCTGAAGATGTACTCGACGAAAACGAGGCCGCCGACGGCGCTCGCGAACAGCGGGGCGAAGCCGTTGAGCGGCGGCAGGATCGCGTTGCGGCCGCCACGTAGTCCTCGCTGATCGTGTTGATCATCACGGTGCGCATGTTCAGCACCCAGCCGCCGGCGTAGGCGCCGACGACGACGAGGATCGGCAGCTCGGAGTGGCGCAACGCGCTCGTGAGGAACGCCCAGTTGAGCCCCGGCGTCACGCTGTTGTCGTACGCGTGCTGGATCGGGAACCAGTGCAGCTCCAGGCCGAGCAGCCAGAGGCCGAGCAGCGCGGTGAAGAACGCCGGGAATGCGCCGATCGCCATGAACGCCGGCACGAGCACGCTGTCGACGACGCCGCCACGGCGCCAGGCGGCGACCATGCCGACGACCGTGCCGATGAAGAACGCGAGCAGGAAGGCGACGCCGACCAGGAAGATCGAGTACGGCAGCGTCCTTCCGATGACCTCGGACACGTGGGTCGGATAGTTCGAGGTGGAGATGCCGAAGTCGAAGTGCGCGATCCGATGCATGTACGTCACGTAGTCCTGCCAGATCGAATGGTGGCCCCCGCCGAGCAGCGCCTGGTACGTCTGGATGATCCCCGGGTTCGACGAGATCTGCGACGGGCTCAGATGCTGCAGCACGCCGGCCATGGGGTCTCCGGGCATCAGCCGCGGCAGCAGGAAGTTGAGCGTCAGCGCGACCCAGATCGCGAAGACGTAGAAGACGAGACGGCGGGCGAGCCAGCGCATGTCGGTTCCCTGAGCGTAGACCGGCGGGCGGAGTCAGTCCGCCCGCCGGTCTGCTGGAGGGCCTATCTGTCGGTCACACCCCGGCCTTCGCGCCCTTGCAGATGCGGGTGAACGAAAGCACGTTGTCGGGGAAGGTCGTGAAGATCGGGTCGCCGTAGAAGTTCTTCGGCGTGTTGAAGCAGTGGAAGTACTTCGTGCTGTATGTCGACCAGCGCGGGCCGATGAAGAGCGGGACGATCGGCAGCTGTTGCAGGAAGATCTTCTGCAGCTGCGTCGCGATCCCGTGCTGCTTCTCCGGGTCGAGCGTCACCTTCCACTGGCCGAGCAGCGTCGTCGCCTTCGCGTCGGCGAAATGCTCCCAGTTTCCGGTGGCCGACGCGTCCTGTCCGGCCGCGATGTACGCGTTCTGCGAGAGGTTCGCGTAGAAGTAGCCGTACGGCGAGCCCTGCGATCCGCCCTGCCAGAGCAGCGTCGGGAACTTGCCCGAGCTGGCGTTGGGCCACCACGAGCCCCAGTCCGGCTCGAGCGCGACGTTGGAGTCGATCCCGATGTCACGCAGGTTCTTCGTGATGATCTGGTTCGACGCGACCCAGTCCGACCAGCCCGAGATCACGTGGATGTCGAGGTTGACGGCCTTGCCCTTCGGGTCGAGCAGCGTGTTGCCCTTGTAGGTGAAGCCGTTGTCGGTCAGGAGCTTCTTCGCGGCCGTCGGGTTGTAGGCGGCCATCTGCTTCGCCTGCGCCTTGACCGAGCTGTCGGTGACCCAGCCCGGGAAGAGACCGCTCAGGCCGAGCGCGTCGGTGGCCGGCGCGTAGCCGTACTCGCCGAGCTTCGACACGGTCTTGCGGTCGATCGCGAGGCTGAGGGCCTTGCGGAACGGGACCAGGCTGTACGGGTACGCGGTGGTGTCGAGCACGAGCGAGATCGGATACGCGGTCGTCGCGTAGAACGCGTGGAAGTGCTTCGGGTCCTTCGAGACGTACGCCTTCTCGACGTTCGGGACGAAGTTGTGCGTCCAGTCGACCTGGCCGCTCACGATCAACGCAAGCGCGGCGTCGTTCGACGCAGCCTGGACGTACTCGAGACAGCCGATCTTCGGCTTCCCGCTCAGCCAGTAGTGGGGGTTCTTGCTGAGCACGTAGTCCTGCGTGGTGAACCGCTTGATGATGTTGAAGGGGCCGGAGCCGACGGGCTTCGGGTTCGTGAACGTCGCCGGGTCGCTGACCTTCGACCAGATGTGCTTCGGCACGATGAACTGCCGGTTCAGGATCGAGGAGATGAACTGCGAGTCGGGCGTCTTGAGCGTGATGGCAACCGTTGCGGCGCCCCTTGCCCTGATCGAGACGATGTTGTTGTCCGCGCCGGTGAGCCCGATGCGGTCCATGATCTTGTCCTGACGGCCGGCGGTGAGGCTGTAGACGACGTCGGCCGAGGTCAGCCGCTTGCCGTCCGACCACTTGGCGTTCCTGACGAGCTTCAGCGTCAGCGTCTTGTTGCCGTTGCTCCACTTCCAGCTACGGGCGAGCCACGGCACCGGCTTCAGGCCGCCCTCGGGCGTGACGATCAACGGCTCGTAGAACGCGCCCTGAACGAAGGAGCCGCTCGGGAGCCCCGTGGCGGTAAACGGGTTGAAGTTCTTGACGAAGGCCGGATCGCCCGATCCGGTCATGACGAGGCACGCGTGGGCGGCCTGGGCGGCGTCGGCCCGCCCGGACGCATCGGTCGCCGCAGGGGCGGCCGAGCTGCCGAGAAGGATCGAGACGCCGACGAGACCCGCGACGGCGACAGCTGTCGCGAGGCGGCGGGACGAGCGGATGCTGCGTCGCATCGAATGTCCTTTCTCGCCCGGGGTCGGGCGGCGGAACGGTTTCGGCACTGTTTCAGCCCAGTGGCCGTAAACTTTCCGGAAACGTTTACCACAGCCTTAACCCGAAAGTCAAGCGTGATCATCGGTATTTTGCCGAGCCATGCGATAAATGGTTCCGGAAATTTCCGGAACGTGCTTAAATAGGCCTCATGGCCGAGGCCGCACATCGCTCCTCTCGCGTCACGATCCGGGAGATCGCCGACCTAGCCGGCGTCTCGATCGCCACTGTGTCGCGCGTCGTCAACGGCCGCAACGACGTCTCGGAGGAGACGCGTGAGCTCGTCCAGGCGATCGTCCGCGAGCGCGGCTATGCCGCGAACCGGAGTGCGCGCGGCCTCTCTGCGGGGCGCACCGGCCTCGTCGGGGTGCTCGTGCCGCTGGTCTACCCGGTCTACTTCTCGGCCATCCTCTCCGGCGTCGCCGAGGCGCTGTACGAGCAGGAGATGCGGCTCGTCCTCTCGCCGACGCAGCACGAGCACGACCGCGAGGTCTCGTTGCTCGACCGGCTCATGCACGGCATGACCGACGGCGCGCTGATCGTCCTGCCCGAGGAGTCGAGCGACGAGCTCGCACGACTCCTTGACGCGGGTTACCGCTTCGTCGTCGTCGACCCGCTGGAGCCGCTCGACGACCGGATCCCGTCGGTGTCCGCGGCGCACATGTCCGGAGCAGATCAGGCGATGCAGCACCTGCTCGGGCTCGGCCACAGGCGGATCGGCATGATCACCGGGCCACAGGGCTGGGTCGCGACCGAGGACCGCCGGCGCGGCTACTACGCGGCGTTGGCAGCCGCCGGCATCCGGCCCGATCCCGAGCTCGAGGTGGAGTCGGACTTCGAGATCGCCGGCGGCGGCAAGGCCGCCGGGGCCCTGCTCGACCTGCCGGAGCCGCCCACCGCGATCTTCGCGTTCAACGACAACCTGGCCATCGGCGTCATCCGGGCCGCGCGGGCGCGCGGGCTTCGCGTGCCGGAGGACGTCTCGGTGGTCGGGTTCGACGACGTCGAGCTCGCGACGATCGTCACGCCCGCCCTCACGACAGTTCGCCAGCCGCTGGCGGAGATGGGAAGGACTGCGGTCAGCCTCCTGATGCGGCTCCTCGAGCGGAAGCGCTTCGAGACGCTCCACGTCGACCTCGCGACGCGGCTCGTCGTCCGTGAGTCGACGGCACCGCCCAGACGAGCCTGACACTGCGACTCCCGAGAGGGAGAGAAGGGGGGTTCCGCATGTCTCCAGTTGGTCGTCGAGGGCTCGCCCGTCGCCTGGTTCCCGCGCTCGCCGTCCTCGCCTTCGGGCTTGCGACGACCGCGCTCGCCGGCGCCGCCACGACCCGCACCGGTGCGGCGCAGGCCCAGCCCGACTTCGGGCCGAACGTCAAGATCTTCGATCCGAGCATGCCGACGAGCGCGATCAGGGCGACCGTCGACGCGATCGCGAGCCAGCAGGTCTCGAACCAGTTCGGAACGCAGCGCTACGCGCTGCTCTTCATGCCCGGCAGCTACGGATCCGCAGCCGATCCGCTCAACTTCCAGGTCGGCTACTACACCGAGGTCGCCGGCCTGGGCAGCTCGCCGAGCGACGTCGGCGTGAACGGCACGATCGACTCCTACAACCAGTGCTTCGGGCCCGGCGACTGCACCGCGCTCGTGAACTTCTGGCGCTCCGTCTCGAACCTGACGATCAACGTCTCGGGGAAGGGAGGCACGTGCCAGTTCGGCGAGTTCTGGGCGACCTCGCAGGCCTCGTCGCTGAGGCGTGTCCACGTCAACGGCTACGCCACGCTGATGGACTACTGCTCGAACCCGGCCTACGCGAGCGGCGGCTTCATCGCCGACTCGCAGTTCTCCGGCAGCACCGTCGTCAACGGCTCGCAGCAGCAGTACCTCGTCAGGAACAGCAGCCTCGACGGCTGGACGAACGGCGTCTGGAACCAGGTCTTCGCCGGCGTCGACGGCGCACCCGCGCAGTCCTTCCCGAGCCCGCCGTACACGACGCTCGCCACGAATCCCGAGTCGCGCGAGAAGCCGTTCCTCTACGTCGACTCCGACAAGGACTTCAACGTCTACGTCCCCGCCGTGCAGCGCGACTCCTCGGGCACGACGTGGGCCGCCGGCCAGACCCCCGGCCGCTCGCTTCCGATCGAGAGCTTCTTCATCGCGAAGCCGACCGACCGTGTCCAGGCGATCAACGACGCGCTAGCCCAGGGGAAGAACCTGATCTTCACCCCGGGCGTCTACGACGTCGGCCAGACGATCAAGGTGAAGCGGGCCGGCACGATCGTCCTCGGGCTCGGACTGGCGACGCTCGAGGCGCAGAACGGCGCCGTCCC
>WNGE01010294.1_pt1 | contig 12315 bp, 13 predicted proteins | sample 5400651 | NCBI WGS metagenome assembly WNGE01 (sample SAMN13153370, study PRJNA577476) | soil metagenome | isolation source: 60 cm soil or saprolite under grassland replicate 2 | place: USA:California | collected 2016-06-15 | reverse complement strand
TGGACCCGCGCTTTTCCACCGCGGCCGGCAAGGCGCGGTACTGGCTGCCGATCAAGCCGGGAACGGACATCGCGCTCCTGCTCGCCTGGATGCATGTCATCGTCAACGAAGGGCTCTACGACCTGGATTACATCGGGAAGTACGCGACGGGCTTCGAAGAGCTCAAGACGCATCTCGCGGACAAGACTCCCGAGTGGGCCTTCACCGAGACGACGATCGCGCCGGAAACGATCGTCGAGACGGCTCGTTTCATCGCGGGCGCCCGCCCGGCGTCCCTCGTGCACCCCGGCCGGCACGTGGCCTGGTACGGCGACGACACGCAGCGGGAGCGCGCGATCGCGATCCTGAACGCCCTGCTCGGAAGCTGGGGTCGCCGCGGCGGCTTCTTCATCCCCGCCTCGATGAACGTTCCGAAGCTTTCCCTGCCCGCCCCGGCGCACACGCCCAAACCCGCGCCCGATGCGCCCGGGGGCACCGTCTACCCGTTCGCCGACGAGGTCCTGGCCAACGGCGTGTGCGACGCCACGATTCCCGGTCCCAACCACTTCAAGGGCTGGATCGTCTACGGAACGAATCTGATCCAGGCCCTGCCGGAGCCGGCGAAGACCATGAGAGCGATTCAGGAACTGGATCTGCTCGTCGCGATCGACGTGCTGCCGGCGGAGATCGTCGGGTACGCCGACGTGGTGCTGCCCGAGTGCACGTACCTCGAGCGATGGGACGACGTCGGACCGACACCCTGGCGCGAGCCCTTTCTCGCAATCCGCCAGCCCGCGGTCCCGCCTCTGTATGAAAGCAAGCCCGGTTGGTGGATCGCCAGGGAGCTCGCCAAGCGCCTGGGGCACGGCGACTTCTTCCCGTGGGACGACGCGGGGGCGATGGTGGAGACCCGGCTCGCAAAGGCGGGTTACGACGTCGCCAGGATCAAAGCGAAGGGGGTCGTCCGCGGCAAGCCCGTCCCCGTGACGACGGAAGACGGGCTGGAGCTTTCCTTCAAGACGCCTTCGGGCAAGATCGAGCTGTCATCGGCGCAGATGGCGGCGGCGGGTCTGCCGCCATTGCCGCCGTACACCCGCCCGGAGGAGCCGGCGCCGGGACAGTTCCGGCTCCTCTACGGCCGCACGCCCGTACACACGTTCGGCCGCACGACGAACAATCGCTTCCTCTCGCAGGTCACTTCCGGCAACGAGGTCTGGTTGAACGCGAAGGTGGCGATCGAGAGAGGACTCGCGAGCGGCGAGAAGGTCGTCCTCGTCAACCAGGACGGAGTCCGGTCGGAGCCCGTTGCGCTCAAGGCTACCCAGCGGATCCGCCCCGACTGCGTCTTCGTCGTGCACGGCTATGGACATACGAGCCCCAGGCTCCTGTTCGCGAAGGGGCGCGGCCTCGACGACGCGAAGCTGATGACCCGGGTGAAGATCGATCCCGCGATGGGCGGAACCGGCATGAATGTCAACTTCGTGACAGTCGAGAAAGCGTGAGATGAGCGCCAAGGCGAAGCGCTACGCCATGACCGTGGACACGCGCCTCTGCGTGGGGTGCAAGGCCTGCGTGCTTGCCTGCAAGGCGGAAAACGCAGTCCCGGACGGGTTCTGCCGCACCTGGGTCGTGGAGGAGGTGCGCGGGGAGTTCCCCAGGCTCTCGGCCGAGATCCGCTCGGAGAGGTGCAACCACTGCGCGGCGGCCCCGTGCGTCAAGAACTGCCCGACCGGGGCGAGTTTCGTCGCGCAAGGCGGCGTCGTGCTGGTGAACCACGACAAGTGCTCGGGCTGCAAGGCGTGCATCGCCGCGTGCCCCTACGACGCCCGCTTCGTGCATCCCGCGGGCTACGTGGACAAGTGCACGTTCTGCCTGCACCGCGTGCAGAAGGGCCTGCAGCCGGCGTGCGTGTCGGTCTGCCCGACGGGAACGCTCGTCTTCGGGGATGTCAACGATCCGGGATCGGAAGTCGCCCAGAAGCTCGCGTCGCGCAAATGGAAGATCAACCACCCCGAGAGCGGGGCGCAGCCCAACGTTTACTTCCTGACCTGAAGGGACCGTCATGACTCCGCTCGTCGAAACAACTACGACCCGCGCCAATCCACAGATCGACCCCTCGCTCTCGACCTGGGGCTGGGAGATCGTGATTTACCTCTTCCTCGGCGGGATCGTCGCCGGAATCCTCGTGCTCACGACCTATCTCGAGCTGACCCGGGCAGATAAGCCGCGCTCCCGGGCGTTGCGCTGGATGCCGCTCGTGGCACTGGCGCTTCTCTCGGTCGGCATGCTCGCGCTCTGGCTCGATCTGGCGCATCGGTTCTGGGCGTGGCGCTTCTATGCGACCTGGAAGCTGACCTCGCCCATGTCCTGGGGCGCGTGGATCCTGGTCCTGCTCTACCCGACAGGACTCCTCCTGTGGCTCGGATCGCTGGAGGACGTCGGACGCGACTGGCTGCGCCGCAAGACACCGGTCACCGGGAAGGCGCTTCTCGAGAACCTGATCCGATTGAGTGATCGGCATCGGGGAGCACTCCTCAAACTGGGCCTCGCTCTGGGCATCGGGCTGGGCATCTACACGGGCATGCTGCTCGGGACGATGCCGTCGCGACTGGCCTGGAACAGCGCCCTCCTGGGACCCTTGTTCCTCGTGTCGGGAATCTCGACGGGCGCGGCCTTCCTTCTTCTGCAGAAGCTGGATGGAGGGGAGCGAAGGCTCCTGGTCCGCTGGGACGCAATCGCGATGACCGTGGAGCTCGTCCTGATCGCCTTGATGCTGGCTGGCTGGGCCACCTCGGGCGCGGCGGGTCGTTTCGCCGCGCACAGTTTCCTGGGCGGGCCCTACACGGCCGTCTTCTGGTCCCTCGTCGTGATCATGGGGCTTCTCGTTCCGCTCGCAATTGACGCCATCGAGGCACGCCGGCACCTGGTGTTCGTCGCGATCGGACCCGTTTTCATCCTTTGCGGCGGGCTCGCGCTGCGCTGGATCATTCTCAGTGCGGGCCAGCAGTCCGCGTTCCGGCTGCCCCTATGAAAGAGGTGACCCCGATGCCCGAGCAGATCCGCCCGCCCGCCGAGCGCCCTCTCTGGAATCCCTACATCGCCGGAGTCGCGCTCGGCCTGGTCCTTCTCGCTTCGTTCCTCATCATGGGCTTCGGCCTCGGGGGCTCCGGGGCGCTCTCGAGACTCTCGATCGGCGCGGCCCACCTCGTCGCGCCGAAGACCGTCGAAGGCAACGCCTACTTCTCGCAATACATCGGCTCCGGCAAGCACGTCCTCGAGGACTGGCTCGTTTTCGAGGTCCTGGGCGTCTTCCTGGGAGGAGTCCTGGGCGCCTACTCAGCGGGGCGGCTCAAGCTCGGCATCCAGAAGGGACCCCGCATCACGAATCCAAAGCGACTCCTGCTTGCCCTGGCCGGCGGCGTCCTCATGGGAATCGCGGCCCGGCTGGCTCGCGGCTGCACGTCGGGTCAGGCGTTGACGGGCGGAGCGGTCCTGTCCCTGGGCTCCTGGATCTTCATGATGGCCGTCTTCACCGGAGGCTACATCGTGGCTCCCCTCGTGCGGAGGCAGTGGCGATGACGTTTCCGCTCTTCGGCCATTTCGGCCCCTCGACCGGTCTTCTCATCGGAACGCTGATCGGAATTGGGTTCGGCTTCGTCCTCGAGCGGGCCGGCTTCGGCCGGGCGCGCAATCTCGCGGCGCAGTTCTACTTGACCGACCTGCGCGTGCTGAAAGTCATGTTCAGCGCGATCGTCACGGCGCTCGCCGGTATGGCGCTCCTCTCGGGCGTCGGCCTGCTCGACCTCTCGCGGGTCACCGTGCCCGAAACGTTTCTGTGGCCCCAGCTCGTCGGCGGCCTCCTTCTCGGCGCGGGGTTCATCATTTCAGGATACTGTCCCGGGACCGCCGCGGTCGCGACTGCCTCCGGCAACATCGACGGAGCCGTTGGCATCGTCGGCATGATGCTCGGCTCACTCGGGTTCGGTCTCGGATTCGGACCGATCGAGAAGTTCTACGAGAGCGGGGCGATGGGTGTCGTGCGCTTGAACGACCTCCTCGGGGTTCCCACGGCGGTCGTCGCGGCGGCGGTCCTCGTCATGGCGATCGGCGCTTTCGTGGGTGGCGAGAAGGTCGAGCGCATCTTCGCGCGCAGAGCGGGAGAGCCCGCGCCCGCGTCCCCGCCCCGGGTCAAGGCCCGGGTGTTCGGCGCGCTCGCCGCCACCGCTGCCCTGGCGCTCCTGGCGCTGGCCCTCCCGGTCCGCAAAGCCGGCTCTCCGGAGGCAATCGCGCGGACGATCGAACCCGTCGAGCTCGCGCGACAGCTCATCGCCAACCCGCAGGACTTCTGGGTCGTGGACCTGCGGCGGCCCGACGCGGCCGCTCAGGGACGGATCCCCGGCGCGATGACTCTCTCTTCCGATGATCCTGGCGCCGGCCAGGTCGCCCGGCTCTTTCCCACTCGCAGACTCGTCGTTTACGCGCAAGGCGACCCGGCCGAGCTCCCGCAGGGTGTCCTGCGGTTCAGAGGCGAGATCACGGTGCTGCGCGGGGGCTACGACGCGTGGCAGGCAGCGGTCCTCGCGCCTCCCCTTCCGCCCGAAAGCCCGACCCCCGCGCTCATCGCGGAGTTCCGGTTGAAGAACGCTCTCCACTCCCGCTACACGGGAGCGGCCGCGGCCGAGCCGCCGAGAATCGAGGTCAAGCCCGCCGTTCCCGCCCCTTCCGGCCCGCGCAAAGGAGGCGGCTGCTAGGAGTCGCATACCAGCGACGTTCTTCAAGGCAGAAACGGGACCGCCCTGGGGACTCCAACACCGGGGTTCACGCCTTCGCCGAGGCGAACCCGGCTATGACTTTCAAGACGAGCAGCAGCAGCGGCGCGGTGTGCAGTACCAGGTCGAACCAGTCGAGCGGCCGGCGTAGCGTCCCTGCGAAAAGCATCTGCCACTTCTCGATCAGGTGCGGCTTGGCCCCGAAGGGCGCTAGCGCCAACAGCACCGCGACCGGAACCAAAACGACGTACGGAATGTTGTCGAGGAACCTCATCGTCTGTTAATCGGCTTCGTCAACCGATCGCGCGTCGCGCCTACTCCGCCGGCGCGATCTCGCGAAGGGCGGCCGCATCGCGGACCAGGAAGCCCTTCTTGTCGGTCTCAACGACCCCCTCCTTGTGCCAGCGGCTCATGACGCGAATGGCCGTCTCGATGGTCGTTCCGGCGAGGTCGGCGATCTCCTGGCGGGAGAGCGCGAGCGGAATGAAGACTTCTTCCCCCTGTTTCTGGCCCATTCGCTCCGCGAGCGTCGAGAACAGACGGGCCATGCGGTATTCGACCGAGCCGGTCATGTCCGCGAGTCTCTTGTTCAGGGTCATGAGGCGCAGGGTCAGTCCCGCCAGCAGCCGGCGCGTAATCTCGGGACGGCGCTCGATCAAGGCGAAGAACTCGCGTTCCGGGATCGAGACCACGCCGCAGGGCTCGATGGCGACCGCCGTGGCCGGGAAGGGGCGCCTCTCGAAGGCGGCCACCGTGCCCACGGGCTCGCCGGGGCCGAGGATCTCGATGATCAGATCCCGGTCGGGCGTGGACTTGACGATCTTGACCCGGCCGACGAAGAGAAAATGGATCTTCTCCGCCGGCTCCCCCTCTTCGAAGATCCTCGCCCCCTTTTCAAAGGCCTGAAGCTCGCAGAGCGGGGCGAGCGCGGCGCGGTCTTCGGCCTTCAGGGACGCCAGGATCGGAATCGCGTCGAACGGGATGGGAGGTCTTTCCACGACCGGCCGATTATAGGGACTGAATAGCGAAACCTTCGGCCCCCTTCCGTCGTTTGAATCAAGTGTGGACAAGAGGAGGATGAGCCATGCCGTCCAATGGAAGCCCCGTCAACACAAACAGAACGAAGCGCCACCGCCACGGCTACCGCGGCTACGGATCGCCGCTTCCCCGCGAGTATACCGGCGCGATCCATTGGGGGCGGGGCTTCAGCGGCGTAGGCGTTCCGGAAGAAGGTAGGATCCTCTCCCTGAGGCCGGACGTCATTCCCGAAGAGCTGCGCGACCGCCTGTCATCCGAAGACGACTAGGCGGTGCAGACGCGCCGCCTAGAGATCGGCGTTGCTAAGGCGCCGCGATGCGACGGCGGCGGGAACGACGATCCAGAAGAGAACGGAAAGCGCCACGAGACCGCCGGCCCCCGCGGGTCCCTTCGTCGCGCGCAGCAGGGCGAGCGAGGCAGCGCCGAATGCGGCTGTCCCCTCGATCGCCAGAAGCGTCCCCGTCCTGACGGCGTCCACCGGATTCATGAGGGTCGCCGCGACCAACACTCTCGATGCGCTTCCCGAGGGAAGGAGCATGGCAGCGCCCAGGGCAGCCACGTCGAAGAGGACGACCGCCGCGAACCAGAGGATGAGCGCGATAGCCAGAGTCCGGGTTCTGCGGCCGACGGCCCCCGACGCGAGCGCCGCGGCGAGGCCGAGGAAGATCGCCGTCAGGGCCAGGGACGCCGCGAAGAGGAGGCCGTAGGCTCCGGCGCCGAGCTGGCCGGAGCGCCAGAAGATCACGATCCCGGCGCCGCCCAGGCCAACCGCCTGCGCCGCGGCGAGCGCCGCAAAAAGGCCGAGCAGGCGTCCGAAGAGGATGGTCTGGCGTGAGACCGGCTGGGAGAAGAGCAGCTCGGCCGCTCCGCGGTCGGGCGAAAGGGCCAGGACTCCGATCACGAGCGAGGTCAGGGGGACCAGGAGCAGAACAAGGGCAACGAGCGAGGCCGCGGTGCGGGCGAAGTCCTGGACGCCGCTTCCGCCCGAAAGGATGTAGCCCGAGGAGGCGACGGCGAGGGACAGCGCGGCAAACACGGCCGCGAAGATCTGCGTCCAGCGCGACCGCACCGCCAGTGTCAGCTCCTGCCGGGCGCAGAGAATGAGGGGCGACTCGCTCGTGTCCTTTCGCATGGCTCTCCTCTTACTCAACGCGCGTCCGGAGGACCGGCCGCTCCGAAGATCTCGTGCGCCGGCACGTTCGCCCCGCCCGCCGCGGCAGGGTCCGCGCCGCGCGAAGCCGCGTCGGCGTGGGCGATCCAGTGCGAGCCCATCGGGGTCTCCAGCTTCGAGCGTGTGAACACGGCTGCCGAGGCGCGCACCCAGGCCCCGGTACGGTGGTCGGCGACATAGGCGACCCTTCCCCCCTTTGCTGAAGGAGACCCGGCGAGAAAGTCGCGCAGACACACGATGTCGTCGAAGAATTTGGGCTCTTCGCCCGGCGCCCCGAGCTGAGAGGCCAGGCTCGCGTCGGAAACCGGCATTCGGCAGGAACGGCACGTCTCCGTCTTCGTGTCGAGCGCCGCGGGCCCGGGCGGACCCGCCGCGCAAGCGAGCATCACAATCGAAGAGAGCAGTGCGACCGCAGTGAACGACTGAGGACCGAGGACCGAGGACTGAGGACTCCTGCGGCCAGTGCCCAGGTGCAGTGTGACTTCAGCTATTTCAGTCCTCGGTCCCAAGTCCTCAGCCCTCGGTCTTTCCATCCAACCCGCCGCTCTCCTTCCGACCAACCAGCTCCCGATACAACGAATCGAGGCGAGCCTCCTCTGCGACGAGATTCACAATCCGCCCTCCCGCGGAGCGGACGATATCGAGCACGCGCGGCCGGTCGGCGGCGGGGCCGGGAACAACGAGCTCTCCTCCCGACCACGTGACCGTCGGCGCCACGGCGCGCACGGCGGAGATCAGCCCGGGGACCATCGAGGCGAGAGTGAGACGCATCACGCCGCGTGAGGAAAGGCGCTCGGAGAGTTCCACGCGCGAGAGGGAAGCCGCGAGGCGCCCTTCAATCAGGAGCAGGAACCGGTCGGCAAGGCGCTCGACGTCGCCCAACTGGTGCGAACTGAAGAGGAGAGTGCGTCCCTCCCGACGGCGTCTCTCGACGAGGCCATAAAAGGCGCAGAGCCCTTCCGGGTCGAGCGCCGCGGTCGGCTCGTCCAGAAGCATCACCGGGGCGTCCGGCAGCGCCGCGACCGCGAGGCCCAGCCTCTGAATCATTCCTCCCGAGTACGTCGAGATCGGGCGGGAGGAGGCGCCGTTCAACGACGCCAGGCGCAGGACCTCGCCGCTGCGTGAGGCATCGGTCCCGCGCAGGCGCCGGTAGAACTCGACGACCTCCCGGCCTGTCAGAGCCTCGGGAAACGAGACTCGCTGCGGGAGGTAGGAGATCGCTCTCCGGGCCGCCGGGAGGCAAACCTCCTGTTCGGGCTCTCCGACGAAGACCCTTCCCGAGGTCGGTCGCACCAGACCGGCCGCGCCCTTGAGCGTCGTCGTCTTGCCCGAACCGTTGGGGCCCAGGAGCGCCACCGCCTCGCCCGGCTCCACGCCGAAACTCAGCGCCTCGACCGCCGTGTGATCGCCGTAGCGCTTGGAGAAGTCCTCGAAACGAATCATCGCCGTCATCGCCGTCCGGCCAGGAGAGCCGCGAGCCCCCCGGCGAGCCCGAGGGCCGAGCCCGCGATCCCGGCGGTGTCCGGGCGCGGCGGCCTGCGCGCCGGCCGCGGCACCAGAGGAAGCTGAGGCGGCCGCGCGAGCGGCGAATGGTCTTCCACGGGGACCGGATCCAGGACCGGGAAGGTTCGCTCCGCCGCCGCGAGAGCGGCCGCGGCGAAGCCCTGCGTGAAGAGATCGGCGGCCGTCAGGTTACCGCGGAAGTGATCGAACACCGAGGAGAGACGGTACGGGCGGTCGGTGCGGCCGTCGCCGTCCAGATCCGGCTCGCCGTTGTCGGACCAGTAGTTCCCGTCGAACCGCGTGTCGGTGCGCCTTCCCACGAGCGCGAGCGGCGTCTGGTTCGCCACGAAGGAATTGCCTTCGAATCGGATGCCCGCGCAGGAGTCGTAGAGCACGATCGCCGCGTCCGACTCCGCCACCACGTTCCCGCGGAAGACATTGTTGTACGAGCCTTCGAGGAAGATCCCGCGGGCGTTGTCGGCGATGAGGTTCGACTCCGCGAGGACGTCGTCACAGGCCTTGAACAGAAGTCCCACCGAGGCGAAGCCCCGATTGTGAAGGAAGCGGTTGCGCCGGAAGACGATCCGCTTCGAGTACATCAGCGCCGTTCCGGCGGCGCCGTTCTCGAAGAGGTTGTCCTCGAAGAGGTTGTCGTCGGAGAACATGTAGTGCAGGCCAAAACGCAGGTCGCGGGCAACGTTGCCCCGGATGACGCCGCGCGAGGAGGACTGGATGTAGAAGCCGTCGCGCACCTGCGTGATGTCGTTGTCCGAGAGCGTGAAACCCTCGGTATTCCAGACGTGGATGCCGCTCCCTTTCTCGCCCGGATCCCGGCCCGGAATCCCCTCGATCCGGCAACGTTCGACCCGGGAATCGTTCGCCTCGCGCAGATACACGCCGAAGAGAGAGCGCGTGATCCGGCAGTCCCGGACCGTGACGCGCCGCGACGCCACGTGAACGCCCGAAGAGTCGCGCCCCAGATCGCCGCCTCCCCGGCCGTCGATGTCGAATCCCTCGATCACGACGCCGTCGGCGCGAACGCGCACGACGCTTCCCGCGCCCGAGCCCGCGAGGAGGGGGCGGTCCGACTTCGACCACGCTACCTGGCTGCGCGGCATCGACCCGCGCTTGAAGGGAAGAGGCCTGCGCGATGGGAGGGCGGCCCTCCAGTCCCGCGGCCGCGGCCACCGGCATCTCCTCGCCGCCGAGCGCGGCGAAGAAGAGGAGCGCGGGAAGAATCATCCGGCCACCACCCGGGCGTCGGCGGCTTCACCTGCGCGCGCCTCGCGCCACGCCAAATACGCCGCGCCGGCGACGACGAGGACGGCGGCCATGAGCGCATAGGAGCCGACGCCGGGGTAGGAGTACACCTCGAAGTTGGCCAGCTTCCTGTGGCCGAAGATGGGCGGCATGAAAGGAGGGACTTTCACCGCCGCCGTCGGCGCGAGGTTGTGCCCGTACTGGTAGAGCTTGTATCCGAAAGACCAGAGAGAGAAGAGTCCGAAGTACAAGTAGAGGACGAGCAGGTCCACGATCGTGGCGAGGTTTCCCAGCACGCCGCAGCGCAGGAAGAGCAGCCCCAGTCCTCCGACGACGAACGGAATCCACTTGAACTCGTTGAAGTCCGCGGCGGCCAGGTCCCGCATGCCGATGTAGTGATTCAGAAGATTGATCTCCTTGATATCCTGGCCCCCGTTCCCCCCGACGAGCTTGTAGCTGTAGATGGACAGGCGCAGCCCGTCCGGGTACTGAGGCGCGAACATCGTCAACTTCCACAATGGCATCAAGTACACCGGCAGCAGCAGGAGCGTCGCCACGACCAGCAGGCCCCGCGGCCCGAGCCCGAGGGGCGCCGCGAGAAGCTGGTTGGCTCGTTCGAAGACGGCTTTCATGAATTCTCCTTCGATACCTAGCCCTTCCCCTTGACGATCAGGTACCCCTGCATCTCCTGATGAAGGGCGGAGCAGAAATTGGTGCAGTAGTAGGGGAACACGCCGGGCTTGTCCGCCTTGAACGTGACCACCTTGGTCTCGCCCGGATCGACGACGATGTTGATGTTGTAGTCGAGCAGGCCGAAGCCATGCAGTTCGTCGGTCGTCTGCTCGATGTTCGTCATGGCGATCTTGACGGTGTCTCCCTGGTTGACCTCGATGGCGGTCGGCGTGATCGTCGAGCGCACGAGAACGACCTTGACCGTCACGTTCGGCCCGTTGCGCGTGACACCGGCGTCCTTGACGTCCCAGATCGCCAACGGGTTCTTGTTCTCCTCCTTCGGATAGACCTCAATCGGGTGGAGCTTCTTGGCCTCGATCATCTGGGCGTTGTGCGGCTCCGGCTCGGTGAAAGCGTCATAGAGGAGCTTCATCTTCTCCTCCGAGATGTCCACGAGCTGCGAGGACTCAGGCTGCGACGGCCCCACGGAGAGGTGGCGGCCGTGCGAGAGCTTGTTTAACCCGATCAGGTATTTTCCCTTGGGAGAGACCGTGTCCCCCTCGGCAGCGCACAGATGGCCGATCGAGTAGGACATCGGGATCTTGTCCACGACTTCCCAGGTCCCGAGCTTCCACTTGGCGATGGCGGAGTCCACGAAGAGGGAGGTGTAGGCATAGCCGTCGGGTCCGAACTGCGTGTGCAGCGGCCCAAGGCCAACGGGGACCTCGGCGTCCTTGATGTTCTCGTACTTCAGCACCGGGATGCCGTCCTCGTCGCCGGTGAAGTCCTTGTTGCGGATGGCGGTCTGGACCTTCTCGAAGTTGAAGACGGTCGTCACTCCCTGGAGCTTGCCCGACCCCACGATGTACTTGCCGTCGGGCGAAACGTCCACGCCGTGCGGGGACTTGCCGCAAGGCAGGAGATACACGATGCCCGGGACCTTCTTTGGATCGATGACCTTGACGCCGCCGATCACGTCCCCCTTGCCCTCGGCGATCGCCTTCTCCGCGGCCCTCCAGTCTACGGCGGCGATGTAATCCCGGTCGCGCTGTGACGCCGTGACCTCGAGCTTGCCCGTCGCGCGCTCGGAGTTGTAGCAGGTCCAGAACATCCACCCGTCGGAGACCTTCTTGCCGGCATCGCCCAGGTCCCAGTCGAAGGGCGGCGTCATGATCTCGAATCCCTGCGACATCGTGCCGGTCTTCGGGTCGATCTTCACCGCCGCGATGATGCCTTTGTAGTCCGAGGCGTACTTGTCGATCGCCGCGTATTTTCCCTTCGGGATCGGGATCGAGAAGCGCGTCGCCAGCATCGAGTACTCGGTGTTGGGCGTCACGAAAGCGGAACCATGGTTTCCCGAGATGTTTGGCATCGGGCCGAAGATCTGCCTGGTCTTGAAGTCCTTCAGATCCACGCGCGCCACCCGGCCGTTCATCTCGTTGACGAAGAGCCAGCGCCCGTCGTACTCCCCGTTGGTCTCCGAGAGCGCCGGGTGATGGACGTCGCCCCAGGTCAGGCCGCCGAGCATCGCGCGGGTCTCATCGTCGAAGCCGTAGCCGGTCGCGGGATAGGGCGTGTAGACCGGGATCGTCGAGAGATGGCGCATGGAGGGGACGCCGTAGACGTAGATCTGTCCCGAGTGCCCGCCCGAGGAGAACAGGTAGAACTCGTCGAGATCGCCGGGCGCCACATAAGTCTTCTGCGCGGCCACCGCCATGTCCGAGGCGCCTGTCGGGCCCTTCCTGCTCCCCTTTGGCGCCGACGGGGCGCAATAAAAAGCCACAGCCGCCGCAATGCCGACCAAGATAATGAGTGCCTTCTTCATAACTCCACCTGCTCAATTGCAATTCTTCCTAATGCCCTCCGGCCGCCGAACCGCGACTCGCTTGTTTCTGCTTCTGATTCTCCTGAAACGCCTCGCGC
>WNGE01015291.1_pt1 | contig 12316 bp, 7 predicted proteins | sample 5400651 | NCBI WGS metagenome assembly WNGE01 (sample SAMN13153370, study PRJNA577476) | soil metagenome | isolation source: 60 cm soil or saprolite under grassland replicate 2 | place: USA:California | collected 2016-06-15 | reverse complement strand
TACACCTACGGCGACTTCGGCAAGATCATCGGAGGGCCCGAGGTCCACGCGGACGGCGAGATCTGGAGCGAGACGCTCTGGGATCTGCGCACCGCGCTGGGCTCGACGACGGCCGAGGGGCTCGTCACCCGGGCAATGGAGCTGTCGCCGGCCAACCCGTCGTTCCTCGACATGCGCAACTCGATCCTGCAGGCCGACCTGGTGGCCTCCGGCGGCGCGAACCACGCCACGATCTGGGCCGTGTTCGCTCACCGCGGGATGGGCTACTTCGCCGGCGCGCTGAGCGGTGACGACACCAAGCCGGTGGAGGACTTCAGCGGCCCGCCGCCTCCCGGCACGCCGTTCGGCAAGCTGAAGGGCATCGTCAGCGATCAGGACACGGGCCGGCCTGTCGCGGGCGCGGTCGTTGCGTTCGGCGGACACGCGTCGGGCTTCCCCGGCGACCTCGCCGGCACGAGCAAGAACAACGGGACGTACGAGGTGAAGAAGATCACCTTCGGCACGTACCCGAAGTTGTTCGCGTCCAGCCCCGGCTACGACACGGTCGTGGTGCCGACGCAGACGATCAACGCCCCGATCACGACGCTGGACTTCCAGGTTCGGCGTGACTGGGCCGCCCTAGCCGGAGGCGCGAGCGTGACCGCCTTCGACGGGCCGGACTACACGAACTTCGGCTGCGGCCCGAGCGGAGCGATCGACCAGTCACTCGGCACCGGCTGGGGAAGCGACACGCACGAGGATGCGCAGAACGACGGGATCGTCACGCCGAAGGCGATTACGATCAAGCTGCCGATTGCGGTCAACCTGACCGAGATCGCGATCGATCCTTCCAACACGTGCGGCGACCCGGGCAGCTCGGCGACTCACCATTACTCGGTGGAGACGTCGACTGACGGCTCGACGTTCACGCTCGTCAACGAGGGTCACTTCTACGCGGCCAACCGCGGCCATCTCAACACCGTGACCCCGCTGGCGCCGAACGCGACGTCCAACGTGCGGTGGATCCGCTTCACGATGATCAACCCGATGGTTCCCGAGACGGGGAACGCCTGCACGAGCGCCGCGAACTGCGGCGACAACGGCGTTCCGACGCGGTGCGGCCCGGGTGCACCCAACCCGGGGAACTTCGGCGGCTGCAGGTTCATGGACATGTCCGAGATCGAGGTCTACGGCCGCCCCGCGGCCTAGGCGAATCCATTCGAAGCGCGAAGGCCGCCTCCGGGCGGCCTTCACGCTATAACACCGTCTGCGATGGCGTTTCGCGGAGTTCTGATCGCCGCCGTTTGCTGCTTCCTCGCGTCTCCCGCGTCGGGCGTGACGCGAACCGTGATCACGTTGCGCGACAGCGGCAAGACGTTCGAGGTGCGCCGCGGCGGCGAGCTCACGCTGCGGCTGACCGAGCGTTACAACTGGAGCGGTCCGCGAGTCAGCGGCACGGCGATCCGTCTGGTCCCTGTGAACTATGTCGTCGATCCGGGCTTCCACGAATGGAGGATTCGCGCGCGGCTACGCGGAACGGCGCGAATCAACGCCGTGGGTTACTCCGTGGAAGGCGGCGGCAAGTGCGATCCCGGGCCCTGCGCGCCGCGCCTGTTCCGCGTCGCCGTCGTCGTGCGCTGAGCCGCCTCGTTCAGTGCGCCCAGCCGGCCTGAAAGGCGTCGCGGGCGACGAGCCGTAAGTTCCCGCCGGCGAATGGGATCGCATACATGCGGTGGTTGAGGTAGCCGTCGAACGGACCGATGTCGACGAGGACTCGTGTTCCGTGTGCAGGCACGACCACGTCGTGAAGAAAACGAGGATGATCGACGCAAGAAGCCCTGCGAGAGAGAGCACAGACGCGATGAGCCGGCGTTCACCGGTCACTCCACCGTCACCAGTCGACGTCGTAATAGCTCTTCTCGGCGCGCACGACGGCGACGTACGGGGTACCGCGAGGTGCGGCTGAGACGGCGGTCCCGAGATCCACCCGCTTGTCCTCGCAGAAATCCCAGCTGCTGTACAGGGCACAGGGCGTCGGCAGGTGAAATGAAGCATCCCTCAGCTCCTCCGGGCTCGAGTCGACCGGAAGCCAGCCGGTGATCCGCGGCGCGACGGGGTCGTAGCCGGGCGCGCAGTCGCCGCCGCTCTCGGGCAGATCCTCGAGGCGGCGGCGATACTCGGCGAGCGTAACGTCAGTCGTGGTGCCCTTCGGACAGTCGCCGGCGATGAGCGCTTCGCCGAGCCGCGAAGCCTCGGCTCTCACGGGCTCGCGCACGGGGAAGAACTGCACGAGCTCGATCGTGCACGAATATGCATACGCGTCGTTTATCTCAAAGTTGTCCTGGCCGGCTGTGCACCGGTCGGTTCGGCCGGTCGGGCCGACGTGCTTGATCCCGGCGCGGCGTTCGACTGCCTCCAGCTGAGCCTCGAGCTCGTGAACGCCGTCCCGGCGCGCCTCCGTGATCTTCGCGCCGTGGAAGTCGTAGTTGTCGGGCAGCTCGTGGTGGGGCAGTGACATGTAGATCGCGAAGACGACGGCCCCGAGCGTCAGCGCAGCCATCGCGAAGACCGCCCAAGCGATTCGAGCCCGTCGTGTGCTCACAGGGACACAATGGCCACGCTCACCAGGCGCCGCAAGGGTGAGGCGTTTCACCACCCGCCGCGACCATGCGGACGATAATCGGTGGATGAGGCTGCGCAAACAGCCGCCGCCGGAGCTCATGAACGTCGCCGTCCAGCTGCTCGAGGCCGTCGCGCACGGCAATCGCGACGCCCTCTCGCAGGTCGACGCGCTGGGCGTCATCGAGCGCCTCAGGTTCACGGACGTCGCGCGCGAGGCGGCACGCTGGGCGGACGTCCTGCGGGAACGCGGCGTCCAGCCGGGCAACCGCGTGGTCGTCCTCGCCGGGCGCGATCGGGACTGGCGCAGCGCGCTCCTCGGCGTTCTGCAGGCGGGCGGCGTCGCAGTGCCGTGTCCGGCCTCGATGCCGGTCGCGGAGTTGCGCGCGCTCGCCGCGGACTTAAGCGCAGCGCTGTTCTTGTCGGCTGGAGCACGACCCGACCTCGCCGCGCCGGATGGAGCTCCCGTGCTGTCCGCGGACGAGGTCCACGCGAGGGATGCCGAACGGAAGCCGGCGCAGCCGCCACACGACACGACGCCGGACGACGCCGCGCTCATCCTCTTCGCGCGGGACGCGACCGCTCTGCGTGGCGCACTCCACACGCACGCCTCGCTGCTCGCCCAGGCAGAGTCGGGCAAACACTGGCTCGGCGTCGGCGAAGGCGAGCGAGTCTGGTGCACGGCCGCCGGCGGCTCGGTCGAATCGATCAGGCTCCTGCTGGCGGCGTGGCGCGAGGGCGCGGAGATCGTGGACGTCGACCTCCCCGCCGATCCCGAGGCGCAGGTCGAGCTGCTCGCCAAGCTCCACCCGGCCGCGGTCTGGTTCTCTGATGACGAATACGCCGCGCTTGCCTCTGCGCCCGTTCCGCCCTGGCTCGACCTCCGGTCGATCCGCCGTGCGCTGGTGAGCAACGAGCCGGCCGATGGCGCAAAAGCTTTCCAGCACGCCTTCGGCGTGGAGGTTGCGTCGGTTTCCGGGTCAATGGAGACAGAAGCCGGAGCGGATCAGCTACCGACCGTCGAAGAGCCTGTGGCCTCGGCGGCCGTCGTCTCCGCCACCGAGGAGCGTCGGCTTGATGAGGAGACGGAGCGCCTGCAGCGCGAGGCCGCACAGGCCGAAGAGCGCCTCCGTGCCGAGGACGAGAAGCTACGCGAAGAGGAACGCCGACGTGCCGAGGAAGAGAGACGGAAAGAAGAACGCCGCGAGGCAAAGAACCGCAAGGTCGCGGAACGCGCAGCTGCGAAGGAGCGCCGCCTCGCCGAGAAGGCGGAACGTGCCGAGCGCGAGACCGCACAGGCCGAGGAACGGCGTCGCGCCGAGGACGAGAAGCGCCGCGAAGAAGAGCGCCGGCGCGAGGCCGCCGAGCAAGCCGAACGCGAACGGCTCGCCGCCGAAGCCGTCGCACGCCAGGCCGAAGAAGAACGCCGACGCGTGGAGGAACAGGAGCGCGAAGAAAAACGTCGCGAGGAACAGCTGGCAAAGGAGCGCAAGAAGGCCGAGGAGCAACGCAGCCGCGAGGAGGCGAAGGCCCGCAAGCTCGCCGAACGCGCGGCAAAGAACGAGCGCCGCCAGGCCGAGAAGGCCGAACGCACGCAACGCGAGGCCGCTCAGGCCGAGGAACGCCGACGCGCCGAGGACGAGAAGCGACAGGAAGAAGAACGCCGCCGCGAAGCCGACGAGCAAGCCGAACGCGAAAAGCTCGCCGCCGAAGCCACCGCGCGCCAAGCCGAAGAAGAGCGCCAACGCGCCGAGCGACAGGCAACCGAGCGCCAGAAGGTCGGCGCGCGTAGCAACCGCGAGGAGGCCAAGAGCCGCAGGCTCGCGGAGCGCGCCGCAAAGGAGGAGCGCCGAGCGGCCGAGAGGGCGGAACGCGAGGCCGCACAGGCGGAGGAGCGGCGCCTAGCCGAGGAGGAGCAGCGACAGGAAGAAGAACGCCGTCGCGAGGCCGCCGAGCAAGCCGAACGCGAAAGGCTCGCCGCCGAAGCCACTGCACGTGAAGCGGAAGAAGAACGCCAACGCGCGGAGGAACAGAAGCGCGAAGAAGAACGTCGCAGCCGCGAGGAGGCCAAGAGCCGCAAGCTCGCGGAGCGCGCCGCAACGAAGGAGCGCCGCCTCGCCGAGAAGGCGGAACGCGCGCAACGCGAAGCCGCACAGGCCGAAGAGCGCCGCCGAGGCCGAAGAGCGCCGCCGCGTCGAGGACGAGAAGCGACGCGAAGAGGAACGCCGCGACGAGGCCGTCGAGCAAGCCGAACGCGAACGGCCCATCCCGGACATCGTCTCGCGGATCAGCGAGTACGGCATCACCGCTCCCCCGCGTGAGTCGGACAAGCGGCGCGACTAGCGCCTCTCGCTCGTCGGCATCGCGAACACCCCTACGCTGGGGGACGCCTACTCAGCGGAAGTAGACATTCCTCGATCTGGACGCTACTCTCCCGTCGCTCTTTTTCGATGCGGGGGAGGTCTCATGCGGAGAATGGTTGTTCTTCTTGTGGCTGCAACCGCGGTCGCCGTCGCCGTGGTGGAGTTGGCGTCGGCGACGAAACCGGCGCCAGGCGGGTTCACGGGCGTCGGTTCCGTCTTCGTTCCGAACCCGGTGCAAAGCCTGGGCGACGAGTCGTTGACCGACCAGAACGACGCGGATTCCGCGGTTCCTGCCGCCGCCTATCACCGGGTCACGCTCACGAACCTCGACGGGAGCGGCTTCCTGAACGGCGACTACGCGACCATCGCGAGTGAGACCGGTAACCCGGCTTACTCGGCGAGCAACTCGTTTATCTACACGCGGCACCAGGACGAGTTCGAGCAGGTGATGGCGTACTACTGGATCACCGAGGCTCAGAAGTACATCCACACTCTTGGCTTCGGCGAGTCGCGGCGTCCGATCGACAATCAGCCGCAGCGGGTGCGCATCAACCAGCTCGGGCACGACAACTCGTTTGCAACGGACCATCCGACGCTCGAGCTCCGCTTCGGCAAGGGAGGCGTGGACGACGCGGAGGACGCCGAGGTGATCCTGCACGAGTACGGACATGCGATCCACTTCTCGCAGAACTTCTCGTTCGCTTCGGAGGAGGCGGGTGCGATCAGCGAAGGGTTCGGCGACTACTGGGCTGTCACGGTCTCGGACGTCGTCTCCAAGGCATTGGGCGTGCCCGAGCTCGAGCCGCTGCCGTGTGTCGCCGACTGGGACTCGGTTTCGTACACGAGCACGGTCCCGCATTGCCTGCGGCGCGTCGATCTCGACCTGCATTACCCGGAAGACCTGAACGGAAAGGTGCACCACGACGGACAGATCTGGTCGCGCGCACTCTGGGACATCCGTCAGAGGCTGGGCAACCGCGAGGCGGACACGATCATCCTCGATGGCTCGTTCGACTTTCCCGGGACGACGATGACCGATCTCGCGCAGCGCACCGTTACGGCCGCGCAGCAGCTTTACGGCAACGCTGCAGCGAATGCCGTTCGGAAGGCGTTCGTGGACCGCGGCATCCTGAGTTGAACCGCCGCGGAGGGGGACGGGTTTCCGTCCCCCTCCGACTCCTCAGGACCGGTGCGCACGCCAGCCCGGCCAGAGCCGATGCGCGTCGGCGGCAGTGGCGAAGTGGGCAGTGCCCGGGTTGAGCAAGACGTGCCCGTCCCAGGCCACTTTCGCCACCGCCATTTTGAGCGGATCGCCCCGGGGAGCCCGCGGTGGCCGGACGAGCACGCGCCCGATCCGGTCCCAGCGGGCGGTCAGGTTCGTGCAGTAGAACTGCATGGCCCGACGGTCGAGCTGCAGATCGCAGCGCGACTTGTAGCCGCGGGCGAGCGTTTCCCAGCGCCAGTCGATCGCGTAGAAGCCGCCCGGCGCATGGACGAGGTAGAGAGGCTGCCCCGCCACGCGGAGGCGCAGGAACGTGCCGACGGGATAGCGGCTTGCCGGCTGGAGAACCCGAAAGCCGTACCCGACCGTCTGCCCGACCAGAAGCCGCGGAAAGGAGAGCGACGAGACGACGCGGCCGATGGCTTCCCGTTGCGTCGGCGCTGCTTCTGGTCCGATCCAGGCCTGCGCGATGTAGATTCGCCCGCCGGCGACGACCGTCTGCTCGACCGGTCTCGGTTTTGAGTCGGAGTAGTCGCTCGAAGGCCGGAACTTGGAGAGCCGAAGGGGGAAATGCGTCTCGGGCAAGTCGAGCCTGGGCAGCGGCCCGCCCTCCTGCCTGACAATCCGAAAAGCGACACCGTCGGCCGGGAACACGCCTTGCGTGTCGAGCGGCGGGGCGACGCGGAGCCAACCCCCGTTGGGCGTCGAGCCGCTGCTCACCGCTTTGACCGGCTGAAAGCTCGCGACCGTCACCTCGGACACGGTGATCCGGAGGTGCGCGCTCGAGCTCTCGAGGTACATCGTGGCCGGGTACTCGAGCGACCAGCCCGCCGGGTCGACGTAACGTGGCTGTCCTGCGGCACTGCCCTGTTGCCCCGCCGCGGCAGCGGCCAGGGCGACGGCCGCGAGAACGCCGGCAACGCCACGCATCAACGAGTTATACGCCGCTGCACGCGCCAGAGCGTTGCGAGGCAACTGCCGAAAGCCGTGCGCGGCTGGCGGACGGAGAGACCTGATGTGACAATGAACGAGATGGCGCAGGTAGTCGACTCGATTCAGACCGCGCGGGAGGCCGCTTTGCGCCACGCGTGGCGTGAGGCGTACGACGCCTATTCGACGGTAGGCCCAGAGAGCTTTGCGCCTCAGGACTTCGAGACCTTCGCCGAGGCGGCGTGGTGGACCGGGAGGCTCGACGAGGCGATCAGCCTGAGGGAACGCGCCTACGGCGGGTATGTCGCGGGCGGCGACAAGCGAACGGCTGCCCGACTCGCGCTCAAGCTGTCCTGGGACTACTCAGGCCGGAGCGCGTTCGCGGTCTCGCAAGGCTGGTTTGCCAACGCCGAACGCTTGCTCGACGGGCATCCCGAGTCGGCCGAGCACGGCGTCGTTGCGCTCACGCGCGGTGTCAACGCCCTCTTCGGCGGGGCACACGTCTCCCAGGCAATCGAGGACTTCGGCCAAGCGTACGAACTGGCCGAGCGCTTCGGTGACCGCGATACACAAGCGCTCGCGCTCGTCGGAAAGGGGCGCGCGCTCGTCAAGTCAGGCGAGGTGGAGCAGGGGCTCGCCCTCATCGACGAGGCAAGCGCGGCCGCGATCTGCGGTGAGCTGCGGCCGCATTCGACGGGGCTCGTCTACTGCATCACCATCAGTGCTTGCCAGGAGCTCGGCGACTATCGCCGCGCCGCTGAATGGACCGAGGCGGCGAACCGGTGGTGTGACCGCCTCGACGTCAACGGTTTTCCGGGAGCGTGCCGAATCCACCGCGCGGAGATCATGCGTCTTCGCGGCGACTTGCTCGGAGCGGAGAAGCAAGCAGTGGCGGCTTGCGAGGAGCTCCATGACTTCGAGCGCTCCATCACAGCCGGTGGGTACTACGAGATCGGCGAGATCCGCCGCCGGCTTGGCGACTTCGCCGCTGCAGACGAGGCGTACCGAACGGCGAACGAGCTCGGACGCGATCCACAGCCGGGCCTCGCCCTGCTGCGACTGGCGGAGGGAAAGATCGACAGCGCGGTGGCCGGCATCAACCGCGCGCTCGCAGAAACCCAGGATCCACTTTCGCGCCTGCGGCGTCTGCCCGCGCAGATCGAGATCGCGATTGCGGCGGGCGACTTGAAGACAGCCCGTGCTGCGGCGGAAGAGACCGAGCAGATCGTCGACGCGTACAAGATCGGGGGCCGTCGGGCGCCGGCATTCGACGCGACGATCCACGTTGCCTCCGGCCGAATCAAGCTCGCCGAGGGCGACGTGGAAGGAGCAATCCGTTGCCTCCAGCGGGCGCGCGATGGATGGCAGCAGGTCGGCGCGCCGTACGAGACGGCGCACGCCCGGATGCTGCTCGGGATCGCCTTCCGGCGCCGGGGTGACGAGCACGCCGCAACGGGGGAGCTCGAGGCCGCGCTGGCGACGTTCGAGCGGCTGGGAGCGAAACTCGACGAGGAGCGCGTCAAGGAGCTGCTCGGCAGGCTCGTGACGCGCCGCACGTTTCTCTTCACGGACATCGTTGATTCGACGAGACTCCTGCAGACGCTCGGCGACGAGAAGTGGAAGAAGCTGCTCGCCCGGCACAACCAACTGGTTCGCGAGCGGATCGTCGAGAGCGGCGGCGAGGTGATCAAGCAGACCGGCGACGGCTTCTTCGCGTCCTTCGACAACCCGAAAGGTGCGATCGAGGCCGCGGTCGCGATCCAGCGCGCACTCGACGCCGAGATCGTCGCACCGGACGTCAGGATCGGCGCCCATACGGGCGAGGCGTTCAAAACGGACGCCGAGCTCACCGACTATGGAGGACAAGGCGTGCACACCGCCGCGCGAATCGGTGCAGCGGCGGAGCCGGCGGAGATACTGGTCAGCTGCGACACGCTCGACGGCATCGGCAGCGCGTTTCGGCTTTCCGAGCCGCGGGCTCAGGCTCTGAAGGGCATCGAGAAGCCCATCGACGTCGTCTCTGTCGATTGGCGCTAGCGCACTCACGCGTCTGACCGGCCGGGCGCAGCTCGGCGGCAACGTCCGGCTCCTCGGCACGATCCTCGGCACGGTCCTCGTCGAGCAGGAAGGCGAGTGGCTTCTGGAGACCGTCGAGCGCGTGCGCCTGCTTGCGCGGGCCGCGCGTCGGAGCGGCGTGGTCGCGGACGTGGGCGAGGCTCTGCACGGGATCGCGGCGGAGCAGCAGGCACTCGTCCTGCGCGCGTTCGCGCTCTACTTCCAGCTCGCGAACATCGCCGAGCAGCAGCACCGGATCCGTCGCAGACGGGAGGACGCGCGCGCCGGACGCGTCGCGCGCGATTCGCTCGAGCGCGCGTTCGAGCTTCTGAGCGACGTTCCGGCCGACGAGCTCGCGCGCCGCGCGGGCGACGTCTCGGTGGGGCTCGTGCTCACCGCGCATCCGACCGAGGCGAGCCGACGAACGATCTTGCTCGCGCACGTGCGCATCGCCGAAGAGCTCGATCGACTCGACGATCCGCTGCTCACGCCCGCAGGACGCCGCGACGTCGAGGAGCGGCTCGCAGAGGAGGTGACGTTGCTGTGGCAGACGGACGAGGTTCGTCACGACCGCTTGAGGATCTCCGACGAGATCCGCAACGGTCTCTGGTTCTTCGAGCACAGCCTCTTCGACGCGGCGGAGGCACTGCTTCACGAGTGGCGCCGCCGGCTTCCGGGCACGCCGCCACCGTTCCATTTCGGGTCGTGGATCGGCGGCGACATGGACGGAAACCCGTCGGCGGGGGTCGCGACGATCGAGGAGGCTCGGGCACGCGCACGCACGCTCGCGCTCGAGCGCTACCGCGATCGCGTGCGCGCGCTCGCCGTCGAGCTCTCGTCCCACCGGTCGTTCGTCGGCGTGACGGATGAGCTCGAGCGATCACTCACGCGCGACGAGCGCGAGCTGCCGGCGTACGCGGCTGAGATCGGCAGGCAGAACGAGCTCGAGCCGTACAGGCGCAAGCTCTCGTTCATGTGGTGGCGGCTCGCGAACGATCGCTACGAGTCGGCTGCCGCGCTGCTGGACGACCTCGGCGTCATCCGCCGCAGCCTGAAGGCGAACCGCGGCGCACGCGTTGCCGCGCGTGTCGCGGCGCTCGAGCGCACCGTCGAGCTCTTCGGGTTCGACGTCGCGAAGCTCGACGTGCGCGTGCACGCCCGCGATCTCTCGACCGACCGCGTCCGCGAGGCTCTCGCTGCGTCGGTCGACACGGCGATCGTCTCCCAGACATCGTCGGCCGACGACGTGCTCGGCGCGCTGTCGCTCGCCGGGCCCGGCACGGCAGTCGTGCCGCTCTTCGAGACGCTGGACGATCTCGCGGCAGCGTCGAGCATCCTCGACGAGTTGCTTCGCGACGAGCGGTTCAGGCGCCGCAGCAGCGCGGTGGAGGTGATGGTCGGGTACTCCGACTCCGGCAAGGACGGCGGCTACCTCGCAGCGCAGTGGGCGATCTACCGGGCGCAGGAGTCGCTCGCCGAGACCGCGCATGCGCACGGCGTCGAGCTGACGATCTTCCACGGACGCGGCGGCAGCACGGGGCGAGGCGGCGGCCCGACGCACGCCGCGATCGTGTCGCAGCCGCCGGGCCATCCTCCGGGACGGCTGAAGCTGACCGAGCAGGGCGAGACGGTCTCGTTCAAGTACGGGCTCGAGGGGCTCGCGCGCGTGAATCTCGAGGCGGCGCTCGCGGGCACTTTGCTCGCTGCATTCCCCGAGGTGAGCGGGCGGCCGCCGACGGCCGCCGAGCGCGAGACGCTCGACGAGCTCGCGCGTCTTTCGCGTCAGCGCTACGACGCGCTCGTGAGGAGGGAGCCACGCTTCGTCGAGTTCTTCCGCCTCTTCACGCCGGTGGACGAGCTGGCTTTGCTGGAGATCGCATCGCGTCCGGTCCGCCGTCCTGACGACGCCGACTACCTCGCTTCGCTGCGCGCGATCCCGTGGGTCTTCGCGTGGACGCAGAACCGTGTGCTGCTGCCGGCGTGGTTCGGCTGCGGCACCGCGTTCGACTCGCTGTCTCCCGAGGAGCTCCGCCGCCTGTACGAGGAGCTTCCGTTCTTCCGCACCGTCGTCGACAACCTCGAGATGACGCTCGCGAAGTCGAGCCTCGAGGTCGCGCGCGGCTACCTCGAGCTCGTTCCGGACGCCGAGCTGCGCAACGCGATGTTCGCGACGATCGAACGCGAGCACGAGCTCGCCGTCGCGGGAGTTCTGCGTGCCTCGGGTGTCGAGCGGCTGCTCGACCGACAGCCGATCGTGCAGCAGACGATCGACCTGCGGAACCCGTACGTGGACCCGATGAACGCGATCCAGGTCGAGCTGCTGCGCCGCCACCGCGCGGACGACGAGGCGGCGCGCCTGCCGCTGCTTCGTTCGATCGCGGGCATCGCGGCCGCGCTACGGAACACCGGCTAGCGAACCGGCTACCGGGTCCCCGGCGCCTGCGGCGCCCGCCAAATCACATCAAGCTGCTCGCTAGAGTCAGGCGGATCACGCTCTAATCGGGGGGAGCGACGTTCGATACCGAGAGGGACGGTGAGGGCGGCTTTGTCTGCGAAGGCGAGGATCCAGGCTGAGGAGACTTTGCGGAGCGCCGCGGCGGCCGCGGTCTCCGAGGTTGGCAGTCCTGATCTGTTCATCTCGTATGCGCGGCAGGACGTGGTCTTCGTTCGCGAGTTGGATGCGGCGCTGGCGGCGCGGGGGAAGGATGTCTGGGTCGATTGGCAGGACATTCGGCCGAGCGCTGATTGGCGGGCGAAGATCGAGGCGGGAATCGAAGCTGCGAAGACATTCGTGGCCGTGTTGAGCCCGGAGCTGATTGCCTCCCCCGTTTGTCAGGAGGAGCTTCGGCATGCGGTCGCCTCGAAGAAGCGGATCATCCCGCTGCTCCGCCGCCCGATCGACCGAGCCGCCGCCCCGGAGGAGCTGACGGCCCCGAACTGGCTCTTCTTCCGCGACACCGACGACTTCCCGGCTGCGCTCTCCCAACTGGTCGAGACGCTCGAAACCGACCTCGACTGGCTCGACGACCACGCCCGGCTGCTCGTGAAGGCGACTGAATGGGAACGCGAGCAACGCGACGCAAGCCTTCTCCTCCGGGGCAGCGAGCTACGGGCGGCCGAGGACTGGCTCGCCCGCCAGGGCGAGCAC
>WNGE01012821.1_pt1 | contig 12317 bp, 13 predicted proteins | sample 5400651 | NCBI WGS metagenome assembly WNGE01 (sample SAMN13153370, study PRJNA577476) | soil metagenome | isolation source: 60 cm soil or saprolite under grassland replicate 2 | place: USA:California | collected 2016-06-15 | reverse complement strand
CAGCATGCGTGAGCTGCCCACCGGGACCGGGGCCGCCGAGGCCCGACCGAGCGATGCTTCCCACCGCCCTGGTGCCCATGTTCGGGAGCGCGACATCCTCCTGGCGACCAAGCTCCGCGTCCCGCGGAGCCGCCCCGACGTCCTTGTCCGCCCGCGCCTGCTGGACCGAGTCGGGGAGGTTGCGGCGCTGGAGGAGCGGACGGAGGGGTGGGTGACCGGCCTGCAGCTGGCCGCGCTGAGCTTGCGGGCGGGCTCCGACCCCGCTGACCTCATCCGGGGGTTCAGCGGCGGCCACCGCTACGTTCTTGACTACCTGACCGGGGAGGTCCTGGAGCGGCAGCCGGCGGACGTGCGGCGTTTCCTGCTCGACACCTCGATCCTCGAGCGCCTCAGCGGCCCGCTCTGCGACGCGGTCACCGGCTGCTCGGACGGGCAGCAGATGCTCGAGGGCCTCGAGCGGGCCAACCTGTTCCTGGTCGCCCTGGACGAGCAGCGCCGCTGGTACCGCTACCACCGCCTGTTCGCCGACCTGCTGCGCGTGCGCCTGCAGCGGCAGGAGGGGGGCGCCGAGCGTGTCGCCGAGCTCCACCGGAGTGCCGCCGCCTGGTGCGTGGACCGCGGGCTGATCGACGATGCCGTGCGACATGCCATGGCGGCAGGGGAAGCCCGCTGGGCCGCCAGGATCGTGGAGCACCGCGTCGATGAGGCCCAGGGCCTCGTCCACGGCTACTCCGTGGCCATCGGGTGGGGTGCTGGCATCCTCGCGGCGGCTGCGCTGCTCACCACCATCATGATCAACGCCGGCAGGCCGCCCCGTCGCGGCGATGCAGCACGCTCGACCGGCGAGGGCACACCCCGACTTCGTCGGCATCGGACCGCGATAGCTGCGGACAGTCAACGGCACGCTACCGGAGGTTGGGTGAGGATATGCGCGTCAGCATCAGTGTGACGAACTACTCGTGGCCGAGCGGCCCGCAAGGTCTCGGTCCTGAGCTGGTGCGGCTCGTCCGTGCCGCCGACCAGACCGGCGTGGACACCGTGTGGGTCGCCGACCACCTGCTGCAGGCCGACCCGAACGCAGCACCCGACCAACGCGACATGCTCGAGGCATACACCACCCTGGGGTTCCTCGCCGCACACACCCAACGGGTCCGGCTCGGCACGATGGTGAGCGGTGTGACGTTCCGACCGCCGGCGCTGCTGGTCAAGGCCGTCACCACCCTGGACGTGCTCTCCGGTGGGCGGGCGTGGCTGGGGATCGGCGCCGGCTACCACGGCGACGAGGCGCAGGCCATGGGCCTGCCGCTGCCCGCGGTGGCCGAGCGGTTCGAGCGGCTGGAGGAGACGCTGCAGATCGCGGCCCGGATGTGGGCCGCCGACGAGACCCCGTTCGACGGGACCCACTACCGGCTGCGGCGGCCGGCCGGCAGCCCGCTGCCCGCCCAGCGTCCTCACCCGCCCGTGTTGATTGGCGGCATGGGGAAGCACAAGACCCTGCGGCTGGTGGCGCAGTACGCCGACGCGTGCAACCTGTTCGACATCCCTGACGGCGGCCGCACCATCAAGCACAAGCTGGGTGTCCTCGCCCGGCACTGCGAGGCGGTCGGCCGACCCTACGAGGCGGTCGAGAAGACGCTGAGCACCCGGCTGGAGGCGGGGGAGTCCCCCGATTCGTTCGTGAGCCGGTGTGTGGCGGCCGCGGCGCTGGGCATCGAGCACATGGTGGTCATCACCGCTGGTCCGTGGACGGCGGGCGCCCTGGCCACGCTCGACACGGCCAGCGCCACCCTCCGGAAGGACGTTCCGTGAGCGCTACGGCTTGCGTCCGACGCCACAAAACGAATCAATCTCGGCAGGGAGGCCGGACGGGCTGGGCTCGGGGCGCCATCGTGGGGGGGAGACAACGCCGGGCTCCACGAGCTCGAGACCGTCGAAGAAGCGAGCGATCCGATCAGGGCTGCGGAGGTGGTAGGTCGGGTTGGCGGACTGGTTCCAGATGCGTGCGGCCTCCACGACCTCCTGGCTGGTGTCGGAGCCGTCATTCATCGTCAAGTAGCTACCGGAGCGCACGGCGCCCACGAGCCGCTTGACGATCGACCGGGCCTCGTCGTCGTCGGCGATGTGCCCCAGGATTCCCATCAGCATGATCGCGATCGGCTGGGTGACGTCCAGCGTCCGGGCTGCTTCCTGCAGGATCTTCTCGGGGTCGCGCGGCGCTGCGCGACCAGGACGCGCTGCGAGCCCAGCTTGGCCTCGACGACAGCGCCTGACCGTCCTGGGAGCGCTTTGCGACCGGGGCTCGCGAAGAAGGGTACTGCCTGGCCGCGGGTCAGGCGGGAGCGACCGGCAGCTCATAGTCGAGCCAGCGGTCCTCGCGGGTCGCCCCGAGCCGCTCATAGAGGGCCTGCGCGCGACCGTTGTCATTGGCCGTCTGCCAGACGAGCCGGGTCGCGCCGTGCTCGCGACAGCGCTCCAGGCAGGCGGCGATGAGCCCGTCGGCCACCCCGGTGCCGCGCGCCTCGGCGGCCACGAACAGGTCGTTCATCACGCCGACGCGGGCGGCGGCCAGCGTCTGCCAGGTCCAGTACAGGGTCGCGAAGCCGACGGCCCTGCCGTCGTCGTCGCGGGCCAGCAGCTGCAGCCCCTCCCGCTCGGGGTCGGCGAGCAGTGCCCGCGACAGCTCCAGCAGGGCCCGGTCGCTGGGTGCGACCTGGTAGAAGTCGCAGTAGGCGCGCACCAGCGGCAGCAGTTCTGGCAGGTCGGCGGGGCCGACCACAGTGATCCGCACGGGAGCTTCCCTCCTCCGGCCTCCGGCCCGACCAGGTGGCGGTGATCCGCTCGGCATCAGCCTAGACCTGGCCGACCTTCGATGCCTGTGGGGTGCGGATGCGTTTACGCAGCTCACGGGCGATCGCGATCGCGCACAAAGTGGACGGTCACCGGTTGCATCGGGCAGGCTGACCGCGGCAGGTGCCACTGAAGGTTCACTCGATGCTTGCGGCAGTGAAACACGTTCGTCATCGCCGTCACCTAACATGTGAACCAGATCACAAAGCGCCAGAAGATCATAGGAGAGGAGCGAGTGTCGCTGTGCCGATGTTCCCCGCCAGTCTCCCCCGCCCACCGCAAGACGCCACTCCGACACTGATGTCGGGTGGGCCGTTCGGCGCGCCAGGGGACCTTCCGGCCCGCATCGGTGAACTGCTGCTCACCCGCTCGCTCAAGGTGGCGGCGGTCCTGCTGGTGGCGTTCACCGCCGACCGGCTGGCACGCTGGACGGTGCGACGCATCGTCCGCGGCCTGCAGCGGCAACCTGTCCAGCAGCGCCTGCAATCGATCCGGGCCAAGACACCACGCGCCCTGCTCGCCAGCACCGACCCCCTGCCCAGCCTGCGCCGATCCCAGCGCGCCGACACCATCGGCGCGGTGCTGCGCAACCTGTCCTCGGTCGTGATCTGGCTGCTCGCCTCCCTCTCGATTCTGCAGATCCTCGGCGTTCGGCTCGGCCCCCTGCTCGCCGGCGCGGGCTTCGTCGGCCTGGCGATCGCGGTGAGCGCACAGCAGATGGTCCGCGACTTCCTGGCGGGCATCGCCATGCTGCTCGAGGACCAGTACGGCGTGGGCGACGTGATCGACGTCGGCCCGGCCACGGGCGAGGTCGAGCGGATCGGGCTGCGGACCACCCGGGTGCGCGCCGTCGACGGCACCGTCTGGCACGTGCGCAACGGCGAGATCGAACGCGTCGGCAACCAATCCCGCGACTGGGCCCGCGTGCTCCTGGACGTCGAGGTGGCCCGGGCAGCCGACCTGGCGCTGGCGACGCGGACCGTGGAGCACGCGGCCCGGGGGCTTCACGAGGACGACCGGTGGCGACCGTTCCTGCTGGAGGACCCGGAGGTCTGGGGTCTCGAGGGGCTCGGACCAGCGTCTGCCACGCTCCGGCTCGCGGTCAAGACCCGCCCGTCCAGGCGTGACGAGGTCGCCCGTGAGCTACGCGCCAGGGTGGACCAGGCGATCGACCAGGCGGGAATCCCGCTGCCGCCCCCGACCGAGGCGCTGGTGCTCGCGCCAGAGCGATAGCCTTCCCGCACCGCCGGTGAAGACCCCGGCTCGCGCGGGCGGCAAGTGCGGCAGCGGCGGCGGCCTGGTCGGCGGCGTTTTGAGGCAGTGGCTCGGCCATCGGTCGGGTCCAGGCGCCGCATTCGCCTACCCGCTTGGGGGTTGCTCGTAGGGGGAGTTGAGCGCGAGCTGTTCGATCGAGGACTGGTGGAATCCGGGGATGTGGTCGGCTGCGACGGTGGTCATCCAGGTCGAGCTGGCAACCTGGGGCTTGTCGCGCAGGTCGGCGACGATCGCGTCGATGAACGGGCCGGCAAACCCCGGCCGCGTCGCCATGATCTGGTTGATCTCGTCCTGGTCGAACTGCTCCAGCCCGAGCCCGGTCACATCCGCGCCGATGCCGTCCGCGCCAGTAGCGGTCTCCGCGCTCTTGAAGGCGGAGATCCCGCCGGTCCCATGCAGTGCCACCACATCCCAGACGTTGTCGGCCCGCTTGCGTGAGATGCCGTGATCCAGCACGAACGCCCGTGCGGCATTGGCGCTGGCGACCTCGAAGCGGACGTCAGATGCGTGGTAGGTGGGGGTGAGGCCGAGGTCGTGCAGCATCACCCCGGCGAACAGCACCTCGACATCGATCTCGCGGCCCCGCGCCGCGGCGATCAGCAACGCGAGCTGAAAGCTGCGCTGGCAGTGCTGCACCAGAAACGTCGGCGAGCTGGACCGCAGCAGGTGCTCGACCGCTTGGGTCAGCTTGGTGCGGGGCGCTCGCGGCCGGGCCGCCGCGCCGGCACCGTCCTCCGTCGCCGCGTCGGCACGGCCGTGGTTCAGGCCGACCCCGACGACCACGCCACCGGCGGTCACCGCCGCTCCCGAGATGAAGCCCCGGCGGGTCACCGCCGTCTCCGTGGACAACATGATGCGCTGATCCTCCTTGTCACCTCAGCCAGCTCGTGGAGGCCCAGCGCCCACTATGGAAGGGCACGCCACACGCCGCGAGTGGCAAGAAGGACACTGTTGGGCTATATCTTGCCAACATGGGCCTTCACCATGTGGTCACCCTGACGCTGGACGGCTGCGTCCTGCTCGACGTCGCCATCCCGGTGCACGTCTTCGGCTATCACGGTGACGGCCTGTACCGGTTCACGCTGGCCGGCCACCACAGCGGCCCCGTGCGCACCTCGACCGGTGTGGTCCTCCAGGCCGGTGCGGGCCTGCGCGCGCTCACGACCGCGGACACGGTCATCGTGCCCGGCTATGTCGAGGTGCTGCGCCCACCCCCGCCGCCAGTGCTGGCGGGCCTGCGGGCGGCTGCCGGGCGGGGAGCGCGGCTGCTGTCGATCTGCACCGGGGCCTTCGCGCTCGCCCATGCCGGGTTGCTCGATGGCCGCCGCGCCACCACCCACTGGGCCCTCGCCGCGCAGCTCGCCGACCACTTCCCCGAGGTCACGGTCGATCCCAACGTGCTGTACGTCGACGACGACACCATCCTGACCAGCGCCGGGGTCGCAGCCGGCCTGGACCTGTGCCTGCACGTTGTGCGGCGCGACCACGGCGCCGCCATCGCGGCCAGCATCGCCCGCCACACCGTGGTCGCCCCCCACCGCGACGGCGACCAAGCGCAGTTCATCGAGCAGCCCATCACGGCCACCGAGCGAGGCGGAACGTCGCTGTTGGCCACCCGCGGCTGGGCGCTGGACCACCTCCAGGAACGGCTGGACCTGGCTCGGCTCGCCCGAAACGCGGGGGTGTCGCCACGAACGTTCGCCCGCCGCTTCCGCGCCGAGACCGGGACCACCCCGCTCCAGTGGCTGCTGGGCCAGCGGGTCCTGTTGGCCCGTCAGCTGCTGGAGCAGACCGACCTGCCCATCGAGAGCGTGGCGCACGCCTGCGGCTTCAGCACCGCCCCCCATCTTCGCCGGCACTTCACCCGGGCCACCGGGACGACACCCACTGCCTACCGACGCGCCTTCACCGTTACCAGTTTGTGAGCGTTTGTGGGAGCTCGCTGGCTGCGATCGCCTCGAGGGACCTCCCACCACGGCCGGGAACGCCAAACTTGTTGGATGGTACAAGCAACTGATGTATGGTTGGGCCATGCAAACAACTGACGTGCCCGACGGCGGCCTCGTCGCCGAGATCGAGCACACGATGAGGCGGCTGGTCCGCATGGCCACCCAGTCCCGGATGAAGGCACTCTTCGCCGCACAGACCGGGCTTGCCATCGACCGCGCCGCCTACGTCGCACTCGCCGCCCTGGCCGAGTCCGGGCCGATGCGACTGTCGGAGCTCGCCGCCCGCGTCTCCGTGGACGTGTCGACCGCCTCAAGGCAGGTCCAGCAGCTGGAGCGCGCCGGGCTGCTCGACCGCGTGGTCGATCTCCACGACCGCCGCGCCAGCCTGCTACGGCTCAGCGGCGAGGGCGAGCGCGTGCTCACGGTGCTGCGCCAGGCACGCCGAGCGCTCTTCGAGCGGGTGCTCGCCGGCTGGACGGCCACAGACCAGCACACCTTGGCGACGTTGCTGGCGCGAATGGCGGACGACCTGGAGGCCGCGGTGACCAGCGGAGCGCGTGCATGACCACCACCATCGATCCGGCCACGGACCGGCTGAGCCACCGCCAGATCCTGCTCGTGTTCAGCGGGCTGATGCTCGGGATGCTGCTGGCCGCACTCGACCAGACGATCGTCTCCACCGCCCTGCCCACGATCGTCGGGGACCTCGGCGGCCTCAGCCACCTGTCCTGGGTGGTCACCGCCTACCTGCTCGCCTCGACCGCGACCACGCCGCTGTACGGCAAGGTCAGCGACCTCTACGGCCGCAAGGGGGTCTTCCAGTTCGCGATCGTGGTGTTCCTGGCAGGATCGGCCCTGTCGGGGCTATCGCAGAACATGGGCCAGCTGATCGGCTTCCGCGCCATCCAGGGTCTGGGCGCAGGTGGCCTCATGGCACTGGCCATGGCGATCATCGGCGACGTCGTCTCACCGCGCGAGCGCGGCCGCTACCAGGGCTACCTCGGTGCCGTGTTCGCCCTCGCCAGTGTGATCGGGCCACTCGTCGGCGGCTTCTTCGTCGACCACCTCACCTGGCGCTGGGTCTTCTACATCAACCTGCCGATCGGCGCGCTCGCCCTTGTGGTCACCAGCGTCGTGCTCGACCTGCCATTTCGGCGCGTACAGCACGCCATCGACTACCTGGGTGCCGCACTGCTGGTCGCCGCGGTCACCTCGATCCTGCTGGTCACCGTCTGGGGCGGCGCCACCTACGCCTGGGCCTCGCCACAGATCATCGGCCTGGCCGTCGCCGGCGTGACCCTGCTCGGCGCCTTCGTGCTCCAGGAACGCCGCACCGCGGAGCCGATCCTGCCGCCTCGGCTGTTCCGCAACTCGGTCTTTGTCACCAGCTCGGTCTCGATGTTCGTCGTGGGCTGCGCGATGTTCGGCGCGATCGTGTTCCTGCCTCTGTTCCTGCAGATCGTCACCGGCGCCAGCGCGACCAACTCGGGCCTGCTGGTGCTCCCGCTGATGCTCGGGATCATCGTCGCCTCGGTCAGCGCCGGCCGCATCATCACCCGCACCGGCCGCTACAAGGTCTTCCCGGTGGTGGGCATGCTGGTCATGATCGGCGGGCTGTTGCTGCTGTCGCTCATGGACGTGCACACGACCCGGATGGCGACCTCGCTGTTCATGGTCGTGGTCGGCCTGGGCCTTGGCATGACCATGCAGATCCTCGTCCTCGCGGTCCAGAACTCCGTCGACAGGCGTGACCTCGGCACCGCCACCTCCGCAGTGAGCTTCTTCCGCTCGATGGGCGGCTCGTTCGGCGTCGCGGCGTTCGGCGCGATCCTGACCAACCGGCTCAGCTACTGGCTCCCGCGGCTGCTGCCAGCCGGCGCTGTCGGCCGGGGTGGCATCGACCCGGCGACCCTGCAGGGCAGCCCTGGCGTGATCCGCGCTCTGCCCCCCGCCGTCCACCAAGCCGTGGTGGGGGCGGTCGCCAACTCCGTCCACGTCGTGTTCATCGCCGCGGTCCCGCTCACCGTGATCGGCTTCCTGGTGATCCTGTTCCTCAAGGAACGGCCCCTGCGCGAGACCGCCCACATCGGCGCCACCACCGTCGCGGAGGGCGATGGCGTTGCGATGGAGCCGCCGGCCGCCCGCCGGGGTGACAGCGGCGGCTGGGGCAGCGGGTGGGCGCGGTCGGCGCGGAAGCCGTCCAGCAGGAAGCCGAGGTGCCGCCGCCAGGCGTCGGGGGCGCCGGCGGCGCGGCCGGCCTGCAGGATGCGGGTGTTGGCCCAGGTCACAACCGCAAGGTCTTCGAGGGTGAGGTCGGCGCGGAGCTGCCCGCTCTTTTGGGCGCGGTCGACCACCTGGGCGACCAGGTCGAACAGGCGGGTCTTGACGGCCTCCACGGCGGCGGCGCGTGGGAACCGCATGCCCATCGCGTCGTTGAGGCCGCGGTCGGCGGCCTGCAGCCGGCAGGTCTGTTCCAGGTAGGAGGCGAAGCCGTCCCAGGGGTCGTCGGTGGCCACGGCCTGCTCTGCCGCGTCGACGTGGGCTTGGATGGTATCGGCCAGCACCGCGTCCAGCAGCTCCACGCGGCTGGGGAAGCGACGGTACAGGGTCCCGATGCCGACCCCGGCGCGGCGGGCGATCTCCTCCAGCGGCGCCTCCAGGCCGTGGTCGCAGAACACCTGCCGGGCGGCGGCGACGATGGCGTCGCGGTTGCGCTGGACGCCGCGCGGATCCGGGTCATGGGCACGCCGATCCTGGAGGCCTTGCCCTCCCGCACAGCCCGGTACCCACAGGTCGACCCGTTCCTCCTGGTCCACGAAGCTCGCCTGCGACTGTCGGATCTGGCAGGCGTCGACACCAAGCATCCCCACCGAGGGTTCGACAACCTGTGGTACCTGCTGGAGGGGTCGGTCAGCACCGGCCACAGCACCGGACCGGGCGGCGCCATGCAACGGGCGCGACTGTCCGCGGGCGCGCTGCTGGCGCTCCGGGCGGGACGGGGAGCATGGCACGCCGAGGCGCTGGGCGCAGACGAGCTCGCCGAGGGCCACGCCGACACCGGGTTCCGCGGCGTGCTGTTCTGGGTGAACCTGGCCCGCAAGGACAAGCACCTCCAGCCGAGCGCGCTGGTGGTACAGCCAGAGCAGCTCCCGGTGCGCCACCAGGGCGACGCCACCGTTCGGGTGCTGGTCGGCGAGGGCTCTCCGGTGCGGCTGGGGACGCCCGCGCTGATCCTGGACGTCGCATTGCCCACCGGCGGACAGATCACGACGCCGGTGCCGGCCGGGTTCCAGGGGTTTGCCTACGTGCTGGACGGCGAGGCCGCCTTCGGGGCCAACCGGCGCCCGGCCAGGCCTGCGCAACTGGTCGTACTGGGTCCCGGAGCGGAGTTCGCGGTCACCGACGCCGCCCCCGGCACGCGGTTCTTGCTCATGACGGGCCAGCCGTACGGGGAGGTCCCGGTGTTCAACGGGCCGTTCGTCGACTAGCCCTCCATCTAGCTTTCGCCGAATTCACCGATGCGGTACTGGAGGTGATGCGATGCGCCCGATCATCGACGACCTCACGCCGCCGGTGGACCTGGACCGCGACCACTGGCGCGGCGGCGAGCGGGCCGCGGTCACCCTGGTCGCGTACGGCGACTACGAGTGCCCCTACAGCCGCATGGCCTTCCGCGCACCTTCCCCTCACCCACGTCCATCCCCACGCGCTCGCGACCGTCCACCTCACCGAGGCGGCCGCGCTCCAGGGCCACTTTCTGGCCCATGCACGAGCTGCTATTCCATCAGCAGGCCCTGGAGGCCAGCATCGTGCGGTGGACCACAACATCGGACATGCCCTAGTCTGCGCGATATGGGTGACAACACTGGCTACGACTGGATGAGGTCCGAGCGCGATGTGCTCCTGCATTACCTCAACAAGATGCGTGACGCGGTGGTTCGGACGTCTGAGGGGTTGACCGACGAGCAGCAGCGCACTCCCGGCAGCACCTCACCGGGGTTGAGGAGCACTGGTTCCAGCGGGTCTTCCTCGACGAGGATCGCGACACTGACGACTCCGTGGACGTGCCCGTCGATGCGACCCGCGACGAGGTCGTGGCCGCCTACCGGAAGATGTGCGCCCGGAGCGACGAGATCGTGCGCGCCTGCCCCGACCTGTCCACGATGGCAAAGATCGCCAACCCGGGCGAGGACCAGAAGGACCCGCTGCGGGTAATCGTGGCGCACATGATCGAGGAGCCCGCGCGGCACGCCGGTCACGCCGACATCCTGCGGGAGCAGATCGACGGCGCGACGGACCTGTGAGTGGTTCTAACGGTGAGCCGCTGTCGCTGGCCGACCTGCAGCGGCTGGGCCACGCCCTCCAGCCGCCATCCCGGCATGCGCCTGCGGCAGCGCCTGATCGCCGAGGAGGTCAGCCGTGACCCCCGCCAAGCAGATGCCGGTGCACAGCGGTCATCGCCGCGGTGACGGCTTCCCGAGACCACGGCGCATGATCGAGAACGTCGAACCCGTGCTGGCCATCCGGCACGTCGATCACCTCCACGGCAGCGTTCACCACTGGGCTCTGGCAAGGAACGCGTCCACGGTGGCCTGCACCTCGGGCCGCTCCCGGCCGACCCTGGTCAGCACGATGGGCCGACCTGGGCGCAGCACGTCGCAAGGAGAGGACGACGCGGCAGGCGGTTGCAAGGTGCGCAGCAGCGGATACGACAGCGCGACGCAACCCAGCCAGGCCGGCGAGTCGGCCAGCCAGCGGCCAACCAGCATGCCACCGCCCGAGAACGCCCACAGCGCCATCCGGTCGGCGTCGACCTCGGGCCGAGCGCGGATCGCTTCGACCACCAGGCCGAGCCGGTCGGCCGCCGCCGGCCACGCCGCCAGGCGGGGGTAGTCCAGGTCGATGGTCACCCCCACCAGCCCACGAACAGCGGCCAACCGCCCGTATCCCGCAAAGACCGGCCAGTCCCGAGGCCGAACCGGCGCCGCCGCTGGGACGGGACCGTGGACGAACACAACCGCGGGAAGCGGGCTGGAAGCTCTCGCCAGCCGATACAGGTCGAACTCCCCGAGCCGCTTCACGGCCACGTCCTCGGCCGGCACCTCAAGGATGAAGGGAAGCTCATGCGGCCCCTTGTTCACCACAACATTCTGCCCGGCAACCTCAGGTCCTCCAAATCGAGCTGCAAGCAGAGCTCTCAGCGACAGCAGCGCGCTACTTCTCCGTCACCCGGCTGTCCAGCCGCAACCGGCGCGCGCCCGTTGACGTGCAGCAGCACAGCCACATCGGTGGAACGAATGGTCCTCATCCGCATGATCCCGAACAGGTACAGCGTCCGCCCGCTGCCGTCGACCAGGATCGACCCGAGCCTGCTGCTGGCGGTCGAGACCGTCGCCGCACCGGACTGCCCGCTCGTCGGGGAGGTACCGCCAGAGCCGTAGATCCCCCTCCTCCCGAGCTCGATCCGCCGAGCCTCCTGCCCGGATTCCTTGCTGGACCTTGATAGTATGAGAGTCATAGAGTACCATTCACGTATCTTCTCAGATACAGAAGACAGGGCACCCGGGACACCAACCACGGCCACACAAGGAGACACCACATGAAACTCACCGTCTACGGCGCCACCGGCCGCATCGGCGAACAACTCGTCCGACAGGCACTGGACACCGGCCACAACGTCACCGCAGTCGTCCGCGACCCCACCCGCCTCAACCTGCACCACCCCGCACTGGAAATCATCACCGCCCCCGGCCTCACCGACCCCCAAGTACTCCCCCCCACCCTGGAAGGCAGCCACGCCGCCGTCTCCGCCGTCGGCCCACGCGGCCGCAACGACGGCCCCGTCGCCTCCACCGCCACCCACGCAATCCTCCACGCCATGCACACCAACGGCGTCCACCGCCTCCTCGCAGTCAGCGCCGTCCCAGTCGGCCCGGTACCCACCGGCGAGAGCCTGCTCAACCGCCGCATCATCCTGCCGCTGATCAGCACCTTCGCGCGGGAGGTCTACGCCGACCTGGCCACCATGGAAGACGAGATCGCCCACAGCACCACCGACTGGACGGTCGTGCGGCCACCAAAGCTCAACAACAAGCCACTGACCGGCAGGTACCGGACCAGCGTGGGCGCCAACGTGCCACGCGGCTACTCGATCTCCCGCGCCGACGTGGCCCACGCCATGCTCCAGATGCTCAACGACCCAGCCACATTCCGACAGGCAGTCGGGATCGCGTACTGACCTCCACG
>WNGE01007073.1_pt1 | contig 12321 bp, 11 predicted proteins | sample 5400651 | NCBI WGS metagenome assembly WNGE01 (sample SAMN13153370, study PRJNA577476) | soil metagenome | isolation source: 60 cm soil or saprolite under grassland replicate 2 | place: USA:California | collected 2016-06-15 | reverse complement strand
ATGGCTGCCGACGCCGAGATCTCCAGCGCGAGCGTCGCCGCCGCGACGATCTGGGCGAAGCGGTAGACCTTCCCCGCGCCGGCGCAGCCGAGCACCTCGAGCCAGCGCCGCGCGTAGGGAAGCGTCGTGCCGCCGCCGATCGTCGCCACTTCGAGCCCGGGCAGCCGGAGCGACACCTGCAGGCCCTCATCGACCCGCCGGGCCGCACCGTGGCACATCGAGCTCGTGCCGACCATCCCGAGATCCTGGCCCGTCGCGGCGAACAGGGCCGCGATCGCCGACGCGGGCGTGAACGCGACCGACTGCATCCCCGAGGCCACGGCTCCGTGCGTCCCCGCCCAGGCGAGCTCGAGCAAATCGTCGACGCCGGTCCGCAGCACTCGCCGGACCGCTTCGTCGGTCAAGGTCGCCTCGGCGAGCACCGTCTTGCCGTGACCACTCTGGAAGTACTCGAAGGACGGCTTCTTGTCACCGCCCATGTTCGCCTCGAGGATCGAGCGCTCCGGCTTGACCGGCGCCCGCTCCATCACATAGCCCATGTTCAGGACGTAGGAGTTGCGCGTCATCATGTTCGCCCCGACGGCGTCACCGGTCGTCCAGCGCCAAAGCACGTGGCACATCGGGCCGACGACGTGGGTCTTGACCCCTCGCAAACGCGCGAACTGCGAGAGGGACGGGTCGTCCTGGGAGGCGATCCAGTCCTGCATCGCGCCCAGCTCGTCCTCGAGCCAGGCTGCCAACTCGATGGCCTCGACCGCCGAGCCGCAGACGAAGCACGAGGCGCGCGTGATCCGATCCGCGAGCACGTAAGTGCGAAAACCGCCTGACTCGGCCACCGCGCGAGCGCCACGGTGCATCGAGGCTGAGAGCCCGCCCTCGGTGTGCGCAAGCGGGACGAAGATCGAGTCTCGCCCGCGGCCGGCCGCGACGACCGCACCGTCCGGTTCGCGGAGCTCGTACTCCCCCAGCTCGATCTCAAGCGGCCCGACCACCGAGACCGGGATCACCGCGGCGCCGGTCAGCATCTCCTGCGCGCGCGCGAACGGCTCGAGGTCGATCCCGGTCACCGTCCCGTCGAGCCCGAGCGCCTCCTGCCGTGCCTTGATCGACTCGGGATCGTTCTTGCGCGGCCATTTCCGCATGTCCACGGCGGTCAGCTTAAGCTGCCGGTATGGCGACCGAGCAGGTCATCGACCAGGACCGGGAAGCGCACGAGGCGTTCGCCGGCGTCCTCCGCTTCTACGAGCTCGCCAAGCGCCAGGAATGGCAGGTCCGCGACCTGCCGTGGGGCGAGATTCCGCCGATCCCCGAAGGCAAGGGCTCGCCGGAGCGCAAGGCCCGACGGAAGGACATGTGGCGCTCGGTACTGACCCAGCAGCTGCAGGCGGACATCCTCGCCTGCGAGATGTCGTCCCAACTGCTCAACATCGCCCCCGAGCCCGAGGCGAAGCTCTACTACTCGACGATGGTGCAGGACGAGTCGCGGCACACCGAGGCGTGGCTGAAGCTGATCGAGGAGGCCGGCGGCACCGCCGAGCGCGATCCGCACCTTGACGAGCTCGCCCACATGACCCTGGAGTCGGACACGCTCGAGGAGAAGGTCTTCCAGATGCAGGTCTTCTATGAGCGGCTGATCATCTCGCGCTTCCGGCTGATCGCCCGCGCGTCACGCGGCACCGTCCTCGAGGATCTCTGCAACCGGCTGACGACCGACGACGGCATCCACCACGGCGCCGGTATGGCGTACGAGAAAGTGCTCCTCCGGAACGCAGACGCGAAAACGAAGCGGAAGCTCGTCGACGCGGCGAACCGCCTCCTGCCGACCTTCGTCGAGCACGCGCTCTGGCGGCCGAAGGAGCGCGCGTTCATCGGCTCGGCGATGCGCTCGCGCGACCTCGAGAACCTGAAGAAGGACCTCGAGATCGGCGTGCGCCTCGCGGAGTCGCTCGGGCTCGACGTCAGCGACGTCGAGCTTCCCATTTCGTAGCTTGGCCGCGACGCCGATGGACGGCGCCGCGCTGGCGGCCAGGATCCGCGCCGATCTGCGCGACGAGGTCGCCGAGCTCGGAAAGATCGGCCTCGCGACGATCCTGGTCGGCGAGGACCCCGCGTCTCAGATCTACATCCGCCTCAAGCACGAGGCGGCGGAGGCAGCCGGGATCCGCGCGGTCGACAGGCGCCTTCCCGAGCAGACGAGCCAGCAGGAGCTCGACGCGCTCGTCGAGGAACTGAATGTTGACGACTCGATCGACGGGATCCTCGTGCAGACGCCGTTGCCGTCGCACATCGAGGAGGCGAGCGTGATGCGGGCGATCGACCCGGTGAAGGACGTCGACGGCCTGCACCCGTTCAATGCGGGTCAGCTCTACTTCGGGAGCCCGACCCTCGCTCCGGCGACGCCGCTCGGGATCATGCGCTTGCTGGAGGAGTACCGGGTGCCCGTCGAAGGAGCGCACGCCGTCGTCGTCGGCCGAAGCCTGATCGTCGGCCGGCCGATGGCCTTGCTGCTGCTGCACGAGAACGCGACGGTCACGATCTGCCACTCGCGGACCCAGGATCTCGCGGCGGAGACGGCCATCGCCGACATCCTCGTGGTCGCGGTCGGGCAGGCCGCGGTGATCGCGCCGGACATGGTCAAGGCTGGTTCCGCGGTCGTGGACGTCGGCATGAACCGCACGGAGGCCGGTCTCGTCGGGGACGTCGATCCCGGCGCCGGCGACCGCGCCGCCTACCTGACGCCGGTCCCAGGAGGCGTCGGCCCGATGACGATCGCGATGCTCCTGAGCAATGCCGTACGGGCGGCTCGTTTCCGCCGTAGGCTCCTTGCCTTCCCCGGGCATTCCGTCTAACCTTCGCGCCGCTTCACTAGGTCGGCGGCTCGGTGCCCGGGCCGTCGTTGTTTGTGCAGGAAGGGAGTACCCAGTTGCCCAAGGGCACCGTCAAGTGGTTCTCGAACGAGAAGGGCTACGGCTTCATCGAGCGCGAGGGCGGCGAGGACGTCTTCGTCCACTTCTCGGCGATTGCAGGGGAAGGCTACAAGTCGCTGACCGAGGGTCAGCAGGTCGAGTTCGAGGTCGTGCAGGGCGACAAGGGCCTGCAGGCAGCGAACGTCCAGCCGGGCTAGACCTTTTCCGGAACCGACAGGAATGCGGGCCCCGGAAGGGGCCCGCTCTCTTTTGGGAGGATGCTGCATGGCGATTTCGAGAGACGAGGTGCTGCACGTGGCGCGGCTCGCGCGGCTCGAGCTGGCGGAGGGCGAGCTCGACCGTTTCGCCGAGCAGCTGAACGCCATCCTCGAGGCCGTCGGGAAGGTGGGCGAGCTCGACCTCGAAGGGGTTGAGCCGACCGCGCATCCGCTCGACCTCGTGAACATCTGGGCCGAGGACGAGCCGCAGCCCTGCCTGAGCGCCGACGAGGCGCTGGCGAACGCGCCCGACCGCGAGGGCGGCTCGTTCCGGGTTCCGGCGGCGTGAGCCCGATGCGCAGCTCGACGAAGTTGCACTTCCGGCACGCTCTCGTCACAGACGCGTGCGCCGCGCGCGGGTACCGTGTCTGTAGGGGTCCCGGGGGACCCCTGGGGGGCGTTTGGGGCTCAACCGGGGCGCGGAGGGGAGCGTGATCGACACCTTCCGTCTGACCGCCGAAGAGGCTGCGGGCTTGCTCGAGCGCGGCGAGGTTTCCGCCGCCGAGCTCCACCGCGCGTACCTCGACGCGGCTGCCGCCCGCAACGACGAGCTGAACGCCTACCTCTGCACGGTCGAGGACGGCGCCGCCGGCGCGAGCGGCGTGCCGATCGCTTTCAAGGACGTCGTCTCGACCAAGGGCGTCGAGACCACGGCCGGCTCGAAGATCCTCGCCGGCTACCACCCGGTCTTCGATGCGACGGTCGCCGCGCGGTGCAAGAACGCGGGCCTGTCGCTCCTCGGCAAAACGAACATGGACGAGTTCGCGATGGGCTCGTCGACCGAGAACTCGGCGTACGGCCCCACGCACAACCCATGGGATCCGACCCGTGTTCCGGGCGGCTCGTCCGGCGGCTCCACTGCCGCGGTCGCCGCAGGGCTCGCGCCGTGGGCCCTCGGCTCCGACACCGGCGGCTCGATCAAGCAGCCGGCCGCCCTCTGCGGCGTCGTCGGCCTGCGCCCGACCTACGGCACCGTCTCCCGCTACGGCATCGTTGCCTTCGCCTCCAGCCTCGACCAGATCGGCCCGGTCACGAAGACCGTCCGCGACTGCGCCCGCCTCTACGAGATCATCGCCGGCCGCGACCCCTGTGACACAACCACCGTCGAGCTGCCCGAGCCGGTCGCCGTTCCTGAAGCCGAAGACCTGAAGGGCGTCCGCATCGGCGTCCCGAAGGAGCTGAACGAGGCCGAGGGGATCGAGCCTGGTGTCAGCGAGCAGGTCGAGCGCGCGCTCGAGACAGCCCGCGACCTCGGCGCCGAGATCGGCGAATGCCGCCTGCCGCGCTCGGTCGAGTACGGCCTGCCCTGCTACTACCTGATCGCCCCCTCGGAGGCTTCGTCCAACCTGGCCCGCTACGACGGCGTCCGCTACGGCCTCCGCTCGACGCCGAACGGCGACGTCCGCGCGATGTACGACCGCACGCGACACGACGGCTTCGGCGACGAGCCCAAGCGCCGGATCATGCTCGGCACCTACGCGCTCTCGGCCGGCTACTACGAGGCGTTCTACGGGCAGGCGCAAAGGGTGCGGACGATGATCCGCGACGAGCACGCGGCCGCCTTCGAGCAGTTCGACCTGCTCGTGAGCCCGACATCACCGACCGTCGCCTTCGAGCTCGGCGCGCGCACGGCGAACCCGCTCGCGATGTACGCCGCCGACCTGCTGACGATCCCGTCGAACCTGGCCGGCCTCCCTGGGCTCTCGATCCCGTGTGGTCTCTCGGAGGGCCTGCCGGTCGGCCTGCAGCTGATCGGCCGCCAGTTCTCCGAGAACCTGCTTTTCCGTGCCGGCCACGCGCTCGAGCGCGCGCTCGACTTCGACTACGTCCCGGAGCGGTACAGATGAGCGCCTGGGAACCGGTCATCGGGCTCGAGATCCACGTCCACCTGAAGACGCGGACGAAGATGTTCTGCCGCTGCCCGGTCGCGTACTTCGAGCCGCCCAATACGCAGACGTGCCCGGTCTGTCTCGCGATGCCGGGTTCTTTGCCGGTGCCGAACCGCAAGGCCGTCGAGTGGACGATCCTGCTCGGGCTTGCGCTCGGCTGCGAGATCGCCCCGCGCGCGATCTTCCATCGCAAGAACTACTTCTATCCGGACAACCCGAAGGGCTACCAGATCTCCCAGTACGACGAGCCTCTGTGCGTGAACGGGCGGATCGTCGTGCCCGGGGCGGACGGCGACAGCGAGGTCGGGATCGTCCGCGCGCACCTCGAGGAGGACGCGGCGAAGACGGTGCACGTCGGCGGCGCCGAGGGCCGGATCCATGGATCCGAAAGCTCGCTCGTCGATTTCAACCGGGCGGGGACGCCGCTCGTCGAGATCGTCACGGCGCCGGACATCCGCTCGGCCGAACAGGCGAAGCGCTTCCTCCAGGTGCTCAGGCAGATGGTCGTCGAGCTCGGTATCTCGGACGCGGAGATGGAGAAGGGCTCGATGCGGTTCGACGTGAACGTGTCCGTGCGCGAGGTGGGGGAGAGCGATTTCCGCACCCGCACCGAGCTGAAGAACATGAACTCGTTCAACTTCGCCGCGAAGGGGATCGAGCGCGAGATCCGCCGCCAGGTCGAGCTCCACGAGTCGGGCGGGACGGTCGTGCAGGAGACGCTGCATTTCGATCCGGGCAACGAATCGGCGCCGCCGCTGCGCTCGAAGGAGGAGGCGCAGGACTATCGCTACTTCCCCGAGCCCGATCTGGTGCCGCTCGAGCCCGACCGGGAGCTCGTCGAGCGGCTGCGCGGCGGGCTGCCCGAGCTACCGTGGGCACGGATCCGCAGGCTCGAAGCTGAGATCGGGTTCACGCTTGCGGAGGGGCTCGTCACGAGCGGGCGCGACGAGCTGTACTCACGCATCCCGGGCGAGCGCGAGGCCGTGGCGAACGTGGTCATGAACGAGCTCGCCGCGACGGGAGTTCAGCCGGCCGCCGTGAACGCGGAGGAGCTCGGGAAGGTGATCGCAGCTCGCGCCGACATTCCGCGTGCCGCGTTTGCGGAGGCGTTGGCGGCGAGCGGGGGCGAGGGCTTCTCGGCGGAGCGTTACGTCGCCGAGTCGGCGATCGCGGACGTGAGCGAGCTCGACCCGGTGATCGACCGGATCCTGGGTCAGAACGAGCAGCAGGTCGAGGCGTACCGCGGCGGCAAGGAGGGGCTGCTGGGCTTCTTCGTGGGGCAGGTGATGAAGGAAACGGGTGGGAAGGCGAACCCGAAGGTCGTGAACGAGCGGGTGCGCGAGAAGTTGAACGCGTGAGGCGCGCGAGCCCCGCGTAACCCGGACCCATCCCAAACCCCCTCCCACCCGGGGGAAAATCGAGGCTAGCGGCCAAATGCGCACGCGTGTGTGACGCATTCGTCCCGATTGTGTGACATCCAGCGCCACGGTCTACGGCCCGCGGTAACGCTGCGCTGATTCAAGTCTCGACGCCTACCGTCCGAAATACTGGACCGGTATGCGTGCCTGCCGCCCCAGGTCTGCTGCGTTTCTGCTCGTCCTTGCCGCCCTCGTCGTCGCTCCCGCAGCGGCCGCCTCGGGCAACGCGGGACTCGCCGCGCTGCAGGTCGCGCTCCGAGCGCATGGGCTCTACTCCTCCACGATCGACGGCTTCGCGGGCCCCGCAACAACCGCCGCAGTCACGCGCTTCCAGCACCGCGCAGGGCTCCCCGCCACCGGCATCGTCGACTCCCGCACGCGGCGCGCCCTCGGCCGCTACGGACGGCACCTCCTCGGCAGCCGGCCGCTGACCCGCGGCGCAGCCGGCTGGGACGTCGCCGCGCTCCAGTTCATGCTGGCCTGGCACGGCTTCCCGTCAGCCACGATCGACGGCGGCCTCGGAGTCCACACCGAGAAGGCGCTCAGGCGCTTCCAGCGCTGGACCGGCCTGCCCGTCGACGGGGTCGCCGGACAGACGACCATCGCCGCGCTCCGGAAGCCTCCTGCCACCTGTCCGATCTCGCTCGCCTGGCCGCTACAGGCTGCCGTCGGCGACCCCTTCGGCCCGCGCGGCAACCGCTTCCACGCAGGCATCGACCTGATCGCGCCCACCGGCGCGTCCGTGCAGGCGGCAGCGCCCGGCCGCGTCGCGTTCGCCGGATTCGCGCGCGGCGGGTGGGGCAAGCTGGTCGTCGTCGTCCACCGCGACGGCGTACGCACGCTCTACGCGCACCTCTCTGCGATCGACGTCCACCGCGGCGCCGCTGTCGAGACCGGCGAGCGCCTCGGCCTGGTCGGCGCAACCGGCGACGCGAACGGCCCGCACCTCCATTTCGAGGTTCGCCTCCGAGGCGCCGCGGTTGACCCGCGCAGCGCCCTGCCCTGACGCCCAGCCGCCGCTCCCGGTAGTACCCTCGGGAGCAGTCGTGGAGAAGCGCTATCTGATGACCCCCGGGCCGACCCCGGCACCGCCCGAGGTGCTCGCGGCGATCGCCCAGCCTGTGATCCACCACCGCGGGCCCGACTACAAGAAGCTCTACGCAGAAGTCCTCGCGCGCCTGCGCGAGGTCTTCCGCACCGAGTCGGAAGTGCTCCTGTTCGGCGCCTCCGGTACCGGCGCGATGGAATCGGCTGTCGCGAACCTCCTCTCGCCCGGCGAGCCCGTGCTGGTCGTCTCCGCCGGGTACTTCGGCGAGCGCTGGGCCAAGCTCGCGGGAGCCTACGGCGCAGAGGTCGACCACCTTCGCTACGCGTGGGGCGAGATCCCCTCGCCCGACGAGGTCGCCTCGCGTCTGCGGGAGCGCCCCGCGACTGCGGTCTTCCTGACGCAGTCCGAGACGTCGACCGGGGTTGTCTCCGACCTGCAGCCGCTCGCCGCGGCCGCGCGGGAAGCCGGCGCCCTCAGCATCGTCGACGCGATCTCGAGCCTCGGCGCCGTCCCGCTCGAGACCGACGCGTGGGGCATCGACGTCGTCGCGGCCGGCGCGCAGAAGGCGCTGATGACGCCGCCCGGCCTCGCGATGGTCTCTGCCTCTGAGGCGGCCTGGAAGAAGAGCGCCGCCGCGGGATCGCCGCGCTTCTACTTCGACTGGGAGGTCACGCGCAAGGGCCAATCGACCCTCGATGCGCCCGTGACGCCCCCTGTCTCGCTGGTGGCGGGACTCAATGTCGCGCTCGGCATCATCCTCGAGCAGGGCCTGGAGGCCGCCTTCGAGCGCCACCTGCGGCTCGGGCGCGCCTGCCGGGAGGGCGTCAAGGCGATGGGGCTGGAGCTGTTCTCCCCCGACGACGACAGCTCGGCGGTCGTCACGGCCGTGCGCGCGCCCGACGGCGTCGACTCCGACGAGCTCGTGCTGTTGCTCCGGGACCGCCACGGCGTCACGCTTGCGCCCGGCCAGGGCGAGCTGAAGGGACGGATCTTCCGCATCGGCCACATCGGCTACTACGACGTCTTCGACATCACGACCGCGCTCGCGGCGGTCGAGCTGGCGCTAATCGAGCTCGGCGCCGAGGTCGAGCGAGGCGTCGCCGTCACCCGCGCGCTCGAAGCTTTCGAGCACACTCCCGTTTGAACCGCCCGCGGGTCCTGATCCGGGAGCCAATCGCCGAGGCGGGAATCGCCCTGCTGCGAGAACGCTTCGACGTGGACGTCGACTCGAACGGCGATCTCGCCGGCAAGATCGGCGGCTACGACGCGATCGTGATCCGCTCGGCGACGAAGCTCACGGCCGACCTGCTCGAGCGCGCCGAGCGACTGAAAGTGATCGGACGCGCGGGAGTGGGGGTGGACAACGTCGACGTCGAGGCGGCGACGCGGCGCGGGATCGTCGTCGCAAACGCGCCTGAGTCGACCGTCACCTCGGCGGCCGAGCACACGATCGGACTGCTCGTCGCGCTCGCGCGCAACATCCCGCAGGCCCACGCTGCGCTCAAGCAGGGTCGCTGGGAGCGCTCGGCCTGGGGCGGGATCGAGCTCGAAGGCAAGACGCTGGGCGTGCTCGGCTTCGGCCGGATCGGCCAGCAGGTCGCGCGCCGGGCGCTCGGGCTTGGCATGCGGGTCGTCGCCTACGACCCGTTCGTCGCGAAGGAGCGCTTTCGCGAGCTCGGCGTCGAGCGCCTGGAGAGCCCGGACGACGTGCTCGCCGCTGCCGGGTTCCTGACGCTCCACCTGCCGCTGACCGCGGAGACGCGCGGCTTCCTCGGCCGCGAGGCGATCGCGAAGCTCCCCGAGGGCGCGCGCGTGATCAATGCCGCCCGCGGCGAGCTCGTCGACGAGGACGCGCTCGCCGAGGCGCTCCGCTCAGGCCGGATCGCCGCGGCGGCGCTCGACGTCTACTCCGAGGAGCCGTACTCCGGCCCGCTGCTCGAGCTCGACAACGTGGTCGCCACTCCGCACCTTGCGGCGTCGACCGAAGAGGCGCAGGACCGGGCGGGCGTCATCGTGGCCGAGCAGGTCGCGGCGGCGCTCGAAGGCGCCGTTGTGACGAATGCCGTCAACATTCCCGCGATCCGCGCCGAGGACCTGGAGCTGCTCGGGCCCTACATCCCGCTAGCCGCGAAGCTCGGCCGCCTGGCGATGGAGCTCGCGGAGGGCCGGGCGGAGCGGATCACGCTGTCCTACTACGGCGCGCTTGCCGGCTACGACACGCGGCTGCTCACAGTCGCCGCGCTGAACGGCGCCTTCCAGGGGCGCTCGGAGCAGCCGGTCAACTACGTGAACGCGCCGGTGATCGCCGCCGAGCGGGGGATCGAGGTGCTCGAGGAGAGCCGCCGCGCGAGCCGGGACTTCACGAACCTCGTCCGCGTCGAGGTCCGCTCGAACGGCGACCACGTGCGTGTGGCCGGAACGACGATCGGCAACGAGAACCGGCACTGGCTCGTCAGCGCCCTCGGCTTCGAGCTCGAGATGGAGCTCGCGCCACTGATGGTCTTCTTCCGCTACGACGACGTGCCGGGCGTGATCGGCCGGGTCGGGACGCTCTTCGGCGAGGCAGGCGTGAACATCGCCAACATGGCCGTCTCCCGCACCAACCGCGGCGGCAAGGCGCTGATGGCCCTCTCGGTCGACACGGAGCCGCCGCCGGGGCTCGTCGCGACGGCACGCGAGCAGGGCTTCGACGACGCGCGCGTGATCTCCCTCGGCAGCTAGGGCGTGAGGCGGCTCCGGTCGCGGGGGAAGAGCGTCGTCTCGCGCACGTTCTTCGCGCCGACGAGCCGCGCTGTCCAGCGCTCGAGCCCCAGCGCGAAGCCGCCGTGCGGCGGCATGCCGTACCTGAACGCCTGCAAGTAGCCCTCGTACGGCTCCGTCTCTCCGGCCAGCGCGGCCACGTAGTCGTCGTAGCGGTGCAGCCGCTGGCCGCCGGTGGCGATCTCCATCCCGCGGAAGAGCAGGTCGAACGAGCTCGTGTACTCCGGCCGTCCCGGCTCGGGGTGGGTGTAGAACGGCCGCTTCGCCGCCGGGAAGCCGGTCACGAAGAGCCACTCGCCATGCTCCTCGCAGAGCCGCCGCTCGTCCGCGGGTGCCAGGTCGACGTCCTCGACGCCCGTGTCCTCGAAGTGCACCCAGGGGATCTCGGCGGGCACCTCTGGAACCGTGGCCTCGAGCAGCTCGACGGCGGACGCGGCGCCCTCGCGGGCGGCCTCGGCCATCCGCGCGATTGCCTCGCGCACAACCGCCATCACGTCGAAGTGGTCGCGGATGAACCCGACTTCCGCGTCGAGCGAGGTGTACTCGGCCAGGTGCCGGCCCGTCTCGTGCGGCTCGGCCCGGAAGACCGGCCCGACCTCGTAGACGCGCTCGAAGACGCCGACCATCGTCTGCTTGTAGAGCTGCGGGCTCTGCGCCAGGAACGCGGGACGGCCGAAGTAGTCGAGCGAGAACAGGTTGGCGCCGGTCTCCGTCGCGGAGGCGACGATCTTCGGCGTCGAGATCTCGACGAAGCCGAGCCCGTCGAGAGCGCGGCGGAAGCCGGCAAGCGAGGCCGCGGCGATCTGGAACTTGGCGCGCTCCCGCGGATGCCGCAGCGCCACCGCGGCGTGGTCGAGGATCGTCGGCAGCGTCTCCTTCAGCACCGGCCGCCGCAGCTCGACGGGCGTGGCCTCCATCGGCTCCGCGACCACGCTGAAAGTTGGCTCCTGGAGCTCGACACCGCCCGGCGCCTGTGACGCCGTGACGGCGAGGCCCTCGACCTCGAGAACCGTTTCGGGCCGCAAGTCCAACGTGCCGTCGACGACGGCCTGGGCGAGGCCGGCCCGGTCGCGCACGAGCACGAACGAGACGGCTCCCAGCTCGCGCTTCGCGTGCAGCCAGCCCGCGAGGGTGACGCGCTCGCCGATGTGCGGCGAGAGGTCTGTCGAAAGTACACGCATCGGGATCACCTCCTTCACACAGTCGCCCTACCTGTGCGGGCGGGAGGCGTCCCCGCGGTGCCACCGCACTTCGCCGCCGGAGCGGCCTCGTTACGACCCGATGACGGTGGTCGGCCGGACGGCTCGGCGGACGTCACCCCGCGTCGTCGCCGTCACGCCAGAGGATACGAAACCGCGTGTCAGGTGGTCTCGGGCCGCGGGTTCAGGCGCTTGGCGATTCGCGCGATCACGCGGTCGAGCTTCTCGATCACGGAGTAGTGGCGGCCCCGGCCGACCACTCGCTCGATCGGCCCCTTGACGTGCCCGGGCCGCACCACGAAGTGCGTCGGGTGCTCGCGAACGCGCTCGTACTCCTCGAGCGGCACGCGGATGTGCTCGGTGCAGGTCGAGTCGCCGCATTCGCAGATGAAGTCGCCTACCTCCGACTCGAGGCGGTCCGAGGCCTCCCGGATGCCCTCGTTGACGTTCCGGAAGAGCGCCTCGGTCTTTCCGATCCGTTCCCGCGTTCGTTTCACGTGGGGAGACAACGGACGAGGCGTCGATTCGGTTGCGCGGGTTAGGCCGGGCCTATGCCGACGAAAGAGTGGCCCGACCCAGTCGAGCGCGTGACCGCGTACCTCCGGGACGCCGGCGCCGAGGTGCGTGTCGAGGAGTTCTCCGACGGTACACCTACGGCCCAGGCCGCGGCAAAAGCCGTCGGCTGCGAGCTCGCCCAGATCGTCAAGTCGCTCGTGTTCGAATGCGACGGCAAGCCGGTCGTCGTCATGGTCCCGGGCGACCGGCGGGCCGACTCCGAGAAGATCGCTAGTGCCGCCGGCAGCCGCTTCGCGCGGATCGCGGG
>WNGE01017977.1_pt1 | contig 12324 bp, 14 predicted proteins | sample 5400651 | NCBI WGS metagenome assembly WNGE01 (sample SAMN13153370, study PRJNA577476) | soil metagenome | isolation source: 60 cm soil or saprolite under grassland replicate 2 | place: USA:California | collected 2016-06-15 | reverse complement strand
ATTTCCTCGCCGCCGGTAAACCATTCGTCGGTCCAGGTAAAAAAAATTGTTCCAGCCAGGCCGCATTTTACCACGCTGTCGATGTGCCAACCGAGCATTTCGGCCTGCTCGTCCTGCGAATGCCGGATCGTGTCCATCCCGAATTCCCCCAGGATAAGAGGATGTTCACCAGTGAGATTCTGGAGCCGCAGCAGGTACCCCTCGAAATCGCGCTGGTTATGGAGGTAAACGTTAAAACAACAAAAATCAGCATTCTGCGGCAGCAGATATTCGGTCGGGGGATACGTCGCATAGGAAAAGAGAGCATCAGGATCGATTCCGCGTCCGATCCCGATCAATTCCTCCACAAATTCAAGCACGCGACGCGCGCCGAGCCAGCGCGCGATGGTACTGGAAATTTCGTTACCGACCAGGTAACCAAAAATTGCTGGATGCCCAACGTTTGTCTTCACGGCAGCGCGAACCGCTTCGGCAATCTGTTTCCGGGTTGATCTTTCGCGCAGGAATTCGACATGTTTTTGCCACGGAAGCGTCACCAAAACGCGGATCCCAGCTGCAGCACAACGATCAAGAAACCAACGCGGCGGCGCGTGATAAATTCGGACAAGATTCAGACCCACCTGGCGCATAAGGGCGAGATCCATCTCGACTTGCTCGGGCCGCCCAAGATAATTTCCATCGGCGTCCGGCTTGAACGGACCGTAAGTGACACCCTTAACAAAGAATTTTCTGTCCTGCTCGAAAAAGAATTTCGCAGCAGGTCGAATTCGCGAGTTTGGCGTCTTTGTCATGTCGAGCGGAGTCGAGGCATCTCTCGATGTTTGATGGGGCTCAATCAAGGGATTCCCCCCAGCCTGCGCGTAAAGCTACAGCGTGGCAAGCGACTCCCCCAGCCTGCGCGTAAAGCTACAGCGTGGCAAGCGACTCCGCTCGAATGACAAAATACAAAATGCCCGAATGCGTGATCCACGGTCCGCCTGCACCCTTCCGAAAGAAAGCGCGCATTCGAAAAGATTACTCCCCTGAACAACTTCGGGGTTGGAATTTCCATTCAATCAAGCCACCATGCGCGAATGAAAATCGCTACTATTATCGCCCGCGTCCTTCTCGGACTGATTTTTGCTGTATTCGGTTCGAATATCTTTCTGCACTTTATTCCGATGCCGCCACCGCCGCCGGGACCGGTTGGCGACTTCACCAAGGCGCTTTTCGTGACTCATTACCTCCATGTGGTCGCTGTGTTTCAAATCGTCGGCGGCTTGCTACTGCTTATCGGACGCTTCGTCCCTCTCGGTTTGCTGTTGCTCGCTCCCGTCATTGTGAACATCGACCTCGTTCACATCTTGATGGATCCCAGCGGTCTGCCGATGGCCACCGTCATTTCGATCTTGTTGGTCTTTCTCGTTTGGCGGTACCGCGATGCGTTCGCGGGTATCGTGCGTCCTTAATCCGGCTTATGGCTGCGCAAACCGATAACAAGGCACCTGACGTCGTCGTCCACGGCGGCGCCGACAGTTTTAAGCAGGAAATCACTGTGGGTGAACATGGCCTTGTTGCCGATGAACCCGTGAGCGCAGGCGGTGGCGATGCCGGGCCTGATCCGTACGACTATTTGCTGGCGAGCCTTGGCGTCTGCACCTCCATGACCGTCGGCTTATACGCGCGCCGGAAACAATTCCCTCTCGAAAACATTACCGTTTCGCTCCGGCATTCGCGTATTTACGCTGAAGATTGCGAGGAGTGCGAAACCAATGAAGGCATGCTCGACAGAATCGACGTCGAAATCGAACTGACCGGATCATTGAGTGGAGCGCAGCATGCCAAGCTGATAGAAATCGCTGCCAAATGCCCCGTGCACCGCACCCTCACATCTGAGATCAACATCAGGTTGCGACCGGCTTCGAAAGCATCTGCATCGTAGATAGGAATAGCGGCAGCCGACTGGATTGATTCGTGGCTGTTGCAAACAACCGCGCGGAAAGAAACGCCCCAATTCGCCGACGGGCTCCGCGTCGGAAAATCGCACGTTTAAAAATTCAGCAGCGGCATTTTGATTGACGTAACAAGTCATTTTGGGCTGAATGAAGAAAGCACTAGCACCGCCGTGCCCACCTCAGAAACTGTAAAGGTAAGGCCTGAACGCGAGGTGCGATTTGCCGTCGTGATGTATGGCGGCGTCTCACTCGCGATTTACATCAATGGCGTCGCTCAGGAGCTACTTAACATAGTGCGTGCGACGGCGCCTAAAGCGGTTGATTCCGACGAGCCTTTATTGTCCGAGGAGGAATTGAGTGGCGCAACCAGCGTTTATAGAAAGCTCGGACATTACTTCGCCATCCAGGACAAGGAAGCCCGCGGCGAAAAACTGAAACAATCACAGCCGATAAACGAACCGATTCGTGTTCGCTTCATTGTCGATGTCATCTCGGGGACTTCTGCCGGCGGCATTAATGGCGTGTTTTTAGCCAAAGCGCTTGCGCGAAACCAAGGAATGGACGGCCTGAAGAAGCTTTGGTTGAGCGAAGGCGATTTAGGAAAACTTTTAAATGATAAGCGCTCCATTCAGGATTTGAGAGGATTCAAACTCAAACAGCCGCAGGAGTCATTGCTGAACAGCCAGCGCATGTATCGCAAACTTCTGGAAGCGCTCGACAACATGGACACAGCGCGCGGCGAAAACACGAGTGAAGTCGACAAAAATCTTTCGCCGTTGGTGAGAGAATTGGATCTTTTCATCACTACGACTGACATCGATGGAATTCCTCTTCCGATCGGCCTGTCAGACGAAGTTGTCTACGAACGCCGCTACAAGAATGTTTTTCATTTTCGCTACGCCACACCGGAGGCAACCGGAAGTCTGCGCGACGATTTCATTAAAGATAACGATCCATTTCTAGCTTTCGCCGCGCGATGTACCTCCTCGTTCCCGTTTGCATTCCAAGCAATGCGTTTGTCCGATATCACCGAAATCGCGAATGGCTATTCGCCTTACAAGGACAAGACGAGCGGTGGCGATTGGGACAAGTTCTTCAGCGATTATCTCCGCAACGGTCTTTTCGACCTCGACCGCGAGGCACGTGGACAAAACGCCACGGGTCATCTTCCGAGTGACGAGACCAGCGAACAAGCGAAGGAGCAACTGCGCGCTTCTTTTCGCGACCGTTCCTTTGGCGACGGCGGATATCTCGACAACAAACCGTTCAGTTATGCGACTTCGATGTTGAGCCGGCGCTATGCCGATTCCGCTGTTCTCCGAAAATTACTTTATGTGGAGCCGACCCCGGTACATCCGGAACTAGCCGTCGACAACCGCGACCCGCCAGATTTTGCCGAAAACGTGCGTGCGGCAGTTCTTGACCTTCCACGAGAGGAGACAATCCGCGAAGACATCGACCGTTTGTACGAACGGAATCAAATGCTCGAGCGCGTGGCGCTCCTCGCGAAAGAAGTCGACGCCGATATCGAGGCCGACAGCGCAGAGGCTATCGACGACGAGAAGTTTAAGACCCAGGGACTCAACCAAATGATCGACCATTACGGCGTAAGCTACGGCGCTTATCATCGACTGAAGGTCGCTGAGCTAACGGGCTTGTTGGCGGAGCTGATTGCGCGCGCGGCCGGTCATGACCCCACTTCGAATTCAGCCGATGCCATTCGTGAACTGGTGAGCGCGTGGCGACGAAACGAATACCATCCGTTGCAAGCTGCCGACCGGAAAGGTCCCGATGATCGCAATAAGAAAACTGAAAATGAATTCTTGCTGAACTTTGATATTCGATACCGCATCCGCCGGTTGGGCTTTCTGAACCGCCGGATAAACAAGCTCATCGACCTCGATGCAGATGCGGCGAACTTGCTGGAAGCTGTTCGCACCCATGCAAGCGATTGGCCAGCAAATCTTACGGTACGGGAATTGATCGATCGACACGGCACTGATTTTCAAAACGAATTAAATCGCCTCAAGAAAGATCAAGTTGCGCCGGCGCTGAAAGAGGCGCGCCTGGCCGAAGAGAACCTTCGCAATCACGACGTCGGATCCGGGAAGGAATTGTATGATGAGATCCGCAACTTTCAGATTGGCTGGCCTGATTTGGAAGCGATTCTGAATTGCGATCCTGGTGCTGCACGAGAAACCAAGGCCAACGAAATTCTAGAGGGCGGCAATCGACGCCCCACATTGTCGATCCTCGCGACAATTATTTGCCGTGGGCTTAAACAACACGAGTCGCTCGAAATTCCGCCCGCGACCTCGAGCCCGGGAACATCAGTGGCACGCGTTTGCCTGAAGCACTATGATGCAAACTTTGTCTATTACGACCTTGTCACTTATCCGATTCAATATGGCACCGGCGCAGGTGAAGCAAACGTTGTCGACGTTTTTCGAGTCAGTCCTGAAGACGCCAAGAATCTCGTAGACGAACGCGCCAGCGGCAGCGATGCCACAAAATTAGCGGGTCGTACGCTGATGTCATTCGGCGCCTTTCTCGATGAGTCGTGGCGACGAAATGACATGCTCTGGGGGCGTCTCGATGGGGCTGAGCGGATCATCAGCGCGCTGTTGCCCGAAAAAAGCGACCGCGAACTTCGCAAAAATCTGATCAACGAGGCACACCTCGGTATCTTCAAACAAGAAATTGAGGAAGGAAATGGCGACGCGGTTTGCCGGTTACTCAGCCACGCCCTCGCGCACACCCAATTGCAGCGACCGTGCGAGAAGAATCTCAAAGAACTTGTCCAGCAAGTGCTCGCCCAAAACGCCGGACGCCTTAATGATGTTCAGAAAACGGCATTGAGCACGCCACAAACTTTGGATCGACAACTTCAGCCACGGCGCGCGCTGGAATACATTTCGCGATCGACCAACATCACCGGCGACATGTTCACGGGTCTCTCGAACAAATATCAATTCGAACCCGGCAAGCGCGTGAGCGGCTGGGCGGCGCGAGTCGGCACCATTCTTTGGTATGTCATCGCTGTCGCCGTTCCACAAAGCCTTGCCAGCTTATTTTTCCGCCATTGGCTCGGACTGCTTTATCTGGTCGCTGTCGCACTCATTGCCGTCGGAGTTTTCCTAAATGACAATGTTAAATTCGCCGGCTGGCAGCTGCTCGGAATTGTTGTCGTGATTCATCTCATTGTTTCCGGCGTGGGCAGTCACCTCCGCGGTAAAAAGCTCCTGAAACTTGCAAGGGCGGTCGCTGTGTTTGTGGTGCTGGCTCTGATGATACTCGGCGTGATTTTCTTAATTGAGCGGTATGGACACATTTCGCTGAGTCGGTCGGCTGAATTGGCATTAGCAGGGGCGATCGGCCTCGTCGGAGCCCTGTTGCTGTCGATTTCCGGACGAGGCCCGGTTGAAAAAGTCCGTCCAATAAGAAAATAGACGCGCTGACGATTCAGGGCGCGAACAATAGTAGGCAGGGGTTTCGTCACTTTCCGGTCAACGGAAGCAGCTCTTACGAATGATGATGAAAGCCTATCGTCTTTATTTCGGCAGCCTATGAACGCCAGGAAGAAAACATCGGGAAAGACCAAACGCTGGTCGGCGCGGGTCACCAAGCATAGCAACGCGTTGGATCTCAAGCCCGATGTGTTCAAATCAAAAGATCCACACAAGATTGCTCTCTCCCTGAAACGGTCTGCCGAGCACAGCAAGCGACGCAAAGCGAAGCCGTATCAATCGGCGATGTCGATGTTGAACTTTTACATCAATCGCGCCGGCAAAAATCTGCCCCAGAAACAAAAGCGTGTTCTCGAGCACGCCAAAGACGAACTTCGCGATGTCTTTGGCCGAGAGTAGGCGTAACGCGTTGTCCCTTGGCACGCCGGCGCGATACGAAGGCGCTCAAGGCGTTGCCTCGGCTCCCTCGCCAAGCCCCGCGTCAACGGATCGAACATCGAAATTAAAGAGATAAATTGAACACTCGAAAGCTCGGTAACTCCGATTTGATGATCACGCCCATAGGATTCGGGGCCTGGGCTGTTGGCGGGCGATGGCAATTCGGCTGGGGCGAACAGCGTGACGACGACTCGATCGCTGCGATTCATCGGGTGCAGGAACTTGGCATCAACTGGATTGATACCGCAGCCGTTTATGGGCTTGGCCATTCCGAGGAAGTCGTGGCCAGAGCGTTACGCGATTGGGCCGGAAAACGTCCTTATGTTTTCACCAAATGCGGGATGGTTTGGAATGAGAAAGGCGAGGTCGGCTATTCGTTGCGCGCGGAATCAATACGCCGCGAGTGCCAGGCAAGTCTGCGGCGACTGAGCGCGGATGTCATTGATCTGTACCAAATCCACTGGCCCGCCGATGACCTCACCGGAACGTTGGAAGGCTGGGCAACGATGGCGGAGCTGCAAAAGGAAGGCAAAGTGCGCTGGATCGGGGTTTGCAATTTTAGTGTGCAGGAATTGCAAAAAGCCAAAGAGATCGCACCGGTCACATCGCTGCAACCGCCCTATTCACTGATTCGTCGCGACATCGAGAAAGATCTCCTTCCTTTTTGCCAACGTGAAAATATCGGCGTGATCGTTTATTCGCCGATGGCGTCGGGACTTCTCACGGGTGCGATGACACGCGAGCGAATCGCAAATCTTCCCGCTGACGATTGGCGCGGACACAATCCAGAATTTCAGGAACCGAAGTTATCCAAAAACCTAGCGCTGGTTGAACGGCTGCGCGCCATTGGTGCGCGTCACGGTAAATCGCCAGGCGAAGTTACCATCGCCTGGACACTGCGAAACCCCGCAGTCACGGGCGCAATCGTCGGCGCGCGCAATGCAAAGCAGGTCGACGGCATCATTGGCGCCGCGACTTTCCGCCTGACGCCCGACGAAATTAAGGAGATCGAAGCGGATGGCTGATAGGTGTCCTCCTAATCCCACCCTTCGGTCAGCAGCGCACGTGTTTCTTCCACGCCTGTGCGCCAGATTTTTATCATCTCTTCGTCGTCACGTTGATATAAACCGCCATAGTTGCCGTCCTTGAGATGTTCGCGCAGCGATTTTGGATCGAGTCGGCGCAACTTCTCCATATCGCTCATCGGCTTCTGCTGACGCGGCATCTCGATGTTTGCCAGACGCGTCCAGGGAAAATTTTCCATCCACGATGCGTGCGACGCGACAGGATCGATGGCCTGCACCTGTGCCCAAACTTTCGGCGCGTTCCACCAGTTGTGAAACTTAATCCGCACGCCGGGATGATCGGCCATCCATTCGCCGATGACTCCTTGTGCAGGCGTGTTTCCGCCATGACCATTGAGTATCAGGATTCGTCTGAATCCCTGCTCCGCCATCGCATCGAGTATGTCGCGCAGGATCGACATATACGTTTCGACGCGCAGCGTGATCGTTCCTGGGAACGCCCGAAAGTATGGCGTGATTCCGTACGCCAGCACGGGAAACACCGGTACGCCCAAAGGCTCCGCTGCTTCAATGGCGAGGCGTTCAGCCAAAATGCTGTCCACGCTCAGGCTTCATTTCACTGATCCGCATATCACAACGTGCCCTACAGATTTCATTGCTTCACGCAGATTTACGTTCAACCAGGGGATTGATGTTGCCGTCTTGGGACGGCTGTGAAAAATCGTTCTTGTGAAACTTTGGAAATGGGAGCCGGAAAATCTTCCGTCAGTTGTACATTCAATTCGAACCGCCATTGCGGCGACTATATCGCTCGCAGTCGCGCGTCTGTTCCGATTACCCGAAGCCTATTGGGCTGCAATCGCCACCCTTGTCGTAATGCAATCAACGCTCGGTGCGACACTTCTAATTTCGGTCGAACGCATTGCCGCTACCGCGCTGGGTGCTCTCGCTGGAGCGTTCCTGGCGACCTGGTTTCCCGAAAATCTTTTTGTCTTCGCGGCCGCGGTATTTGTGCTGGGACTTTTGTGCGCTGCATTTCGCATGGAGAAAACTGCGTATCGTTACGCGAGCATCACGCTTGGAATCATCGTGCTCATTCCGCGTTCAAACGCCGCATGGATCGTTGCGCTTCATCGCTTCTTCGAAGTCTCAGTGGGAATCCTCGTCGCCCTGGCACTCGTCGCCGTCTGGCCGGAGCATCAGGCCGAATCCGCGAAAAGAAGCGCCGAGTAGGTAGCCTGTGGTCGGCGTGTCGCCCCCGATCAACAGACTTTGCAGCCGACACGGCTGCCTCCAGAGGCTTTCGATCGATCACCGCCCGGCGAGATTTGTTTCAGCCGATGCGGACAACGCGCGGGTCGTCACGCCCGCGTGAAACGAATTCGGGAAATTCTTCCGGATGCAAGATTCCAGCGAGAATTTCGGCGCTATCGACGATACGCGGACCTGGTCGCGCGAAGTACGCGCTCGCGTCCACTAAATAGATTTGACCCTGGCGCGCGGCCGGAAGTGAATCGAAATCGGGAAATCGCCGGAGAATTTCGTAATCACTGCGCACGCGATTAATGCCATAGCCGCAAAGAGCCAGCACGATAAATTCAGGACGCGCATCAAACACTTGTTGCCACTCGATTTGCACTGAAGGCTGCTGTTTGCGGCCTAAAGGGTCGTATCCGCCAGCAATTTCCACGAGCTCCGGCCCCCAATGACCCGAACAAAACGGCGGATCGACCCATTCCATCAAGAAGCAACGCGGCCGATGCACAAGCGTGTTTGCGCGGCGGCGCATCGCTTCGATCCGATCGCATAATTGGGTGATGACTTCGTTCGCGCGATCGGAAACGTCACAGACTTTGGCTACATGCTGAATGTCACCGAAAATATCCGATAAGCTCGATGGCTCGAGATTCACTACCTGTGGTGGGCCTGACAAAGTTTCCGCGAGCCGAGCGACAGTGCCGTAACCAACGGCACAGACGTCGCACAATTTTTGGGTGAGGATCACATCGGGCCGAAGGCTGCGCAGAAGCGGTTCGTCAATGCTGTAAATTGTGCCGTTCTCGCGCAGCGCGCGACGCACCCATTCGTCCATCTCGCGGCTCGTAAGTCCAGCATTATGCACCGGACAACGTGTGACGCGCGGACGCCGATTTGCTTCCGCCGGAAAATCGCACTCATGCGAAACGCCGATCACTTGGTCCATCAGCCCAAGCGTAGCTGCAATCTCCGTGGCGGCGGGCAAGAGCGAAACGATGCGCTTCACAATTTAACCAACTGATCAGTCAGCAAAAATGCGACGGCGTAGCAACCGAAAATGGATATTGCACCAAAGAAACCAGCAATAATGGCCATGCGCCATGAACTGTGCCGCAAGATTCGGGCAAGCAAAGCGAACACAGGCGCGATGCCGAATTCGCCGAGAATGATGTACCAGGGCGTGAACGGAGATCATTCGGCAACCGGTGTATTGCCACCAGTGAATCCTTCGGGCCATTTCTTCGTAGAACGGAATGTTGATCGCGCCGAGTACCGCGATGATGAGCAAACCGAGCTTGCCAAAACGCTCCCACAATCGCAGGCCTATGTATCCGAATTGCACCGCCACAACTTCCCACGCCAGCGGCATCCAGAGCGGCGACCGCCAGATCATCAGTCTGCCACCGATCGAGTAATCCAAGGTGCGCGTGTAATCGACGAGCCACGCATCACCGGGAAGCTCGGCGATTCCAACTACGAGTCCGAACACGAGAAATCGCGCGAGCAATGCATCTCGCTTTGCGAGTACAAAACCGAGGAGCAGACAATTATCGACAAGATTGAGCGCCGCCCCGGTGCGCCAATCCGACCACGGCGCGAACGTGAGCAGTGAGACTACAACAACGTTGATGGCGATTGTCGCGATAACAACACGCAGACGACCGCGCTCAAGTGCAGGATCAGCGGCGTTTTTCAGAGACACGATGTCCGTCTAGCGAGCCACGCGATGACAGTCAATTACGACGCTAGTCTTAATATCATTCTGAGGAAACGACGAATCTCAGATCAGCTCTGGATCGGCACGCAACGGAAATAGACTAGAGATGTTTCGCTTCGCTCAACAGGACAGCGCTATTTACGGGGCGAGTTCTAGTTCTTGACCAAGGCAGTTTGAGGCTGCTAATCCGATGCGATGAAACGGCTCCTTTGGATCGACATCTCAAAGGGGCTGGCAATTCTTGTCGTTGCTTACTTTCATTTTTTTAGGACCTATTTCCAATACGGCGTTCTTCCGCCGGCCGACTGGAGCAATCTCGCAGCGAGCGCTCTGACCATTCTCAGATTGATCTGGTTTAAAGTATCAGGACTCGGTTTCCATGCCGTTGGGGTCTTCATCATCCTAAGTGGTTGGACCCTCATGCAATCAACGATGCGACGCGTCGAATCGGGCCCTGTCGCATGGGGCGGCTGGTATCGTGCGCGCTTTCTGCGGCTTTATCCGATGTACTGGGTCGCGCATTTGGTTTATCTCATTTCACCTTTCGTCGCGCATCTCGAACCGGTGGATGACCGACTCATTCTGAGCCTGCTTGGTCTCCGGTTCATCGATATTCAGATGAACTTCATGTACCTCAATGCGGCATGGTGGTATTTCGCAATGCTGATCCAGTTTTATTTGATCTTTCCCCTGCTCTTCTGGATGGCGCGCCGTCTTGGACCATGGTGGTTTCTCATCATTGCATGTGCCGCCGGATTTTTTGCTCGCTACATATTACTAGTTGTCTGGCCACAAAACGGATTGTGGGTCCTCGGCGGTTTCGCGATTTGTCGATTACCTGAGTTCGCGCTCGGAATGTCGCTCGCTATGTGGCACCGCCAATCGAGCGCGCGTGTCGAATGGTTTCTACTTCGCGGACCGGGGTTCGTCGTCGGACTAATCCTCTATCCGGCGGCACAACTGTTCGGACTCGTGGGAGTCTATTCGTACGGCCTGTATCTCATTCACCAGCCGTATGTCATCTGGCTCGGGCTTCGCATCCGCGAAGTGCCAATCTGGATGTTTCTTTTGATTTGCATCCCGACTCTGGCTGTCCTGAGCGCGTGGGGAATGCTTTTAGAAAAAGGCACTAACACGCTCGTGAACAAACTGGTTTCACTCAGAAAACCAGCGCACGCCTAGCTTCGTTGATCTGCGCGAGATCAACGGCCATTGCTCTTCCGTCTCACCTTTTTGCCGGCGCGCCGCAGCTCTTCAACCATTTGCAACGCGCGTAAATGCTTTTGAGCGCGCTGCTCGAAAGTCAGCTTGAGGTTCTCGCGTAGCAAGGTGCGATCAACGTCCGCCATGTTATTGCGAACGTCGATTTTCGCAGCAGTTCTTTTTGTCAAACCAAAAAGTAACACAACGTGCCGAAAGTAGCCATGCGTGCATGGGTAGGTTCAACTTCCTCTCCATCAAGACCAAACGCACTGCATTGAACGATATGGTTTAGTCATGGCTCGAATTTCAGGTTTGGAGAAGGAACAGGCGCCGTGGCATCTCCGTTGGTTCTACGGCGTGATGCGCAAGATGTTCGGAAAAGATTTTACACCGGCGAAGATACAGATGCGGTTGCCTAGCCTGGTGTGGGGCGGCATCGCGATGGAAGCTGCTCTGAGCCGCAAACGACTTGTCTCATTGCGTTACATGCAACTCGGAAAAGTGCGTGCCGCGGCGCGCATTGGTTGCGCCTTTTGAATAGACGTCAATTCTGCCGTGGGCAGAAAAGCAGGCCTGAGCGATGAAAAACTTCATGCCGTGCTTGGCGACGACAGGATGCCTTTCAATGACACTGAACGGCTAGTGATTGAACTGGCTGACGCGATGACCAATACGCCGTCAAATGTCTCCGACGAATTGTATACGCGTTTGCGCAATCAATTTTCCGAAGAACAGCTAATGCAATTGGGCGCACAAATCGCGTTCGAAAATTATCGCGCCCGCTGGAATCGGCTCTTTAACGTCGAAAGTGACAATCTGTACACGGAGTACGCAGATCAGTCGCAAGAATCGCGATGGGCCTGAATGCGCGATGTGGATCTATCATTTGCTGGCAAGGTGGCGTCTCCTTTTGATTTCTTTTCAGCGCTTCGTTTATTCAGGGTGAAAGATGGAAGCGCCAGTAGGTCGGCAGTCCTTTTATGCGTTAGGTCATTCCGAGAAGGAACTCCAGCGTCTCAGTCGTCAAGGCCAGGTCTTTGGACCGTTTACTCGTCAGCTATTCGAACAGGCTGGGATTAGCCGAGGTATGCGCGTCCTCGATGTTGGCTGTGGTAGTGGGGATGTTGCGTTTCTAGCTGCTGATCTGGTGGGACTCACCGGTGAGGTAGTGGGTGTAGATCGCGAGCGAACAGCTGTCGACTGGGCCAACGCGCGCGCGCATTCGCGGGGAACGAAAAATGTGAACTTTATTGAAGGCGACCCGGCGGAAATGGAGTTTGATC
>WNGE01007417.1_pt1 | contig 12324 bp, 15 predicted proteins | sample 5400651 | NCBI WGS metagenome assembly WNGE01 (sample SAMN13153370, study PRJNA577476) | soil metagenome | isolation source: 60 cm soil or saprolite under grassland replicate 2 | place: USA:California | collected 2016-06-15 | reverse complement strand
TCGGCGGTCCGCAGTGGATCGACAATCATCTTCCAGAGGCTTGGACCGATTCATCGAAGATCAAGCTCTTCGTTACGCTTGCAAAAAAATTGATCGTGTTCGTCGCCCTTCCATTCGCGGTCTTTCGCTTTGCATTTGGTTATCGACTCCGCGATTTCGGAATTCAATTCGAAGGTTTGCGCGCTCTTGCTGGCAATCATTTGCCAGTGGTCCTGGTTGTCGGCGTCGCATTGGTCGCTTTTCAATATTTTGTAGGTGGCGGGGCTGCACCCGTGCGGCATGGCAACTTCAGCATGCATCAACTGTTGGTTGGTCTTCCGCTCTGTTTCATCTGGCTCGTGATTGAAGTTGGGTTGGTCGAAGAATTTTTCTTTCGCGCACTCGTGCAATCGCGGCTCGCCGCTTGGTTCAAATCGGAGGTGAGCGGTGTTGTCCTGATGTCGCTTGTTTTTGGATTGGCGCATGCGCCGGGATTCATTTTTCGTCAGGCGGGCAGCGTGGAAGGTCTCGGCGCAAATCCGTCTGCGCTCGACGCGATCGCTTATTCGATCGTGGTGCTCTCGGTCAGCGGGATTTTATTTGGAGTGACGTGGGCGCGGACGAAAAATCTGTATGCGCTCATGCTGATTCATGCTGCCGGTGATCTTCTGCCGAATTTCGCGAACTTTGTTCAAGTTTGGAAGCTGTAAAGGTGGTATGGCCGAGCCGATTTGGAGGCAAACCAACATCCACGTTGTGACAATTAGCCCCGGCGATAAGCTGGACGATGTCAATGGACGCGAAGAGGATTGCTTTCGCTCTTCTAATAGTTGCCCTGGCGGCCAGCGGACTGACGCAGACGCCGGAGCCGGGGAAGAAGAAGGAGATCAAGATTACGTGGCTGGGGCATTCGGCCTTCGAAATCGTCTCACCTGGCGGGACCGATATTATGATCGACCCGTTCCTGACCAAGAATCCCGCGACGCCGACCGAACTCAAGGATCTCGCCCACTATCATCCGGCCTACGTTCTCGTCACCCATTCCCATGGCGATCATCTCGGCGATGCGATCGAGCTGGCGAAGATGAGTAAGGCGAAGCTGGTCTGCGTAGCCATGCCGGAGGCTTTCAAGAAGGGCGAGTTGCCGCGGGAATTGTTTGAAGGAGTGAATGTGGGCGACGTCGTAAAGGTGGGCGACGTGAAAATCCATGTGGTGCCGGCAATGCATAGCAGCGAGCCGAGCGGGAGGCCTGTCGGTTATGTGCTTGAGTTTGCGGATGGCCGCTCGGTTTACCACGAGGGCGATACCTGGATCTTCGGCGACATGGCTCTGATCCAGGAGTTTTATCATCCAAACATCATCCTGATGCCGGTCGGCGCGGTAGCCGATGGTCAGATGCCACAGATGGCTTGGCTGGCTGTGACGCGTTATTTCAAGCCGGCGGTGGTGATCCCGATGCATTACGGCGCGTTGCCCGGATCATCGACGGAAGAGGATCTGCGCAAAATTTTCGGCAAAGATCCGCGCGTGATATTTATGAAGCCTGGCGAAACGAAGAGTTTCTAGTTCTGCAGGAAGACAAGCTCCAAGAAGTGGGGAGATGAAAACGCTGTATTTGAGCGGGAGTTTGTGAAAGACCGGCACCAACGCTGTCACCGCCTACTCTGGGAAGGATTTTATTGGTCCGCTGAATGAATCGAAACCCTCAGCCGAGATTCGTTTGGATAAATCGCGGCCTCGCGTGGCTGTCCCCGCCTTCGGTCCCAGCCGGACTGGCATCAAAGCTACGGCGCGGCAGGCGATCTAATTCTACGGTTCGACAGGCATCGGTCGTCACAGGTTTGTCTGGATAAATTTTGGGCTCGCATGGATGCCGATCTGACGCAGAACCGTCTTCCCGGAGTTGACGAAGCGGTGCGGCGTGTTCGCGGGAATGACCACAATGCCTCCGGATTTCAATTCGCGCGTTTCATCACCGAGCGTCATGCTGGCGCAGCCTTCGAGCGTGAACTCGACCTCGACATACGGATGCGTATGTAATGGCGGACCCTGGCCGGGTTTGGCCTCGACGATGTAGGCCGAGAACGGCGCGCCCTGCGTTTCGCCCACGAATTCATACGACATTCCGACAAACGGCAGCTGCTCAAGAGTCATGAAGCTCATAGTGAAGTTTACCCACCGAATGCAGGTTTGCTTGGCCCGATTGAGGGTGAGCTAGGTCTCCTGCAGATTCGTGACCAAGTCTCGGACGCGATCTGCGTGAGCGATGTTGACGAAAATGACTTCGGCTCGATCCGTCGCCGCAGAAGAGAACTCGACGCTACCAATGCCGATAAATCCAGCAAGGCCATGCTTGGTTACATTGATGCTTCGAATGTCTTTCACCCGAATTTCGTTGGTGCTCTTGATAACTAGCCCGGTCTGAATTTCTACTTTGCGGTTCGTTACAATGTAACGCTGCCGTGCTCTGCTGATGTAAATGTAGAGTAGAATGAGAATGGCGATTCCGTCGGGAATGAGCAGCAATGGGTTGGTGCCGCTGTTGAAGTAGATCCACAGACAAAACCCGCCGGCTCCGACAAACACGAACGCAAGGAGCCAAGAAAAGAAGAAATTCCAATGAGAGGGTCTGCCTGACCACACCTGTTGTTCTGCTGTACTTGCTGATTCGGTAGCGGATCGTGTGACTTGCGGCGCGGTGCCAGGAGGAGCAAACAAGGTTCGCAAAGGCTTCCAATCGGTCCAGCCGTCGCGCAGCGCGAGATCGTCGTAGGAGAACGTTCCCTGCTGGAGTGAGGAGAGCAGCTGGGCATCGTCAAACGGCCCCAGCTTCTCGCCATTTCGCCGAACATAGGTTGCCATGGTTGCGGTTATACGGCGGAGCTATTCCTCGATTCAAGCGTGCGCTTTACCAAATTGCCTTCCACCAAGGGGTCTTCACCTCGTTGTACCATGTCCTGACAACGGCAACCGCTCGAGACGAATCAAGCTCATGCGTCAACGGATGCGAAATTCTTCCAGTTGACATGCAACCATGTGGTTGCATAATCTCCCCACAGATGGATGCAGTGTTCAAAGCGCTGGCCGACCCCAGCCGTAGAAAGTTGCTCGATGAATTGCGCAAAGAGAATGGGCAGACGTTGAGCGAATTATGCGAGCACCTGGACACGACGCGGCAGGCGGTGACTAAACACTTGGTTTTGCTGGAGAAAGCAAACCTTATCGCCGTCGTGTGGCGCGGGCGCGAGAAGCTGCATTATCTCAATCCAATGCCGTTGCATGAGATCTACGAGCGTTGGATTGGCAAGTACGAACGCCATCGCCGTGAGGCGTTGAGCGATCTGAAAAAAGGTCTCGAACAAACCAAAACCAAAAAAAAGTAGCATGATGAAAAAAGACCAATTCGTTTATGTAACGTACATTCGCACAACGCCCGAGAAATTGTGGAAGGCGCTCACAGAACCGGATTTCACGAGAAAGTTCTGGTGCAATACAGCTCAGGAATCTGAATGGAAGCCGGGCTCGTCCTGGAAGATTATCGCTCCCGACGGAATGCTAACCGATAGCGGTGAAGTTCTTGAAATCGAACCGCCTCGGCGGCTCGTTTTGAAATGGCGGAATGAATTCAGACCTGAATTAAAGGCGGAAGGCTATTCGCGCCTGATGTACCAATTGGAACCAGAGGGGAAATCAGTCAAGCTCACGGTTATTCACGAAATCGAGAAGGAAGTCTCAAAATTTATCGAAGCCGTCTCGAGTGGATGGCCGCATATTCTTGCGAGTCTCAAGAGCCTCTTGGAAACCGGCGAATCGCTGGAAGAAACCCGCGAATGGCCGCGTGAAGCGTGTAAATAATCGTTCCCAAATTAGAGGAACGTCGAAACTCGAATGGAGTGCTCGGAGGCGCGAGACGAACGAGCACAGGCATCTTGCCTGTGAGGCACCCGGGCGTCTCGCCTGATTGCTGTTAGATCGGCAGGCAAGATGCCCGCCGGCCCCACAGCCAAGATGGCTGTGCTACGGGGGACGGCGGGCGTTTGTCCGTTTAGTCGGAAAATTTTGCCGGAATGTCGAAATGCGTTGCTGCCGGGCGTCATCATAGTGAGGCAAAAGGCATTTCTATGTTTATCATTTATATCATTGTCACGATCGTGATGGTTGCCGCTAACGTCTTTGCGCCTGTCGTCGACTTCCGCCATCCCCAATGGGTGGTCGATAACATCACGAGGTGGGGAGGGTCCCAGGCCTGGCTGTTCACGCTTGGCGCCCTCAAGGCCGCGGACACGCTTGGACTCATCATAGGTATCGGCGTTCCTCTACTCGGCGTTGCAGCTGCGACTGGCCTGGTTCTGTTTTTGTTGGAGCTGTCGTTGTTGTGACACATGCTCGCTGGTACTCACACCTTCCATGGCCTGCGATGTATCTCTTCCTTGCTGTGGCTTCGCTGGCATTACGATTGTTGGTGTCTTGAAAATTCAAGAGTGACGGCTTCCCTTGGCGCGCCGTAGCCTTGGCGAAGGCGGCAGCCGTTATGCCTAACTCGGCGGCGGCCCAAGTCGCTGTTCCTTGTCAGTGCGCGAAAGAATTTTTGGAAAATGTCGAAATGCGCAGACAGCAAACGTCAGCATTATGAGGCCGCGAAGTTTTCCGGCCCGACGACAAACAATAACCAACCAATAACAAGGAGAGAAAACAAAAATGAAAACCATACAAGCACGAATGAAAAACCCGGCGATGCTGATTCCTGAGGCGATGCAGCCTCTGATGTCTGTCGTGGCGGCGGTGAGAAAGAGTGGTGTGCCCCAGCGCACGCTCGATCTCGTTCACCTGCGCGCCAGCCAAATCAATGGCTGTAGCCTCTGTGTGGATATGGGCTCCCGAGAGCTTAAGAAGGCCGGCGAGACAAACGACCGTCTCTTCGCTGTAGCTGCCTGGCGGGAAGCGCCTTATTTTACCGAGGCCGAACGCGCCGCGCTGGCGCTTGCCGAAACAGTTACACGGCTTAGCGACCGGTCCGATCCAGTACCGGAGGAAATATGGAACCAAGCCACTCTGCATTATGACGAGAAGGCGCTCGCAGCCCTGATCCTTTGTATCGCGACGACCAACTTCTTCAACCGTCTCAACGCTTCAACCAAACAAATAGCCGGCGAGCAGCCGTGGAGCGGCCGGTAAGGAACAAAACACAAAAACAATAACTGAAACTAACACTATGAAATACGCATTACTCGTTCATCAATCACAGGAACACTTCGACCATCGTAATGACAAGGCCGCTGTGGCCGCTGGCAGAGCGTACGCTGAAGCGCTTCAAGCTGCGGGTGTATTTGTCGCCGGCGCCGGACTAGACTCGCCTCGAAACGCGACGACTGTTTCGGTTCGCGACGGAAAGCGGCAAGTCCATGACGGCCCTTATGCAGAAACGAAGGAGTTTCTCGCAGGATTCGGCATCATCGATGTGCCGAATCTTGATGCTGCATTGGAATGGGCTGCGCGTCATCCTGCCGCCGGTTTCGCCTCGATTGAGGTGCGTCCATTGCTAGGGTTCGGATCCGCAAAAGCTTGATGAGCGAATCGGTAACCCATGCTGCGATCGAGACGGTAGCCCAAGATTCATATGGGCGACTTATCGCCTACCTCGCGGCACGATCGGGCGACGTCGCCGGCGCGGAAGACGCGCTCGGCGACGCGTTCATCGCGGCATTGAAACGGTGGCCAGCGGAAGGCGTTCCGGAAAAACCAGAAGCATGGCTGCTACATGTCGCGCGTAATCGAATGATTGACGCGGCTCGCCGAAAGCAAGTGTGGCAAAAATCTGAGACGTTTCTACAGCAAATCACGGAGGAAGCAGCGAGCGTCGCAGCAACACAAGAACATTTCCCCGACGAACGACTGAAACTTCTTTTCGTCTGCGCGCACCCGGCGGTTGATCCCTCCGCGCAGACACCGTTGATGTTGCAAACAGTTCTTGGGGTTGATGCCGCACGAATTGCATCGGCGTTTCTTGTCTCGCCTGCAGCTATGAGCCAGCGGCTCGTTCGCGCGAAAAATAAAATTCGTGACGCCGCGATTCCTTTTCATGTGCCGGAGCCGCCAGAGTGGGAAGAACGAGTTTCTTTTGTTCGACGCCATCTATGCCGCCTACACGACGGGTTGGGAAAGCCTGATGGAAACAGCTTCCACGCATCACGCGCTCGCGTCAGAGGCCATCGCGATGGGGCGAACACTCGTGCAATTGATGCCGCATGAACCGGAAGCTCACGGTTTACTTGCGCTGATGTTACACTGTGAAGCGCGACGTGAAGCACGTTACGCAAGCGATGGTGATTTTGTGCCGCTCGATCGGCAAGACACGGCGCTTTGGTCGCAATCGATGATCGAAGAAGGCGAGACACATCTACATTCGGCTGCCGCCTTCAACCGAATGGGACGCTATCAATTGGAAGCTGCGATTCAATCTGTTCACGCTAGTCGAGCAAAAACCGGGCACATCGATTGGAAGGAAATCGCTTTGCTCTACGAGGGCCTGGTGCGAATCGCGCCCAGGATCGGTTCGCTTGTTGGGCGAGCCGTTGCAATTGCGCAAGCAGGCGAACCAGGTACTGGATTTGCCGCCCTTGAACAGATTCCCGCGGACCAAACAGCGAATTACCAGCCCTATTGGGCCGCGCGGGGACATCTACTTCGTTTGCTGAACCGGAACGATGAAGCGGTCGAAGCGTTCAATCGTGCCGCGAGCCTGACAGACGATCCGGCGTTGCGTGAATATCTTCTCCAACGCGCCGCTAAGAACGTTAAGAGCAACGGCTGAGCGTACGCTCGCGGGGCTCTACCTCTCGCACGTCGTTTCTTGCTAGCCGTACAGGAAGGAGAAACCTTGACCAACCATGGTCAACAGCCTTTGACTAGCTTTGCCTGTAAGGACCGAGGAATGCGAAACGAGGAGCAAAAAGGAGATCTAAGTGTCCAGGCGATTGCGGGGACGCATGTGGTGCTCCTTGGCATGGACTTACCCGAGCAAGATTGCCCGGGCTTGCTCGGATTTGCCTTGCGACGGGAAGATCATACCGAAGGAGAGAAATACTGGTTGTCGGGATATAAGACTTTCAAAAGTGTAGAGCCTTTTCCGCCTCCAGGGATACTTTATTCAACGCGACAACATCCTATTCAAGGTTTCACGTGGTCGGATTTTTCCGCGAAACCAGAACACGATTACACGTATGAAGTGTTCGCGCTGAGAGGCGCGCCTGCGACTCCGCAAGAGGGCGAAAAGGTAGCCGTGAAAATTCGCACTGAGAGCGTACACGGCAGGACGCATCACGTGCATTTTAATCGGGGTGCTGCCGCATCGCAGGAATACGCTCGACTATTCGGCGACAAACGTCCCGAGGACGTAGGACCGGCGGCGTTCACGTGGCTCTCACGCGGCGCAGCCGAATCAATCGCGGATTTCATCGGACGCGCAGCCGGCCCGGGTTGGGGACTGCGCATCGGCGCTTACGAATTCACCGACGACAACGTGCTCAAAGCACTCGGCGCTGCTCGGGATCGCGGCGCGGACGTGGAGGTGCTTTACCATGCACGAAATGACGAACAAAAGATCGCCAATGAGGCAGCGATCCAGAAATTCGGTCTGCAGAATATTTGCCGGCCGCGCAATGCGCAGGGCCTGACGCTTTCACATAACAAGACGATTGTGCTGACGAAGGCTGGCGCTGCGCAAGCGGTGCTCACAGGTTCGACGAATTTCAGTGTCGGGGGAATCTATGGGCACAGCAACGTCGTCCATATCTGTGAGAGGGACGATGTTGCCGGCATGTATTTATGGCTCTGGAATGACCTGAAGAAAAACACGCCGAAATCTGCCGATGCCGGCGTGTTGGTCGGAAAAACTCCGCTTCCAGACGATCCGCTCGCAAAGCAAATCACTTCCATTTTTAGTCCGCGCGATACACTGCAAGCATTGGACTGGTATGCCGAGCAGGCCAAGGACGCGAATGACGCGTTATTCATGACGTTTGCCTTCGGCATGAACCAGCGTTTCCAGGATGCTTACCACAATGGAAATGCCAGACTGCGTTACGCATTGATGGAGGCGATGAGCGGCCCGACCAGGACCAAGGAGCAGAAGGCGGCCAACGAAGCTGCAATTATCAAGCTAAGGAGAATGAAAGAAAACAAGTTCGCAATTGGATCGCGTCTGGGTAAAGGCGCGTTCAATCACTGGCTCGTGGAGCAACTCTCAGGACTAAATGTTAATGTGCGATATCTGCATACCAAATACATGCTGGTCGATCCGCTGGGTGCTAATCCGCTGGTGGTTTGCGGTTCAGCAAACTTTAGTGAGGCCTCAACTACGAATAACGACGAGAACATGCTCATCGTTCGAGGCAACCCGCGTGTTGCCGATATCTATCTTGGCGAATTCATGCGCCTTTACAGGCACTTCGCGTTTCGCGACTGGCTTACGCAACACCCGGGGGCCGACGAAGTACAAGTTGGTCACTTGGACGAGACCGATCACTGGTGGAAACGCTACTTTGGCGACAGCTTCGAATCCCGGCAACGCAGCTATTTTGCCAGTTAGATGTTTGCTACGGCGTCATCATGTACCTATCGCGCTCACCAATACTTGACACCCACCATAGAGGTTAGGCGTTGGGTGGCGAGGGCGGTTGTGTGTCTTTTTGATGATACCCCAGCAAGTGAAAGCTTCACTCTCATCAGTTTGGCAGGCTACGAATCAGAACATTACGAAATTGGACGTTCCCCGTATGGCATTGCAATCCGATGTGCCCCTCGCGCGGGCGCGGGTCTGTTGCCGGGATCGTATAGGTCGTCACCAGTTGTCCGTTGAGCGTCACCTTAATCGTAGTGGCGGTGGCCTCAATCTCAAAAGTATTCCATTGGCCAGCAGGCTTAGAAGCGATTTTCGAGGATGGCGCAAGGGCATAAACCGCACCTGTCTGATGCAATGGATCAAACAGTTGGTTAGGTCCCGGGTTGTATCCCATGTCGTCGATCTGAATCTCGTAGCCCTTGTCCGAGGCCAGCTTCCAATCATTGACTGGATCGCTCGCATTCAGGGCGGGGAAACGGATCAATACGCCTGAGTTATCGGTGCTAGGCGGCACAGTCAGAGCGTTCGTCGTGGGATTGAAGGAGAGCCAATCGACCTTAAGGACGAAATTGCGAAACACCTCTCGAGTGTACCAAAGGAGACCTAGACTGGGAGGGCCTGGCCTAGCTTCGAGAATGGAGCCAAAGATGGTGAGGTCACCGCCGCCGGCCATCTGCCAACCAAGGCGCGATCCCGTGAACAGTGTCTTAAATGCTGGACTCGGTGGAAGCGTTCGGCTCGTCACGATGGCATCCGCAGTTCTGCGTGCGAGAGTCGTCGCAGTGAGGGATGGGTTTGCGGAACCAATGACCGGGAACAGAGCCGGGCCCGCGACATAGACATTGTCCAGATGATGAAATTTACCTTGCGAATCCGTGACCGATTGGCCGGGAGCACCCATCCAGAGGGTGCCAGCTTCGTGATGTGTTGTGCCAATGTTATTCCGGTTGACATTGATGTTCTGGATATCTGCAGGATTGCCAGCGACCGCTTTGACGAGCGCGACGGCTGCATCCTCCATCTCCTTCCAAGCTGTATTGTCGACATCCGATGGTTCGAGGTTGACCCAAGCGCGGGGGCGACCGGTGCGCAGGTCGCTTTGCCATGCCAGGTTAACCCAACTCTGTTTCGTATCCCCGGGCTGTGCCGCCGGATGCCCAATCATTTCTCCGATGGCACGGAGAGTTATCGGGACCCATGCCGGGTCTTGATTGGCTATGAGGGCATCCAACAATTCCAAATCGGGCACCGATGTAAAAAGATTCGCATCGGAACCAACCCCTGCACTTGCAGTAACCTGAAAGTGGTAAGCATGACCATCGCTGGTGGTGCCGCGAACGAGCAAGGCGGCGATCTCGAGCGTGGTGGCATGTGGGGAAAGTCCCGGAATAGCCGACCTGCGAATGCGGGCTGTGATGTCGCTCCGCAAATGCGCCATCAAGTTGGAACCCATGCGCCGCGCTCCCATGGCGGGTGCCGGCAACGAGTCCAGCGCAAGCCGGGTGGACTCAATAGTGCTGGCGGCTAACACCACCGTGCAGTCGGAGGAAAGGAGCGGAGGACGCAGAAACTGCTGCTGGCCGTTGACCAGCAGCTCTATTTCCGCGACCCTGTTACCGGATCTGGTGAGGCTCACGACCTGAGCCCGAGGCAGTAGCATCAATCGCCGCCAGGCATCAATGTTGCCCCGCCAATGCCTGTTGATGTCTTCTCGAATGGTGTCGAAAAGCAGGTAGGCGCTGCTGTATTTGTCGAACGGAAAGAGACCGGGCGCCGACAGCGGGGCCTGGGCTTGAACCGCGAGCGGAGCATCTTCGACTAATGCCGGGTCCGTCACGGCCTTAAACCGAGCCAGCAGTTGCTTTACCAGGTCACTCTTGCTGGAGATGAAGTCGTCGGTGGGCTGCACGCCCATTTCGGCTGCCACGGCATCGTAGTTCGCGGTCAGAAAGGCAACGGTGTCGGTGGGCCATGCCGCCTGGCCCGCTGGCCGCGAACCCAGATCCGCAGCGGTCAGTTTCGGGGACCATCCGCCCCAAAATATCGATCGTCCGCCGAGGCAATAGGCCAATCCGGGGAACGCCTGGTTGCTGTGCCAAGGATGCCCCCAAACAAGGTTCTGCGTTCCGGGATCCTGCGCATTGTATGCCACCACCTGTTCCCCCGGTCCGAACAACCCCAACCGCGGCAGGTTTTGGACGTGAGTGGGCAGGAGATACGAGCCAGCTTCCAGCACCAGAACCCTAAGCCCGATGTCTTCAGCGTGGCGATAGAGCTTGTCGGCGATGTAACCGCCGAACATGCCGGCCCCGATCACGACGACATCGAACGGATCGCCGCCGTTGTTGCTCACCTCCGGCCAGCTGCTGCAAACCCAGCGGCCGAGGGCATCGTGGGAGAATTCCGTTTGCTGAACATCGGCGGTCGCGTTTGGATCTGGGTTGAGGCGGGGTAGCATAATGGACTCCTATTTTGATGGCTTTGTTTGGTGGTTACGCGGGATCTCGTTGTGTTAAAGGTCTTGAATGGATTGCCAGCTCGTCCCAGGAGTCTATTTCACTCTTCCAACCGGAGCAATACGTCGATTCGCGTAGCGTATACGAACCACGGCAATCACAAACCCGCTTCTTGATCGCTAGGTGATTAACGTTTCCGCTACCTTTACAATGAAGAAATCGATCGTGTCCGGCTGTGTTGTTGCAACGTTGTTGATGGGCCTGGTCGGCTGCGAAAAGAAGAGTGGCGACGCAGCCGTAAAAGAGGGCGAGGAAATCAAAGACGAACGGGCGACTAATCACGAACAATGGATCGTAAACGTCCGGATTCGCGGCAACGGCCGTGCGATCGAAGTCCGCGCTGATCGAGCGCAATGGGAGAAATTGCGCGAAAACGACCGAGTCAAGGTCACGTATCGTATGGGCAAATATACCGGAACGGTTTGGGACGCCGAGATTGAGTGAGAACGAAATTCAGATTCTGCACGAGATCGCGGCAATGGCGTGTGCGCCATCACGAACTTTCATTAAGACTTAGAGCCCTCGAAGACGCGGAAGAATTAAGAAAGATTTTAGTGTGATTAGTGCAACCTGATGCGAATTCCAAACGCTGATTATCTGGAGCGTACTGGAAGTGAGAACCTGAGCGCGCGGCTCTGGCGGTTACCGCCCAAAAGCGCGAGCACGCTGCACAAGCACATCCGGCAGGAGGAATTTTATTTTGTTCTGGAAGGCCTGGGCCGAATGCGCGTAGGCGACGAGACCTTGAGCGTGCCGAAATACGGCGCCGTGCTGGTTGGGCCGGACCAGTTGCGCCAGGTGTTCAATGACACCGATGCCGAGGTGCTCTGGCTCATCATCGGCGCACCGGAGGAACTTGAATTTCTGCAAGGCTCGAAATCCACCGGCGTGGACCTGTCGTTGATTTACCCGGTCGACCCGAAACAATTGCCTAAGGAATTGGCTGGCGTTGAGTGGCCGCCGAAGAGTTGAGCTTCGGGACTGATCCGGCGACGCGGCACTAACTACTGAAAAAAAAGATTGACAGGGCCAGGCGAGTAGTGCATATACACACAATCATGGCAAAAGAACTGGATATGTCGGCGGCGGAAAACTGCGTGTGCTTTAACCTGCGTTGGGTGACGCGGGCGGTGACGCAGTTTTATGACGCGGAAATGCGGCGGCATGGAATCCGTCCCACGCAGGGGCCGATCTTGGAGTCATTGAAA
>WNGE01019184.1_pt2 | contig 12325 bp, 10 predicted proteins | sample 5400651 | NCBI WGS metagenome assembly WNGE01 (sample SAMN13153370, study PRJNA577476) | soil metagenome | isolation source: 60 cm soil or saprolite under grassland replicate 2 | place: USA:California | collected 2016-06-15 | reverse complement strand
ACGCATCCTGCTCAAAAGGTAGAGGGCCATCTCATCCAGGCCAGTTTTATGATAAGTGCCTGAGTCGATGGCGCAGAGATGGCTTAGCTCCTGGAGATACTGTGGCAGCCGCTGCTGTACATATGCTTCGATACTGGTGACTAGCGACTGCGTTAGCAATAACGATTGTGTTGATGCCGGCGATTGTACACTCATAAATGATAACTCCCTATGAAGATGAATACTGCACTTACCACCCCAGACATGGAATTAGTACAGCCGAACGATGACTGAGAATCATCTTACACAATGATGGCGAAGTTCCAGAAAACAACTCGCTTCATTGAGTTGTACAGACTGCTCAACCAGCGTTGGATGATCTATTCCAGGACAATCGAGCGCATCAACATCGATACTCCAGGACAACCCAGATAGGGCGAGAGAAGATGGCTGCACCATGTTTTGAACGATCGGGGCATTCCCAACACGCTTCACTGCATGAATGGAGAACCTATCACTACAGCAACCTGACCCTCCCATTTCTTGAACTGGAGCCAGTTCAAGAAAGCTGCATATTTCTACTACAGGACGCATTACCGGTTACTCCTTGATAAAAAAAGATAAGTATTTATAATAAAAAAAACGGAACGCCAATTTTACCGGCGCTCCGTTTTGAGTAATATGCTGCTCATCCACCGAAACGCGCTTCGGTACCTACAAAGCCAGGAAGCTCCAGCCAGTACTGGAGCTGTGTCATCAGAAAAATATAGAGAATGTCAGTGCGTCGTCGCTTCACGTGTCACCCAAATGTCAATGTTTTTTTACAACTTCATTACAATACGTTATACATGTAACATTTTTGTTTGTCAAGGATGGGGGACCTCTTCTTAAATTAATCCCCAAAAAAGGTATGCCACCAGTCCTGCCAGAAACCCGGCTTTTGCGCACTCTGATTGCTCGTCTGCACACGCGTCTGCTTGCTATCGTTCGGGTTCACGACGATGACGAGATGGTCGCCTGGTCGCACAAAACCGAGCTGCTGGCGCGCCTCGTTCTCGATGACGGCAGGATCTTTATAGTATTGAGCCGTCTGTACAAGGCGATCATGCCGGGCATGCTCCTGCTTCAGTTGCTGCTGCGCGAGCTGGACCTTCTGTTCCAACTGGCTATCCGACCAGGCCTGTACCAGAGATCCCAGCAGAAAGGCGACACAGACCAGTCCGGTAAACCACAAAATCGTCTGCGTAAATAATGAGTACTGCCTGGCACGAATGCGCCCGGCTGTCTCCTCCATCCCGACCGCTGATGTGATGTTCGCATTGCTTACTTCGGGACGTGAGGGAAATTGTTGACTCTTCGAGTTGCCCCCCACTGTAAAAGCCTTTCTCTCGTAACTCTCTATTATATGGTCTAAGTTTCTACAAGTACCACTTCTTCTATTCTACTACATCAGCCGAAGCCCTGAAATGATACCAACTGATCTCTTCTCCACACCCTATTGTATAGTATAAACGCTCATTATATAGAAAAAGTGACTGTTATCTATTTCACTTTTGACTCTTCGCCGCGACGCGGCTCGCCTTTGATCATGAGCTATCCCGGTAACTGGTTATAGGGAAGGGAGAGAGCGAGGGCGGAAAGGGAGGTAGCGAAGCTAAGAGACGATGAGCGGCGAATTCTCCGCTTCTCACTAATGCATGTGGAGGACCAGGACCCCCATGAGATCGAAGCCAGATAGCATAAACATCAGCGCGCAGCAGGCGAAGATCGTGATACGCTGCTGGATAGTTACGTGAAGAGACAGCTTTGTTGCCTGTCCTTGCTGTGCCCTGGACTCTAGCGCCTGTGTGTTCTCCTGCAGAACAGGCCTGGTGTCGCGTGGCAGGGTACCCGGCAGTGACTGGCTGATGCGGTCCAGGCGCATATGTAGCGCGATGAGACGATCGCTAATAGCCTCTTCAAACGATGTATACAGTTCTTCCTCGTTCGGTTGCTGGAAAGGCAGCTTTACGACAGCTGTAGGAACCGTTGCGTAAGCGCTTTCGATGTCTCTGATAACGTCCTGAACAAAATTTTCGTCGAAATCCGTAAAGTCCATATCGGCTGATCTACAAAGTGTATTGTTCATTCTCGCTACCTCCTTACCTATCTATTCTTTATACGAGAAAGGATACTGGAAATAAGACTGTTCCGCATGGGTCAAACAACCCATTTTGACTTCGATTTCATGTCCCTAAGAAGAATCTAATGCCCTCGCAAGTATAATTTAATACGTTGAGAAGGTTCTAAGATCTTTATCTCCAACAAGAGTAGCGCTACAAATAGTTGCTAAAAATGACTTTGTAAGGTCGCTTCGCTCTGGTCATTACTATCGGCAAGGTTTTCTCAAACTTAACACCATAAAACGACGTATTTTAAGTATGGAACTATATTTAAGTTTATCTATCCACTAAGAGAGCAGGTGGGGATATAAGCGAAGAAGTACCAACATGAGCGTTGGTGATTGACAACTGCCGCCACGAGTCCGTATGATATGCAGTGAGGTGACTGGAACATAGGGTTCCGGGTATGCACCCGAAGGGATGCTGAAATGGCTGAGGAGGGTCTTGTTGTTGAGGTTTTCAGGAACGCGGCGCAGATATGCAGTTTGATCTCTTGACATTAGCTTATGCCTGTGGTATATTCTTGCTAGCTCCGAAGATATGTACCACACCACCAGCTACTTCCACGGGGACATGATTGTATGAAGGTGGAGTATAGTGTCTTTGGTACTCTGACTGGCACCTCTTACATTCACCAGAACAACCTGTTGCCACAAGTCTTTCAAGCAGGGTGTTTTCCGAAACTACTCTATCTGTTTAATTTATATTCCCACCATACCATCTAGCTTCATCGCAGAAAGGAGATTGGGCGTTTTCCTCACATACGTGTTTCGCCCAACGCAACGTGAATATAGCTGAGTTAGAAACAAAAACCTTACCGGAGTTACGCGATCTTGCTCGCGACCTCGAACTCTCCGGTTACAGTGCCCTCAAAAAGCAAGACCTCGTCTTCAGACTTCTTCAGGCCAATACCGAACAGCAAGGAAATATCTTTAGCGCTGGCGTATTGGAGATCGTGGAGGATGGGTTTGGATTTTTGCGACAGGAGCGCTTCCTGCCCGGCAATATGGATGTCTACGTCTCGCAGTCGCAGATTCGCCGCTTTGGACTCCGCACGGGAGATATGGTCTCAGGGCAGGTACGTCCGCCTAAAGATAACGAAAAGTACTATGGCCTGCTTCGCGTCGAGGCGATCAATGGCGTAGATCCTGAAGTTGCTAAACGTCGTCCCCACTTCGATAACCTTATCCCCATCTTCCCACGCGAGATGTTCAATCTGGAAACTGGCGCCGCGAACATCTCTGGTCGCATCATCAACCTGGTCGCCCCCATTGGACGTGGGCAGCGTGGCCTGATCGTCTCCCCCCCGAAGGCTGGTAAGACGATGCTGCTCAAATCGATCGCTAACTCCATCACGGAGAACTACGACGATGTGCACCTGATGATCGCGCTGATTGGCGAGCGACCGGAAGAAGTCACCGATATGAAGCGCTCCGTGAAGGCAGAGGTGATCAGTTCGACCTTCGACGAGCCGCGACGTGGTGGTCCTGCTGGATAGTATCACCCGTCTGAGCCGCGCCTACAACCTGGCGGTGCAGCCGAGCGGTCGCACGCTCTCCGGCGGTCTTGATCCGAGCGCGCTCTTCCCACCCAAGCGCTTCTTCGGTGCCGCGCGTAAGATTGAGGATGGTGGCAGCCTGACTATCATCGCTACGGCCCTGGTCGAGACGAACAGCCGCATGGACGATGCGATCTACGAAGAATTCAAGGGCACGGGCAATATGGAGCTCGTCCTGAACCGCAAACTTGCCGAACGCCGTGTCTTCCCCGCCATCGATATCTCCCTCTCTAGCACTCGCCGCGAAGAATTGCTGCTCGACGAAAAGACGCTACGAGCCGTGGTTGTCATGCGCCGCATGTTCTCGACGCTGGCCGATCAGCGCGGCTTGGAGGCGATGGAGGCGCTCATGCAGCATATGTCCAAGACGAGCAACAACATGGAGTTCCTCGCTACCCTGAACAAAAACATTTTCTAGCGACCCGCTGTCTTTGTGCCCTGATAGCGCGCTACCCTTCCGTATATGTGGATAGTGGAGCGCCGGCAGGGCACATTGCTTTCAGGTAGTCGCACTCGTTCTATAGCCAGCGCCAGCGTCCCACGCGCAGAGCCAGCAGAATCCCAAACGAGACGGCGAGCAGCACCACCGAGAGAGCGATCGCCTTATCGAGATCGCTCTCAGAGGCGATGTAGACGGCAATGGGCATCGTCTGCGTGGCGCCGGGATAGTTCCCGGCGAAGGTGATGGTGGCGCCGAACTCGCCCAGCGCACGCGCCCAGGTCAGACCGATGCCGGAGAATAGCGCGGGCCGGATGAGGGGCAGCACGACGCGCCAGAAGGCGTAGAAGGGCGAGGCGCGCAGCGTATAGGCCGCCTGCTCGTAGCGACGGTCCAGTTGCTCCAGTCCAGCCTTTGCACTGTTGATGAAGAAGGGGGCGGAGACGAAGGTCTGCGCCATGACGACGGCGACGGTTGTGAAGGGGAGTGTGATACCAAGCAGATTGAGATAGTAACCGAGCAGACCCACACGGCCAAAGGTGAGCAGGAGGGCGACGCCCGCGACCACAGGTGGCAGCACGGTCGGGATCGTCACCAGCGTTTCCAGAAACTGGCGACCAAAGAAGTTCAGGCGGGCCAGGGCGTAGGCAACGGGGAGACCAAAGATCACGGACAGTAGCGCGCTCAGGGTCGTCGTAACGAGACTGAGCTGCAACGCCTGGAAGATATCGGGCTGCAAGATCTCGTTCCAGATCGTGGCTGGCGCCTCGTGAAATAGCAATGAGGCGAGCGGGACGGCGACGAAGAGAAAAAAGCTGGCAGCCAGGAATCCTACAAGTATTCTGGCGGGCCAGCGGGACCAGAAGGTGCCCCGTGGCGATGACTTGACATCCTCCACAGGAGATGCGGATGGTATTGTATTCGCAACGCGTCCCATAGGCGCCAATCCGTCCCTTTTCTCGCCAGTAACTTTCTTATGCCGTCGGAGAGATGAAGTGATACTTCGTCAGCACAGCCTGCCCGTCCGACGAAAGAACATACTGCACGAAAGCCTGCGCCTCGGTCGGGTGTGCGGAGTTCTTCACCACGGCGATCGGGTACTGGGCGATCACGTTGAACTGGTCGGGAATGTCGATCAGCTTGACCTTGCTGGCGACGGCTGCCGTAACATCGGTGAGATAGACGATACCGGCGTCAACCTCGTCTAGTTGCACCTTGTTAACCACAGCCGTTACGCTCTCTTCCTGGGAAACAAAGTTCGCCTTCACGGCGCTCTCGTACGCAGGTCCGTATACAGATGATTTTCCCATATTATCCAGCACCTGCAGACCATACTTGCCAACCGGCACACTGGGAGCCGCGACATCGATCTTTATCCCCTTGTTCGCCAGGTCCTTCAAAGAGTTGATATGGCCGGGATTGCTCACCGGTATGATCACCGCTATCCTGTTTTTAGCGAAGATCGACCGGGTGCCGACCAGGCCGGGATCGCTCACCTTCTTCATATTCGTCAGATCGGCAGAGGCAAATACGTCGGCCTTCGCACCGCTGAGAATCTGCTGCGCGAGCAACTGTGACCCGTTGAAATTATAGGTGATCTTGATCGATGGGTGAGCGGTCTGGTACTGCGTGGCGATCTCCTTGAACGAGGCCGTAAGCGACGCCGCCGCGAAGGCAGGCCGCCAGAAGCAGACAGAGCGCGATCACTATGGGCAGGATGCGCAGCGGATGTAGAGGGTGTCTCATCTCGAAATAAACCTCCTTGCGTGCAGGCGGAAAACCATAAAGAGACGAGACAACCACCTCATCTCCCTATGGTCATCACATCATTAGAAGTTGATTATTCATACATTGAGTATAGTGACGAGGAGTAACGAATGTCAAGTAGGGGCCTGCCTTGCATCAGGTTTGAGTATGGGCCTACCTGGACGTATCTTCTTCGTTACATAGAGGAAGAAGATCAGCATCAAGAGTGTAAGCACGCCATAGACCAGCATGATGGCGGGGAACGAGAGTGGACCGAGGGAGGCCGTCCCATTATCCAGGAAAGGTCCGATCGGAGCAGGCAGGAGCGCCACCAGGAACGATCCGTTCCAGATGCCGTGCTGTAAAACGGCGTAGCCCCAGCAGCACAGGGGCAGCAGGAAACGGTGTTTGCTCTCGGATGGATGGGTCAGATAGTACCAGCCGAGCGAGACCATCGCCGCACCAAAGCCATGCAAGAGACCCGAACTGGTACGCTGCAACGCTACATCAAGCCAGTTATTGTAGCCCATGCTGATATAGCCGGCGGTCTCGATCAGGTTGAAGCCAGTTCCACAGGCCAGGCCGAGCACGAACGCCTCGCCCGGACTGCGCAGGCGACCGCTCATAATTGCCACCGCCAGCGGCTTGACACCCTCCTCAACCAGTGGCGCAATGACTGAGACGATCAGCAACAGGAACACGATCGACTTTACATCGTGCGGGATCGGCTGATCTGGATTATCGAGTGAGATATTCTTTATGCCCAACTGCTGTTCTATAACAACCGTCAGGACCAGTTCGAAGATGAGCGCCAGCAAAATCGCCAGCGTGGCCCCGCTGACAAGCGCGACCACGAAGCGCCGCCAGGTTGTAGGCCAGCGCGCCTCCCTGGGAAAATGTATGCGGCGCACGCCGAGCGCTACTATCGTTAACGAAGGCAGGATACCCGCCAGTGCAATCATAAAGATCGTCAGTGGTGTGCTTGTGATGGCCTGCCCGTTGGCGCGCATGGTGGCGGCGATGAGCACCACGATCAGGTAGAGGACAAAGAAGATCCAGAACCACGGCAATTTGAAGTCAGCCGAGGGCCTCTTCAGGAAAAGCGAACGGAAGCTATGATAGAATGTAAAGCCCCCACCTATGATACCCGCAACGGCAAAAGCGACCATCTGAACGATCGCACTGAAACGCTGGGACGCTGCCAGGTTCTGCGTGGTGGGCACCGCCGCGATGATAAGGAGAAACAGGATGCTGACAATGCCGGCCAGGAAGACCAGAATGGAGCCGGTAAACGCAGTGATGGACATACCGAGCAGGTAGCCGTCGCGCCTCGGTTGTGGCGGCTGCCAGGGATATGGATACGGGTAGCCGTACGGTGCGTAGCCGTAAGCAGGGTAGTAATAGTATTGCTGTGGGTAGCCCGCGTAGGGCACCTGCGCGTAGCCATTTTGCCCATTGTACGGCGGCGGGTAGCCCGCGTAGGGAGCATATGGCAACGGAGCCTGTTGGGCGTTGCCCTGAACCGGTTGTGGCCCCTGTCTCTGTTGCACCGGCGGCTGATAGGGCTGATAAGCCGGACGAAAGTAAGGTGCCTCCGATGGATGCACCACAAGATTGCCGCTTACATGCTCTTGATAGGCTGGTTCCTGGTATGGATCGACCTTCTGCGGACGAACTGCGCGCAGGGGCTGTGTATCGTCATCATCAGGTGCATTGTTATCCTGAGGGGCAAGAGCTTTTCGTGGTGAAACAAACTGCGATCGGGATGAACGATTTCTTGTTGCATCAAAGTCTGGCCCTATATATTCAGAACCCACAATTTCAAGCCTTTTCTTTAGTGGTTCTATTTATGATTTGACTATCAAAGGGTATACGAGCGGATCATAGCAAAGGTTTCTTTCCAGGTATAGCGATATAGTGATGAAGTGTCAAAATTAGAAGATAGATGGATAACACTATCCGACGACCACCGCCTCGACCGTGCCTGGACCGAGCACCGCTTCCAGCTTGCCGCGCAGCTCTTCGCTATATTGCATCGTATTATCCTGTGGCGTCATGCGTACCTGCCACTCGCCATTCGCGACCATGATCTCGAAGTGATCGCGGCCCGGTCGTTCTTGCAGGTGGCGATAGAGATCCTGGACTTTCATGATGTCGTTGGAGACAGAGAGTTCGTCGCCGCCGCTGATCTGTAGTGTGAGCCAGACCATGTAGCGCTTGCGGTTCATCTCCTCCTCGACGGCCTTCAGGTGTTCGACCCGGTTACAGAGCAGACCCGGCTCATCGCGGCGCACCTGTACCTCGCCGTGTACAACCACGACCGTATCTTCCACCCATAGCTCCGCCGTCTCCTCGTACGTGCGCGGGAAGACCGTCACGCCGATCGAGCCAAACATATCCTCCAGCCTCACGACACACATCGTATCGCCCTTCTTCGTAGAGATGCGGCGCGCCTCCGTGATCGTGCCGCCGACCACTACCTTCTGCCGGTCCATCTCCTCGGTAATCTCGGCTGTACTGTGCGTCACGTGCTCGCTGAAGAGGTCGCTCAGATATGCCAGCGGATGGTTCGAGATATAGACGCCGATCAGTTCTTTTTCCCATGCCAGCAGTTGTTTGCGCGAGATCTCCACCGCCTTCGCATTGAGTGCAAAGGCGAAGGCGCTCTCGTCCTCCTCCATTTCACCGAAGAGGCTGCTCATGCCGCGTTCTTTGGCCGCCCGTTCGCTCTTGCCGAATTGCATCGCGCGCTCAACGGCGTCGAGCAGTTGATGCCGTTTGCCATCGGCGAGCGAGTCCATCGCACCGGCTTTGATCAGCGTCTCGATCGTGCCCTTGCCGACAAACTTAGGATCGACGCGTGTGCAGAAGTCGGCCAGCGACTTGAAGGGTCCGCCCTCGTTGCGGGTGCGCACGATCTCACCAATCGGACCCTCGCCGATGCCTTTGAGCGCCAGCAGACCGAAGCGCACGCCCTTGTTCTCGACGGTAAAACCCCGGTCGCTCCTGCTTACGTCGGGACCGAGCACCTCGACGCCCATGCGTTTGCACTCGGCGATGGCGTTGGCGATCTTCTTTGCATCGGCAGCCTCGGTGGTCATGGTAGCCGCCATAAATTCGGCGGTGTAGTTGGCTTTGAGGTAGGCCGTGTAGAATGCCACAACGGCGTAGCTCGCGGCGTGGGCCTTGTTGAAGCCGTAGCCGCCGAAGGGGAGGACCAGAGTAAAGAGTTCCTCTGCATCCTCCTTCTTCATGCCACTGTTGACGCAACCTTTGATGAAATCGACTTTGTAGCCTTCCACCTCGTCCATCTTCTTTTTGCTGAGCGCTTTGCGGAATTTGTTGACCTTCCCCCAGGAGAAGCCTGCCATGTTTACCGCGATAAAGAGCACCTGGTCCTGATACACGATGATGCCATAGGACTCTTCGAGCCACTCGGTCAGGCGTGGGTCCAGATAGGTGATCTTCTTCTTGCCATGTTTCGCGGCGATAAAGTCGGGGATACTATCCATCGGACCGGGCCGGTAGAGCGCGATCATCGCCATCACATCCTCGACGCGGGTCGGCTTGAGCTGCTTGATATATTCGCGCATCTTGGGACCCTCCAACTGGAAGATACCCGTCGTCTCGCCGCTGGCAAGTAGCTCGAAGGATTTTTCGCGCCTCCTGTCTTGTTCCTCGTCGTCTATCGGATCGAGCGGGATCTTCTCCAACACTACCTCTTCGCTGCGTGCCTCTTTGATGTACTTGAGGGTATTGTCCAGGATCGTCAGGTTGGAGAGGCCGAGGAAGTCGAACTTGATCAGGCCCAGTTCTTCGAGGTGCATCTGCTCGTATTGCGTGATGCGTCCCTTCGACGGATCTTTGGGGTCGCGCAACTGCAGCGGCACGAAGTGTTCCAGTGCTTCGTTGGCGACGATGACGCCCGCCGCGTGGACGCCGGTGGTGCGCACCGAACCCTCCAATTTCAGTGCCTGGTCGATGATCTCCTGGACCGGTTTGCTCTCATTGTATAGGGCGTTCAGCTCCCTTACGCCGTCCAGCGATCCCTGCAGCGTCACCTTTGGGCCGGTCGGAATGAGGCGTGTGATGCGGTCGCCTACGTCCTGCTGCCCCATGACGCGCGCCACGTCCTTTACCGCTGCCTTCGCCGCCATCGTGTTGAACGTGACCATTTGTGCAACACAATCATCGCCGTACTTGCGGGTGACGTATTCGATCACTTCTTCACGGCGGTTATCCGGGAAGTCCATGTCGATATCAGGCATGTCTGCGCGCTCGGTATTGAAGAAGCGTTCGAACGGCAACTGGTAGCGTATGGGATCGACGTTGGTAATGCCGAGCGAATAGGCCAGCAGGCTGCCAGCGGCGGACCCACGGGCCGAACAACGAATGCCGTGAGAGCGGGCGTAGTTCACAAAGTCCCATTCGATGAGGAAATATGGAACGAAGCCCTTCTGCGCAATCATGTTAAATTCGTAGTCAAGCTGCCGCTTTGCATGCTCGCTCACCTCTCCAAAACGCTCGTTGAGGCCCTGCATGCAGAGGGTATACAGGTAATCGTCCGACGAGTTGTAGTCGGCGGGGACCGGGAAGTTGGGCAACTGAGCCTTGTAGGCCAGCGGATCGACGCCGCACTGCTCGGCGATGCATATGCTGTTGGAGATCGCCTCGGGCAGTTCGGGGAAGAGCTGCGCCATCTCCTGCGGACTCTTCAAATAATATTCATGGCTATCGAAGCGCATGCGTTTGGGTGAATCAAGCTGCTTGCCCGTCTGCACACAGAGGAGCACATCGTGCGAACCCGAATCGTCCACGTCGATGTAATGCAGGTCGTTCGTCGCCACCATCGGGATCTGTTTCTCTTTGTGCATGCGGTAGAGCAACTGGTTGAGTTGTCCCTGCGGCGACGGCTTGCCATCGTCAAAGATGCCGTGGTGCTCCTGAATTTCGAGATAGAAGTTCTCGGGACCAAATACGTCGCGGTACCAGTCGGCCATCTTGTAGGCTTCTTCTACCTGTTCCTTCAACAGCATCTTGGGGATCTCGCCTGAGAGACAGCTAGAGGTTACTATGAGCCCTTCCGCGTGCTGTGCCAGGGCCTTCTTATCGATGCGCGGGCGCAGGTGCCAGCCCTGTGTATTGGCGATCGTTGTCAACTTTAGCAGGTTGTAGTAGCCGGTGTTGTTTTTCGCCAGCAGTAGCAGGTGATGGTAGTCGTCGCTGAAGCGCTTCGAGTGGTCGTGCATATCTTCGGTCAGATACGCTTCAATGCCGATGATGGGATTGATCCCCCCCGCTTTACACGCCTTGTAGAACTCAATTGCTCCATACATAGCCCCGTGATCAGTGATGGCGAGGTGGCTCATGCCCTTCGCCTTTGCCTGCTGTACAATCTTTTTGGTACGGCTGAAGCCGTCCAACAGCGAGTACTCGGTATGAACATGTAAATGGGCAAAATCAATTCCCATGAGGGATCTCCTCCGTTTAAAAATATATGTTGTATCTCTAGTATATGAACTAATGTTCTAAATGTCAAGAGGGGATGCAAGGAAAATCAATATCCATTAGATTCAACGGACCAATCTCGATCTGCTCACATAGACAAGGAGACTGGCGGCGATATTCGCTGTTTTGTTTTTAAGAACGGTTGATCTTGACGTTTCATTGCAGCGTAGCGAGAAGACGGTACCAGTCTTGATTATACCAGACCCTGGCGAATGGCGTAGGCGACGGCGGCGGCGCGTCCCGGTACGTCCAGTTTGACGAAGATGTTGCTCAGGTGGCGATTGGCGGTGCGCGGACTGATGACAAGCATCTCGGCGACCTCGCGATCGGTATGACCTTCGGCGACGAGGCGTAGTACTTCTATCTCTCGTTTTGTAAGGGTCAGTTCGAGCACATAGCCAGTTCGTTGCTCTTTCATGGCGGTTGCGGCGGGCGCGCTGGTGTAAGCAGGCGCACCCTGCTCTTCCTCGCGCCGTTCCAGTTGTGCCGCGCCCTCGCGCAGGGTATCGACCATATCGATAGAGCGCTCCATCCCGTACTGCGCGAACAATGCATGCGCCTGGTCGCAGAGTTCGTAGACCCGCTGCAGAGGCGCGCTGCGCATCAGGGCCATTCGTGCCTGCTCGTAGAGAATAGTGGCCTCCTCCGGTTGATTGTGGGCCCGTCGGCACAGTGCGAGGCCGTCCTCGAAGGCGCGCTCGGCCATCTCCCAATCGCCCAGGTGCACCGCTACTATGCCCAGGATACGATCGACCGCGTTGCCGTAGTACATGAAGCCACGCAGGTTCTTAATGCGCTCGATATAAGTGGCGGCCTGCTCTGGCGTATCCATGTGTAGGAGAGCCTCGGCAAGAAAGGGAATGTAGAAATCGCCGCTGAAGCCCGACACTTCGGGATGCTCAAGGGCGCGCTCGATCTGGACGCGGGCCTGGG
>WNGE01011619.1_pt1 | contig 12329 bp, 11 predicted proteins | sample 5400651 | NCBI WGS metagenome assembly WNGE01 (sample SAMN13153370, study PRJNA577476) | soil metagenome | isolation source: 60 cm soil or saprolite under grassland replicate 2 | place: USA:California | collected 2016-06-15 | reverse complement strand
AAAAGATGTTTCGACGGTAAACAAGCTTCTGGCCGACCTAACGGTGCCCGCCGTTGCCAACGCCCGCCGCGAGGCGGCTGACATGCAGAAGATTGTCGATCAGGAAAAAGGCGGCTTCCAGATCGCCTCCTGGGACTGGGATTTGTATTCCGAGAAAGTGCGCAAAGCGCGCTATCAATTCGATGAGTCGGACGTACGACCTTACTACGAGTTAAACCATGTCCTAGTCGACGGCGTATTCTTTGCCGCGGGCAAGCTCTACGGCCTGACTTTCAAGGAGCGGCACGACCTTCCGGTATATCAACCTGACGTACGCGTGTGGGAAGTGTATGACGCCGATGGTCAACCACTCGCGCTTTTCCTCGGTGATTACTACGCGCGTCCTTCGAAGCGCGGTGGCGCCTGGATGACCGCCTATGTGCAACAAAGCGGATTATTCGGCACCAGACCGGTGGTGGCCAATCATCTGAACATTCCGAAACCGACACCAGGCGAACCGACCCTGCTCACTCACGATGAAGTACGGACCGCTTTTCATGAATTCGGCCACGCCTTACATGGAATGTTTTCGAATGTGAAGTATCCGCGATTTAGCGGAACAAGCGTGCCGCGCGATTTTGTCGAGTATCCTTCACAGGTTAACGAGATGTGGGCAAGCTGGCCAGAGGTGCTGAAGAACTTCGCTAAACATTACAAGACGGGAGAGTCGATGCCACAGGCACTCTTCGATAAAGTAGTTGCGGCGGAGAAGTTCAATCAAGGTTACAAGACGACTGAGTACCTTGCCGCTTCACTGCTCGATCAAGCCTGGCATCAGATCAATCCGTCAGAAGTACCTAAGGATGCGATGGCTTTTGAAGTGACGGCACTACGCAAAGCCGGGGTCGATTTTCCGCCGGTGCCACCTCGGTATCGCAGCCCATATTTCTCGCACGCGTTTTCCGGAGGATATTCCGCGGGATATTACTCGTACATCTGGAGCGAAGTGCTCGATGCCGACAGCGTGGAATGGATCAAAGAACATGGAGGGTTGAAGCGCGAGAATGGCGATCGCTTCCGACAAACGTTGCTCAGTCGTGGTGGTTCGGCTGATGCGCTGAGTTTGTTCAAGAACTTTGTTGGGCGCGATCCCTACATCGAGCCGTTGCTGAAGCGGCGCGGGCTGGAAGGGAAGCTTGCGGCGGATGATTCCAAGTCGGCCGCTGAGTCAGAGAAGCCGTAGCAAAGGCGGACTGACTCCGAAGGAAGCGCGACGGACGATCGCGGCTTCACCGAGGTGAATCGGCCGTTCCGCCTTGCGATGCCGAGTAAAATTGCGGCAGGCGGCCATGATCGGGAAAGATCGCAGCGTCCCGAGATCCCCAACCCGAGCCGCGCAGACGGCGAGGGGCCTCACGAAGTTCGGAGGATGTTCGAACCCTTGCGAGGTCCTTCGCTTCGCTCAGGATGACGCGCAATGAAAATCACATGAAACTACGGAACGAACAGCACGCGGTTAACTTTCTATTCACCTCACTGGGGAGCGCGTTCGGCAAGGTAGATTTGTCTTTTCGTCGCACGATGATCCACAAGCCCCCGCCCGCGGCTCCGGCTACAGGAATTTGCTCTGGCAAAACGGGAATATTGCCTGAAATTGACGATCGAGTTTTATCCATGGCCGACTCTATCAGTCCATCTCCTGTTGCTCCCGAAGCGGGCATGACGCCTAACACGTTGGGGCCGGAGCGCGCCGATCTCCGCCCGGAGAACATTCAAGACGCGGTTATTCGCCTGGCTGGGAATTCGCAGGACGGAATTCAAACGGCCGGCGCATTTCTCGCCCGGCTGGCAGGACGCAGCGACCAGGATGTCATGACTTACATGACGATTCCGGCCACGATTTCGGGCGGGCCGTCGATCTTTCAGGTGCGCATCGGCTCCGGCGAAGTCTTGTCGGCGGGCGACGAAGCAGATTTCCTGGTCGCGTTTTATCAACACAGTTACCAGGACCACATCGATTTCCTCAAGGAAGGCGGTGTGCTCCTTTACGATTCCGACAACGTTGAGCCGAATCTCGACGACAAACGTTTCGTTTACGTAGGTGTGCCCATTACTGGATTGACAGTTGAGGCTCTTGGCGGAACGGCAAAGGACAAAGGCAAAAACATTTTCGTCCTCGGTCTGATCACGAAAATCTTCAGTCTTGATGTCGAGAAGCTGATGTCGAGAAGCTAAAGAAAATCATCACCGAAAAATTTGCCGGGAAGGATGAGAGCATCGTCAACACCGCCTTGATGGCGTTTCAGGCCGGCTACGCTTATCCGGTCGGAAAGGTGCTCACGCATCAGTATCAATTCGAACATATTCCTAAAGAAGCCGGTGCCCGCGCCCAGATCACGATGGATGGAAACCAGGCGCTCGCCTACGGATTGATCGCTGCCGGCGTGCGCTACGGCGCTGGTTACCCGATCACGCCGTGGTCGTCGGTCATGGAAACGTTGCGGCGCGAACTTCCGAAATATGGCGGAATATTTGTCCAGGCCGAGGACGAACTTGGCGCAGTCTCGTTAGCGCTCGGGTTTTCGTATTCCGGCTATCTCGCTGTTACCGGCAGCGCTGGTCCGGGAATTTCGCTGAAGACGGAAGCAATCGGCTGGGCGTCAATGGCGGAGATCCCGCTCGTCATTTGCAACATTCAACGCGGCGGACCGAGCACCGGCCTTCCAACCAACGTTGAGCAGAGCGATTTGCATCAAGCGATCTATGGCGGACACGGTGACAGCCCTCGTGTCGTGCTCGCGGCTAAGACAGTGGAAGATTGTTTTTATATCGCGATCGAAGCGGCCCGGATTGCGCGCAAATACAGCACGCCGGTTTTTATCTTGAGCGATACTTCGCTGGCGACGCGGATTGAAGCGTTCGATGAACCGGATCTTTCGAAATTGATGGTCGATCCGAAACCGGACCTCTCGCCACGCCAGACTTTTAAGCCGTACCCGGTTGACGCGATTACCCAGCATATTCCCCCGGGCACGCGGATTCTCGACGGCAAATATCCGCTTTTGTCCGGACTCGAACACGACGAGATGGGTCACCCCACGGGCAGTCCGAAATTGCACATGGTGATGACGGCGAAGCGTCGCAATAAATTGCGCAAACTCGCTGAGGAAATTCCGGTGCCGGAAATTTATGGCGACAAAGAAGGCGAGGCCCTGCTCGTCGGCTGGGGATCGACTTACGGCCCGATCCACGACGCGGTGAAACAGGCGCGCGATCATGGAGAAAAAGTCGGTGCGATTCATTTGCGCCACATTCATCCGCTACCGAACGGCATTGAAAAAATCTTCGCGAACTTCAAACGGATCGTCGTTGTCGAAATGAACGACCAGGGAGTTTATGGCTTCGGCCAGCTCGCGATCATTTTGCGGGCGCGCTACTGCGAACCGAAGATCGAAAGCTTTACCAAAACCGACGGTCTTACTTTTCGCATCAAAGAAATTCTGGACGGGGTTTTCAAAGGCCGCTCATTTGCTGCCAGAAAAATTCCGCGCGACGGAGCTGCCATTGTTCATGCCGACACCGCACCTGAGAGCGTGAAATCGGTCAGAGAAGTGGTGCCGCAGGGAGTCGGGTAGGTCCGAGCCGGACTGGCGTTTTTGCTCGGATGACGAAGCGCGGGGGCCGGCGACCGCGTCTCAGCGGAAGCTGGACGAGTATTGAATTGCGAATTCTCGTCAGCGGGAAACTTGACTGCGTTAAGCCATCAAGTTTCTCTGTGGCCGAAAAGAATTAAGTTCGATTAGCCTTTTGATTTGTTGCAGTTGCTGAGGGGCGAACTCGCAGCCGCTTTTCCGATAGGCGAATTACTCGCGCCCGTTTTTGTACGTTATCACGCGACCCCATAAATTTTTGGTGCCCCAAATACCCGCCCGCAAACATTCGAGCTGCACGATCTGGCTGTGATCGATGAAGAGGTTTACCTCCGCGCCGTAATTTTTTATGTACCAGGCAAACACATCTGGATCGGCCGCTTCGAACATGAGCCGGTCGAGGCCGAGCTCGTTAATAAATCGCGCCGGCACGTCTGTTCGCCACGATCTCACATTTTCGGTAATGCCTTCGCTTTCGACCATGATGATGTCGGCACCGGCATCGAGAAATCGGCTGGCTTGTGCAATGGCCCACGCCGGATCGAAAGTGCCTTCGGATTCGAGTTCCGAAGTGTTAGTCCCGCCGCCGGCACCGAATTGAATTCCCACCTCCGGCTTCGCTTTCAATCCACATTTGCGCGCCAGTGCGATCAGACGCAACCAATCATCCGTCGGGATCGAAACAAACCCCGCGGAAATTTCGATAATATCAAAGCCGAGATTCCTGCATTCCCTGACGTATTGGTGCACGACATCATGACCCTGGGTAAGGACGCGCTCGATGAATCCGCCGGTAGAAACGAGCACGCCGTACTTGTGGCAAAGATCGATAATTTCTCTGACGACTCCCTCGGGCATGAGGCTAAACGAACCGCCGGCGAACTTGAGCGAATCAATGTAGCGCCCCATTGTTTCGAAAAGGTCTTCGAGATGACGCCGGCCGTAAGCAGAGTAATAGGGCCCGCGGATTTCGGTTAAGCCGCGCTTGCGCGGTTTGATTTCGCGTTCGTTCAGGCGCAGAAACGGAAAACTCCGCTCGACTTTTCGACTCTTCGATTTCATTGACCTTCAACTAACGAACGCAGCGCAAGGTGCAATCGGGTGTTTTTCGGTTAACGCGCGCACCTACGCTCCTGTAGCGGCGGTCTATGACCGCCGGAATTCAGAAGATCGGCGCTCACAGAGCGCCGCTACAGAAGAAGTGGGCAAGAGCAGGAATGCGGATACGAACAGGAGGGCGCTACGCGGGTAACACGGTTGAAAGTGTTACTTCGCTATCGATGGTTTGCTTGAAGACGTTTTCCACCTTCGCGCCAATTTTTGATCCGTCGCGATCGACAATCCAGCACTGCTGACCCTCCTGGAAGGGGCCGCGCGCGAGTACCTTAAGCAGAATACCCTCTTCCCTCGTCGGATCAGCGAGGACTTCGGCGCAGATCGCCTCCGTCTCGCCGAAGTCGCTCAGCAGCTTCAATTTTTCGTCTATCTTAGGTTTTTGCATCTTACCAGATCGACAAGAAATGATCGCCGCAGACGCTGCCCTCGCGTGTAGAAAACGATTCTATTAATTTTGAATGGCGCAGTATCGCATCCCGCAGATCGAAGAGCATGAGCAGTAGCGGCAGGACGAGAATAGGATTCGTTGAAACTAGGGCGATAACAGCCGCAACTGATGGCTAACCTTGCAAAAATTTCGGCACGATCATCCACTGAAGCCTCCACTCACCTGCGTTTTCTCGTTTCAGGCAAACCACGCAGCCGAATTGAAAAGCAACGACGTCGTTGTCCGAGTTGCCAGTCAGCAAAAATGCCACCAGTCTGCCGAGGAATGGCAGGTGACCCACGATCATCACGTTTCTATTCGCTTGTTCCAGTTCCTGTTTGATGGGTTCAACCGCATCTTTTGGAGCGAGTCCATCGTGGTGCATCACGGCTTTCGTGCCAGCGCTCGTGCAAGGGGCGAGAAGCTCTGCTGTTTGTTGCGCTCGCGCTTTTCCGCTGTGCCAGATCTCATTCACCTCCAAGCCACTGCTCGTTCGCAGAAAGTCGGCGATCTTCTGAACGTCGCGAGAGCCGCTTTCCGTGAGCGTGCGCTCCGGGTCTACCTCCTCCGGCTTAGATTCTCCATGTTGCACGAGATAGATTTGCATTTGCCGCGCTCCTCCTATTTTTAACGCAAAGCAAGCTCCATCCGGTCGTGGGCGATTTGTGTTTCGATCCCTATGTCCCGAGCTATCGCCGCGATTGTCTTTCGGAGGGCGCGCTCGTCACCGGCGATGATCTCGGAGCCGCAATGAGTAATGATCACAAGCGGAACACCTTCTTTTGCGCACCACCCCAGTTGGGTGCGAACGTTGGCGTGGCCGATGAGTCGGTCGCCACGTCTGCGGACGAACGAGCGCTTGATCGTTGCGCCGTCGCCAATGTAGATCTGGACATCTTTTAACGCTGCGGCGCGATTGTGAATAAAAAGCAGATCCGGCCCGTAGAAAATACAGGCGCGGCCTGCGCTGATCCGGTACCCGACGGCTGGAGCCAGGATTGAATGTTCCACTGGGAAGGCCTCGAAGGTAATGCCGCAAATCCTAGTCGGCACTCGTTCCTTGATCAGATGTCGATCTTCGACGCGGCAGTTTGTTAAGATTTGCCAGGTCTTATCCGGCGCGTGCACGGGGCAAGACGCGCCATTTCGCAGACCACAGGCGTGATCTGGATGCGCATGGGTGAGCACAATTGCGTCCGGATGCAGACGCTCAAATTTGCCTAACCAATCAAGGCCGCAATCAATCATCACCCTCCGGGCGCGAAACGAGACAAGGAGCGAAGTGTGCATCTTGTGCTGCCGAGTCCGGGCTTCGATCTCGCCGCGTGTGCCGAGAAAGGTCAGTTTCATTTAGAAGCCGCCGAGGCATCTCGTAAATGTTGTCATTCTGAGCGGGGCGCAGAACCTCTGATCAGTCTATCTTATCGCGCTGCGTTGCGAGAAAGCACACTAGTGAAGACGCGACTGAAGAAACCTGCTAGGAATGTTTCATCAGCCTCGGTTGACCGCTTGAATCCTTTCGGAGAGTTCCGAAATAAGTTCGGTCACGATTGTCAGGTCGAACCTTGATGAGCAGCACGTCAGAGCGTGATTTAATCGCATTGGTAAATGGCAACGACCGCGCAAAGATTGTGGCAAGCGGCGGCACTTCGCTGTCGAGCGCCTCGTTTACGACATCACGGAAAATCGCTGAACGGATTTCCATCGGAGTCAATTTCATCGATCACCGCCAGCTGTCGCGCTGGCACTGCACCCCGGCCGTGAGCGCGATCCGCGGTCTTCGGCAAAGCCTGGAATCGATTAAACAGCGCTTGTCGGGCTGGGATTCGTCGCAGACCCATTCGATTCGCTCCCACCAAGTTTCGACAGCTTCCCACAGCTCGAATCTGTCGAGGATGCTAGGTTATCGCAAGAAATGAAGTCCGAGCAAACATTGCAGTCGGTCGTGGACTCGTTAGGTGAACTCAGTGAGAAGACGGCCTTGATGGTCCTCGGGAAGAAAGACCGACAGCGCTGGTCTTTTCAAGAACTTGCAGCTGGCGCGCGCTCGTTCGCAAATGGGCTCGTTAGACAAGATTTCAAGCGGGGCGATGCGGTGGCGCTCATTGCGGAAAACAGCCCGGAATGGATCGCGGCTATACTCGGGATCATTCGCGCGGGCATGGTGGCAGTGCCGCTGGATGTTCAGCTTGGCGACAAGACTCTGGTTCACACGCTGCAAGACAGCAAGGCGCGCGCAATCATTACGACAAAAAAGCGAGTGGAGCGGATCGAGAAGCTTGATCTCAAAGAGAAAGCGAAGCTCATCCTGCTCGATGCCGGTGAGGACGACGAGCAAAGCTGGAAGCAAGTCCTTGAGGAGGAAAAGACAGAACTCCCGATCATCGGTGCCGACGATGGCGCGGTGTTGTTTTATACGTCAGGAACAACCGGCCCGCCTAAAGGCGTGCCCTTAAGTCACGGCAATATCGCTTCGCAACTCGAAGCCATCACTGATTTACAAGTCATGAGCGAGACGGATCGCGTGCTGCTACCTCTCCCGCTGCATCACGTCTATCCGTTCGTCATCGGCATGCTCGCGCCACTGACTCTCGGTCTAACGTTGGTTTTGCCATTTTCGCTAAGTGGCCAGCAGTTGTTGCGCGCCATGCGCGAAGGTCAAGTAACCACGATCGTCGGGGTGCCGCGGCTCTACAGCGCGCTCTACTCCGGCATCAATGCGCGAGTGGAATCTTCCGGTTGGATCGCTCGCGGATTATTCGGCTCGTTGCTCGCGATGAGCGGTTTTGCGCGGAGGCTTGGACTACGCGTCGGCAAGTTACTGTTTCACTTCTTGCACAAACGGTTTGGTGAAAAGCTTCGGCTGCTCGCTTCCGGCGGCGCTGCGCTCGATCCGGAACTCGCTGCCAAACTCGAAGCGCTGGGCTGGCAAGTCGCTATTGGTTACGGCCTGACCGAGACATCACCACTGCTGACGATCAATCTCCCGGGAAGATCGCGACGCGATTCCGTCGGTAAACCATTTCCGGGTGTCGAAATTCAGGTTGACTCAAAGGGACTCGATAAAGAAGAGCAGATCAATGGACACGACGTGGGCGAAGTCCTGGCGCGTGGAGCAAATGTCTTTGCGGGCTATCGGAATCTGCCTGACAAGACAGCGGAGGTTTTCACCAATGACGGATGGTTTCGCACTGGTGATATGGGTTACTTGGATGACGATGGTTATCTTCATATCCTCGGCCGTATCTCTACGCTGATCAAAACTGAAAGCGGTGAGAAGATTCAGACCGAAGATGTCGAGGCGGTCTATGCCGAAAAGTCGGCCATTCGCGAGATAGGAGTGCTGGAGAAAGGCGGGAAGCTAGTTGCGCTTGTGGTGCCGAAGCAGGCAGGCCGCGCTGACGAGACAAAGGACACCGTGCGCAAGGCAATTGAAACTGCTTCGAAGCGGATGCCGACTCATCAGCGTATTTCCGACTACGCGATCACTCCCGATGCGTTGCCGCGCACGCGGCTCGGCAAAATCCAGCGTCATCGGTTGGCTGAACGTTACGAGCAGGCGAAAGAGGGCGGCAAAAAAACTCGTGCCGCGGGTCCCATGTCTGCCGAGGAAATGTCAGGCGAAGATCGCGCATTGTTGGAGGATCCCGCGGCGCAATCTGTCTGGGAATTACTCGCGCAGCGATATCGGGGGAAACGGCTGACGCCGGACGCAAGCCCGCAGTTCGATCTCGGCATCGACTCAATCGAGTGGCTCAATGTTACACTCGAAATCGCCGAATCCAGCGGTGTGGACCTAACTGAGCAGGCGATCGCTCGGATCGAGACCGTGCGCGATCTCCTGCGCGAAGTGACAGAGGGTGGCGAAGGTAAATCGGTCGATCCGCTCGTCCAACCGGACCAAGCCCTCGACGAGAAACAGAAGCGTTGGATTGAGCCCCACGGGCCTTTTGCTAGTGCGACTGCGCGCTTTCTTTATGCGGTGAATGGGGTACTGATGCGTTTGATTTTCCAGCTGCGCGCCGAGGGACTCGAGCATTTGCCGAGACACAGACAGTGGGTCCTGACGCCGAATCACTCCAGTTATCTCGATTCGTTTGCAATTGCGGCACTGCTCGACTGGGCGCAGCTGCGCAAAACGTACTGGGGTGGTTGGACAGGCGTCGCTTTCGCGAATCCGGTGATGCGTTTCCTCAGCCGCTTGGGAAAGATTTTGCCGGTGGAACCGATGCGTGCTGCGCGCTCAAGCCTTGCCTTTGGCGCCGTGATTCTGAAAAATAAAAAGAATCTGGTTTGGTTTCCAGAGGGCGGACTCTCGCCCACCGGCGAACTCCAAGACTTTAAGCCGGGCATCGGAATGTTACTGGAACATTTTCCGACATCCACTATCCCGGTCTTCATTCGCGGCACACATGAGGCCCTGCCACCCGGAAAGTTTTTTCCCAAGCCGCATCCGATTCAGGTGGTATTTGGCCAGCCGCTCGATGCGTGCGAACTGAAGCGCAAGGGTCGTGGGGAAAAACCGCACCAGCAGATCGCGAACACTTTACATGATAGCGTCGCCAAGCTAGCGAATGGCCGCGATTCTTTTTGAAAGCGCTAGGAACGCGGGTCGCTTTCAAGCGCCCTCGGGTCGAGCGACGATCCCGCCTTGAGAAACGATTCCATCCACCAAAAGACATTCTCGTTACAGACGACACCCCTCATCCGCGTCATTCGTGTGCTGCGCTGGGCGTGACTCATGCGAAACGCTTTCAGAATCTTATCGGCCACCTGCTCGACATCGTAGGATTGACCAGCAGCGTGCCGGACTTGAGCTGCTCGGCTGCGCCAGATGCATCATTGCTCGCATTTCTTTTGCTGAGGAACGTGCGCGTGAAAACGAATGAGAAGCTGTTGTTTGCGCCTTCGCCGCCTTATAAGATGTAATTAGGCGGAGCCCCGACTGAAAAATTGTACAACGCTCGTGGACGTCACCTCAACCGATCGGAAGTGGGTCACATCGGCGAAGCTGTAGCTCGGTCAATCGCAGTAGTACTGATTTCACGGTCTCGGAAACTGCATTGTCGGCTGAGACTTTAACCAAATTTGGAGACAGCTGTGACGGTGCTTCGTAAGCAGCAACCAACTTTTCGAGGTCCTCAAGCCGAGCATCCGAAATTACCCCGACACTTTTGTTACGCGCTCTCAGCCTGCGCTCGATCTCGCCCGGATCGACCTCGAGTTCCACGGCCTGAAAACGAACATGAGCTTTCTCGCATTTCTGACGAAACGATTCGCGGTTTGCCGCGCTGGAAAACGTCGCATCCACGATTGCTCCTCCGTGAGTTTTCGCTGCAAGAAGTCCGCGTGCTAAAAGCTCCTTGTAGGTTTGCGCAGTCATCTGTCGGGAATAGACTTCGGTGCGTTTTTTTGCCGGGGTCCGCTTGGTCAAGGGCACGCCGGCCAGCGTCTTACGGATCTGGTCGGAAGAAAAGACCGGCCAATTCAATTCATTCTCCAGCCCGCTGGCAACCGTACTCTTGCCGGTCCCGACTCGCCCCATGACAGCGAGTAGTAACGGCTCGGACCCGCTTACTGCGTAGCGCAGGGCGAGACGAAAATAGCGCGTTGCTGCTTGGGCGTGCTTCCCGGCTTTCGTTGTTTTCATTGAGGTTGCCTGAATGCTTTCGACTTTTGCCCGTACCAGCGCCCGATAGCATTTGTAGAAGTCCGATAACTTCAGCATTTCGGGATCATGAAATTCCCGTGCGCAATTTCGAAGGAGCAAATTTCCCAAATCGCTCCGGCCTTCTTCGAAGGAGCAAATTTCCCAAATCGCTTCGGTCTTCGAAATCAAAATCCATCGCTAGAAAAGCGACATCATTAGCAACGTCGATGAAGCGGAAACGATCGTTGAATTCGATGCAATCAAAGATGGTTGTCGCCTTAGGAGTCAGATGAATGTGGTCGAGGTGGAGGTCACCGTGGCAATCCCGGATCCGGTGTTGCTGAATTCGCCGGCGAAATAATTTCTCGTTCCGGATATAGAATTCTTTGGTGAAATGCCGAATTGCTTCGAAGCCAGCGGGCGAGATTTTTCTTCCAACAACCGGTTCGACCTGCGCGAAATTTTCGTCCGTGCTGATCTTCAGTTTTCCAGGTATCCCCCATTGCTCAATTTCCCTTGTCGGTGTTTGCGATTCATAAAAGCGTCGTAGACGGGAAATGATGCGATTGATCTCGCTCTCACCCACTCGCCGCTCTGCCAGCAATTCGCCCAGGAACCCGCCTTTTGGCAGTTCCTTCATCTTCAGGCAGTACTCGGCGATGTTTCCATTGGCCTTGAAGGAAAAATCGGTAGGCGTCTTGTAGATCGGAAGGACGTCCAGGTAAACGTCCGGGCAAAGTCTGCGATTCAGGTCAAGCTCCCGCTGGCAAAAATGATGTCGCCTTTCCAGGGTGCTGAAGTCGAGGAAGCCGAGATTAACCGGTTTTTTTACTTTGAAAACAAAGGGCGAGGCGATGAAGACCCACGAAATGTGGGTTTGTATCGACAACACCCGTCGCGGCCGGTGTGCATAGGAAGCCGGCGATTTCAGGAAATCGATCAGTTTTTGCGATTGTTGCCTTTTCGTGGACGGCGACTTTTTCCGCGCCGCCAGCTTCTGATTGGCGTTTCCGCTGACGATTACAAATCCGCTTTTATGCCGTGCTTTCAGCGGTCTGTATATTTTTAATGCCAGGCTGAGTCCTGAAGAATGCTACGACTTGGGCGGTTCGCTTTTATTTATGAAGGGCGTGAACAAATCGATCGGCACAGGAAGAAATGTGGTTGTGTTATGCTCGCTCGAAATTTCGCGCATGGTTTGGAGGAAGCGCAGCTGCAGCGCAATCGGTTCCTTGCTCATCATCGCCGCGGCCTGCACCATTTTTTCCGCAGCTTGGAATTCACCCTCGGCGTTAACGACCTTGGCTCGGCGCTCGCGCTCGGCTTCGGCCTGCTTGGCCATGGCGCGCTTCATTGTGTCGGGTAGCGCCACGTCCTTTACCTCGACCGCCGTGACTTTGACGCCCCACGGTTCGGTTTGCCGGTCGATGATCTCCTGCAACTTCAGGTTGATGCTCTCGCGCTGCGAAAGCAGGTCATCGAGCGGCGCCTGGCCGAGGACGCTTCG
>WNGE01007763.1_pt1 | contig 12334 bp, 11 predicted proteins | sample 5400651 | NCBI WGS metagenome assembly WNGE01 (sample SAMN13153370, study PRJNA577476) | soil metagenome | isolation source: 60 cm soil or saprolite under grassland replicate 2 | place: USA:California | collected 2016-06-15 | reverse complement strand
TTGAAGTTTTAATTTCTTTTGTTAAGGCTGCTTTATAGCTTTCTAATTGATTCGTATCAATAACCAGTTTTGCAATACGTACCATTTGTTTGTCTTGCTGGGCATGTGTTTTTTTGTAACAACAGAACGTGAATATCAATAGAACAATGTAGGCTTTATCAAGTTTCATTTTTATTTATAGTCTATAGTTGTTACAGTTATGGCAATGCAAAAGCCATAATAGAACCAGATGGATTTTCGCTGGTGCCACCAACTGATAAAGCCACATATTGTTTTCCATTTACCTGATATGTACAAGCGGTGGCATTTGCAAGAGCAGGCAAAGTAGTTTGCCAAAGTAATTTTCCTGTTGCTTTATCTAAAGCCCGAAGCTTATTATCTTCAGTTCCACTAATAAAGAGAACGCCTCCGGCAGTAACAATAGGACCAGCCTTTCCTTCCTGACCTGTTTCAGGTGCACCTTTCTGTTGTCTTAAACTATCATTTCCTAAAGGAATTTGCCACTCATATTCTCCTGTTGCTAAATTGAGGGCGTTCAAAGTTCCCCAAGGCGGCGTGATGGCGGGATTACCACTTGGGTCTTTCCATGTTTTGTAACCTGTGCTATTAACGAACTGATCAGGTCTGGCGTGTCTGTCAACTGTTTCTAATTGGCTGGTAGCCGTTACATGTTCTGTTGATGCTTGTTTTGTACCTCTTATGATAGTTATTAAATCAGGTGCATCATTTGATTTTATATAAAGCATATTTGTTGCCGGGTCAAACGCAGCACCGCCCCACTCACCGCCGCCTCTTGTTCCGGGTAATTGTAATGTACCTTTTAAATCAGGTGGCGTATATAATCCTTCGTATCGCATTGACATGAATTTTTTTACTAAAGAATCATGGTCAGCAGGTGAATAATTAGTAAGGTCTGCTTCCGTTATCCATTGTCTTGCGAAAGGCTTTGGTTTTAAGGGGAAAGGCTGCGTTGGTGAAGCTTCTTCGTCGGGCAGATTGGATGCAGGAAATTTTCTCTCTTCAATTGGAAATAATGATTCGCCGGTTTCCCTGTTAAACACAAATACAAATCCTTGTTTGGTAATTTGTGCCACAGCATCAACTTTTTTTCCATTATTATTAATGGTTACTAATGCTGGCGGGGCCGGAAGGTCGTAATCCCACATATCATGATGTACTGTCTGAAAATGCCAGATGTGTTTTCCGGTTGCCACATCCAATGCCAATACACAATTTCCATACAGGTTGGAACCTTTTCTATCTTTCCCGTAGAAATCGTATGACGGTGAACCTAAAGCAAGAAATACCATTCCGCGTTTACTATCTATGCTCATTCCCGTCCAATCATTTACACCGCCAACAACTTTGTAAGCATCGGGAGACCATGTTTCGTAACCAGGTTCACCGGGAAACGGAACGGTATGAAACGTCCAAACTAATTTTCCTGTTTTACAATTGTATGCCCTTATATAACCGGGTTGTGCCCCATAAATATCCGGCACTCTACAACCCATAATAATTAAATCTTGATAAACAATTCCAGGCGATGTTGAAGAAACAAAAAAGTCTTTGCCAGCATCCCTCAATCCGATTTTCAAATCAACTTTACCGTTTTCTCCAAAGCTTTGAATAGGTTTCCCAGTTTTGGCATTCAGTGCAAAAAGAAAATTATTGGCAGACATCAGAATTCTTTTGTCATTGCCATTTTCCCAGTAGGTTAAACCTCTATTTACCTCACCGCCTTGTTTACCATCTAAAGGGTCGAACGACCAAAGCTGTTTTCCTGTTGCAGCACCTACAGCATACGCCCACTGGTTAGCCGAAGTAGCATATAATACACCGTCAACAATAATAGGAGTGCATTCACTTTTTCCGGGTTGGGAACCTACCGGTTTATCATGCATAGTAAAAGTCCATGCAGGTTGTAACTGATTTACATTAGCAGTTGTTATTTGATTTAAAGGAGAATAGTTGGAACTGTTTTCATCAGCTTTATAAACAGACCATGTGCGGTTTTGATTAACCTGAGCTTTAGAGCCCTGAAAAAGGAATAATGCCATTGTAAATAGCATTAAGTTCCTGCTTTTTTTGTACGATTTATTTTTCATAACTATGTTCTTATCTTTATCAATTAATTGTTTTTTTGAATTCAGGTCTTCGGTTAGTCCTCATCTATCTTATTTATCCATTCTTCAAGTGTGATTACATCTGCCTGCCGGGGAAAAACTTTTGTAAGCAAAACCCGATGTACTTCTTCATCTCTATCCAGTTATTGCTGACAACGCTAAAATAGTTGCTAACTCCCGCTGTTGATAATTTAATATATCACGACTGAGGATGTCAGCAAACAAATGCTCCTTTAAAAAAGCATCAAGCACTGGTGCAAATGCATTGGCTTCCGCAAGTACTTTTTCTTCTTTGCCGGTAAGTGCTTGTAATGTATTTTATCCTGTTTGATATTTATTAATTGTGTCGGCAATTGGGGAAGCATTTCTTCCTTCTTTATCATTAATGCCTTTAGTTTTTCTTTCTTCTAAGACTTTGATAAATGTATTGATGCCATTGAGTGTTCTCGAAAAACCACAATATGCATACAACTGCAGCAACACTTCTTTTATTTCATTTATAGTAAGCCCAGCTTCAAGCCCTGTATTCAATTCTGTTTTTAAATGTTCCAAATCACCAACAGCCATTAAAGCAGAAATGCTCACGATGCTTTGTTGCTGAGCATTTAAAGACTGACTAGCTGCCATGTTGTTTTGTGCATTCACGGTATTTATAGTTATGATTGATGCGAATAATAATATTTTTTTAGAAGCCTGACTTTAAACATGATTACCTGTTTTATTTATTATTTACCGCTTCATATTCTTCGTCCGTCACAGGTTTCAGCCATACTACATTTTCATCACCTTTATAATTGGTGATAGCAATATGTACCATCTTGCTGTTGGCTGATGCACCATGCCAATGCTCTACATTTTCAGGTATGTTTACGACATCGCCTTTTTTTATTGCCTGTGCAGGTTTGCCTTTTTCCTGATACCAACCTTCGCCTTCGGTTACAATTAAAACCTGTCCTTTTGGATGAGTGTGCCAAACAGTTCTTGCACCAGGTTCAAAGGTCACACTGCCGAGTGCGAACTCATTGTTTTTATCTTTTGCCAGTAATGGATGTAAGAATGCATTGCCTGTGAAATAGGTATTTGGTAATTTATCTCCTTTGGTAAAAAGAGACGCATTTTCCTGTGCCATTGTTGATTGCTTTTTATTTGAGTTGCAAGCTGCTGCTAATATTATAATGCTAATTAGAAATAATGGATATATTGTTTTCATTACAAATTTTTTTATTGAATACTATAGCCACCATCTACTACCAACGTATGACCAACTACAAGACTTGCTGCATCACTGCAAAGCCATACTACCGCATTGGCAATTTCTTCGGGGCGACCTGTGCGACCAATTGGCACCATTTTGAGCATAGAATCCAATGCTTCTTTTTGTCCTGCCGCAATCATCCTGTCTGACATAGGTGTATCAATTAATCCTGGGCACACTGTATTAATCCTAATGCCTTTAGAAGCATATTCTAAAGCCGCACTTTTTGTAAGCCCGATTACGCCATGCTTTGCAGCATGATAAGTTCCCCGCTGCGCACCACCTAAAATGCCACCTATTGAAGAACAATTAACGATAGCACCACTGCCTTGTTTTTCCATCTGCTGCAACTCGTATTTCATGCAACTCCACACGCCACGAAGATTAATACCTGTAACCCTGTCAAAATCTTCTCTTGTTTGGTCGGCTGCACCTTTCAGTTCATTTTGCACACCTGCATTATTATAAGCTGCATCTAAACTTCCAAAAGTTGAAATGGTTTTATCAATCATCGCCTGAACTTGTTTATCATCTGAAACATCGCAAACAATGGCAAGTGCTTTATAACCCTTTTCAGTTAATTCTTTAGCCGCTGCATTAACCGCTTTCTCATCACAATCTGCCAACACTACAGATGCTCCGGCTTCTGCAAATGCTTTTGCTGTTGCTAACCCAATGCCCATTGCTGCACCTGTAACAAGGGCAACTTTATTTTCAAATGTTTTCATACTGGATAAATTTTATTTTTCAATGTTTCTTTTGTTTCACAAAGGTCTTATGCAGTTAAAAATGTTGACTTATATAAACCACAGATTTATCTACCAATTTCACTGATTCCGATATACAGCTATTGATAGCGTTGTGTAATTGATAAATTTGTATCAGTTTTTAAATTCTAATGATATGGAAAAGATTTTAAGAATTGATACCGTTAGTGAACATGACGCTTTTTATCATAAGGAGAATTTACATCCTTTAGTCAGCGTAATGGATTTTGATGGCAGAGTGCCGGAGATTTACGCTTCACGAATGAATTTTGGTTTTTACGCTGTGTACTTAAAGGATGTGCAATGTGGCGATATGAAGTATGGTCGTCATATGTATGACTACCAGGACAGGACGTTAGTATTTGTAGCGCCGGGGCAAATCATCAATGTAAACATTAATAAAGATTATAAACCGCAAGGTTATGCTTTGTTGTTTCATCCGGATTTGATAAGGGGAACTTCACTCGGAAGGCATATTGATGATTATACGTTCTTCTCTTATGAAACAAAAGAAGCATTACACTTATCTGAAAAGGAAAGAAAAATCGTGTTAGATTGTTTTGCAAAGATTCAGTATGAATTAGAACATGCTACGGATAAACATAGCCGTACACTGATTGCATCAAATATTGAATTGTTTTTAAATTATTGTATGCGTTTCTACGACCGCCAGTTTATAACAAGAAACGAGGTTAACAAAGATGTTTTAGAAAAATTTGAAGCAATGTTGAATGAGTATTTTCAATCTGATAAACCACAAACTATAGGCTTGCCGTCTGTTACTTACTGCGCAGAACAATTACATCTTTCTACAAATTACTTTGGCGACTTAGTAAAAAAAGAAAGTGGCAAAACAGCTTTGGAATATATTCAGTTGAAAATTATCAATATTGCTAAAGAAAAAATATTAAGTGATAAAAAGTCTGTAAGCGAAATTGCTTATGAGCTTGGCTTTAAGTATCCGCAACACTTCACCCGATTATTTAAGCAACATGTTGGTTATTCACCCAATGAATATCGAAGCTCGATGAATTAAAGCAGATCGTTGAAAGTAGTTTTATGCTGTCATTATAAAGTTTTAAGGCTGCTTACCGTGCATTGGCAAACTGCAGCGCCTGTCTCGCAAATGCGGGATGCTGCAATGTGCGTTGGGCTTGTAAGGAACTTGGAATTGTAAGTTGCCGCGTCGAGCCCGAACTATTGCTGACAGCGATTTGTAGCCGATTGCTCCAACGTCCCGCCCACTATGTTCGCACTTTATATACGTTTGAACTGGATACAACGTATAACGTTTTGTAATCTTCATCTCCCCAGTTAAGATTCGTCACAGGCTCTCCCAATGCGATTAAACCAATTTCCTTACCAGTGGGAGAAAATAGGTGTACACCTTGCCAATTGCATAAATAAATGTTTCCCCTGCTATCCACTTTCAGGCCATCGCCAATTATTGTGCTAAATATTTTGCCGTTTTTTAATGTTCCGTCCGCGGCTATTTCATAGCGGCGCAACAGTTCGTTATAATCGTAACTACACACGTATAAATATTTTTCATCAGGCGAAAAAGCGATACCATTGGGATAACGGTAATCGGAGGAGAGTAAGGTGAGGCTACCATTATTGTATCGGTAAATACCATTTTGCTTTTGAGCTTTGTGTTCATCTTTGTCCCCATTTTTTAACCCGTACGGTGGATCGGTGAAATAAATAGATCCATCACGCTTCACAGCTAAATCGTCTGGACTGTTCAGACGTTTACCTTCATAACTATCAACAACAGTTCTCATTGCTCCATTTTTTGTAATCATAGCTATGGCATGATTGCCGTGCTGACACACCAAAACATTGCCTCCCCTGTCGTACGCCAATCCGTTCGATCCTTTATGTTCAGCTAAGCTTGTCGTATCAGTGCCGGTAAAGCCGCTTTTGTCAACAAGCACTTCTGTTTTTCCGTCCTTCGCTATTTTATAAAGTTTGTTAACTGGCAAATCGCTTCCAGAGCGGACCTTCGAGGAAACGGAAGCCACCAATGATTTTCTGCACTTTTTCCGATGTGTCAACCAGTTGAAGGCAGGAAGTGTCTATAATTTTAAATGGCGAGTTTTGTGCAAGTCCCGCTTGGTTGCAATAACAGTAAAAAAAGAAAGGAGATGGGTTTCATATCAGAGAAATAGTATAGGTAAATATAATATAGGAAGTTTTAAACAAAAGCTTCTTTGAAAATTAAATAATTTTTTGTCTGTTTCGCAATCAAATGAAATTCTTCGTTGCTCCTACGAGACAGTCTTCGTGACAGTGACGCTGCAATTGGGATAACTATTACAAATAAGTAGCCATGATATGAGTTGAACTATAAGGAATTTAAAAGCGGCTTCGTTCCGGTGGGCTCAACTAAACTTATATTTTAAATACTGTAGAAGGAGAAATCCTTAACTGTCAACTCCTCTTCTGACATCTAAGTTTGTATTGTCCGCATTTCCAATGAAGTTCATTGCTTTTTTCGGCCGCTTTTTGCTTTAGAGAAGTTTTGTTTTTGGTCAGCGTAATAGGAATACCTGCTGTAATATTCCAGCTTGAAGTAGCTGATTTGAGGGTGGCACTGATTGTCTTATTATCTGTAGTAGAAGTGAAAGTTCTTGTATTAAGATTTCCAATACCTTTCAGGTAATTGATGCTTATAGTGAACATTCTATCTCCGTTTTTTCCAAACTCAAAGCCTACGCCGGTTATTAATGCGGTGTTCCAGTTACCGGCTTTATAACCGTAATTAATTTTTGAAGCTTCTGTCGAAGTACTTATGGTGGGTTTCCCAAAAGGTGCTAATGCAACCCCTAATGAAGGTTGTATGCTCATGTACCATCCTTTATTTTTTGTTTCGGCATAGCTCATCACTTTGTCGGCGCTTTTCCTGCAATTATATTTGACGAGGGAACCACCGCAACCCTTTTTGATAACATTTGTTTGTCGTTGAAATTTTGCCGAATTAGATGCAGAGCCCGATCTGTTAAAATATATACGTCTGGTGCTGAACTGGTAACCCCCTTCGAAACGCAATTTCATATCACCAGAAGAAGCACTATAGATATTCATCCCGGTCTGCAGGTCAGAAAAATTAAATGAAACGACGGAATGACTTGTCGCTATCCCCACGAATGCACCATGTCCCTGCTTAAATTTATAATCCATACGAACCCCGATGTAAGGCGACAATACTTCTCCTGTAGGTAAAAAAGAGCCAAACCTATTGTATTGAACTGTTGTGCGCGAATTTTCAATGCCTGTTTGTGGAAGAAGTGTAAGTTTTTGTGCGGTCGTTGCATAACTCATTGCAACGAATACAATAGTTATTAAAGTTGCTGTTCTCATAAACATAGGTTTTAGCAATAGTAATTTAATTCAATTTAGATAAGGAAGCAATTAAATTACACCGGTGGTCCTGCTCTTAGACGAAATTGGAGCAAAGCTGCTCTAATACGGAATACAGGTTAATTTTAAAAGCTCTGTGAACACTTCAAAAAAAGGGACTGCCCCACTTGTGGTTTCATTACCGTCTAAATACGGCTTCTATTTGCTTTTGATTTACTTCAATTGTGTTTATCACTATTCAATTTGCTTGAAATAAAGTTAGAGTTGATCTTTTATTTCCTTTATAAGATCAAAAGCCCTCCGTGTTATTTTATAGGCGTGATGCCTGTTATGATCTGCCCAAGCTAAAGCGACAAATATCCACATGGGTAGTGCACCCATGCCACTGCTTTCACATCAGTAGGTGCAGGGCATAACGCATTGGCGAAGTGGGCAGGGAGACATGACCAGCTTGGACCGCATATATAGAGTGGCAACACCAATTTATTGCGGTTTTGGGCACTACAGTAATGCAGGAAGAGTCAAGTGGTCAATTAGTGGTTTGAGTGAGTATACCAAAGTAGTTTGAAAATGTTTCCTGTTCTTTTTTTCAAAGGTAGTCCAAGAATTGTGCACTGCCAATTCATTATTTCATAGTAATCTGTGGGCGGCTATAAGGGGATATTCTTACTTAATAAAGTAATGCTACCTGATTTAAAGAGAGAGTTTTGTCTGGCAGTAAGAAGAATAATTTGTATTTTCATTAAGTCCGGGAAGTATCCTTTTAAGCGCGTCAATGAATTATATTAACCTTGATAAAACTTCAAAAGTTTATGGCTTTGCCAGATGAAGAAAAAATATTTATCATAAAACAACTTCGCGATAGTATTAATATGGAGGTTATTGATAATGCTGAAGTTGATCAGGAAGAACTGGCTTTCGTTCAGGAGTGTCTTGAAGAGCATCAGAAAAACCCGGGGGATTGACTTTAGAACACGTTCAAAAAACATTTTGCTCAGAAATATGGCATTTGAACTGGGTGTTCTTTATGCCGTCTGCCTGAACTGATGATGATAAAAAGTATTAAAAGAGGATAGGCATTTTATCTTGCATAACAAGCCTCCACTGCTTGTATAGCACAACCTCACGGGGAGAAATCGTGTTACCTTTTGAGAATATCAACGGTATCTATTGTATCCTACTATGAAAATGCATATAAGACAAACAGCAGCAGCCACAGCCCATATTATCCTTATCCATGCACCGGTGAAGAAAAAACTGAGCAGTATAACGCCTATCATTACCCACATAGCTGCCTTTGCTAAGCGAGCAATTTTTGATGATCTGTTCATAAATGAATAGAATAAATTCTTGTCTTAGAATTGCCAATGTACTTGTCTCATTCTGTGAGTAGTTCAATACTATCTATTTCTTTTTCGTTTTTTTGTAATTTATGAATTATTGCCGGTAAAGAAATTTAATATTTAATTCAATTGCAATTGCAGCGGTACAAGTATACTACTTATCCTCTTGCGGTAATAAGGTTTGAACATAAGCTGTTCCTGATTGTTAATGTAATAAAAACAGTTTCTGCTCTTCCTAAAAATCTTCCTAAAATAAAAACTTAAAAATATGAAGATGATGCACACTCTTTTCCGAAAAATTTTTACTGGAAATTACAACTCCTCAGCGTTAACGGAAGCGAAGCAAGTAATGATAAACTACTATTCGCAACAAGATGTTTTACAGCAAAAAATGAAGGAAAAAAGATTAACTCATGGAGACATAGTCATTGCAAATTTATTCCCCATCCGACTGGAAAAAGACTTTGATAAAATTGTAATGTATTTCTGCCCAATGGAAACCATTGAGATTCTTGAAATCGTTGCAGATGGAGATGGAGGCAAAATTCCTGACGAGGCAAGAGTGAGTGGATTAATTATGCCTCCTAAATATAAGCCTGGATTATATAAACTAAAAAATGTAATGCTAACATCAAACGGAACAATGCAGGTAAAAGCAACTGATAAAACCATTTGGGAAAAGGTACAATTTAAACTGTTCTGATAGAGTGTATTTGCTGTAGAATACAGAATAAAACGAATATAGTCAGTTCTGAAAATTGTACGGTGAAGGAGGAGATAAGCAAGTGTTGATATTGCGAAATGTCAGTCCCGCATTTTACCAAGCCTTATTTGTGCCTTGTCCTGTCAGCGTAAAAGAACTTGGTCAAAGTAAAGTGTCCAACAATTAAAAGACCCGTACGTACAGTGATGTGAGAGGCGCACCTCATCGCTTACAAGTGTTGAGGCCGTCTACTCGATTGTGCGTTCGTGGCATTGTAATTTAAATTAAGAGATCTGCTACAGGACTGATGCTTTAACAAAAGTTAATCCTCTTTCAAGTGTCAAATTTTCGATAGCAGCAGTTTTTACCGCAGGTTTTCTCCAAGAAATTTAAGAATATGACTCCATGAATCGGAAGCTGCCCATGCATTGTCCCTGGCATTTCCGCCTAATGAAGTCATTTTTTTTCTTACCGGATGCATAGTGACAGTTACAGTCGTTGGTAAGTTTGGAATCCAAATCCTATGGCCGGATCCTTTGTAGCTCAGATGTTGCACTTTGTACGGAAAATGATATTCCTGCAATCCTTTTACAATCATTTCTGACATCAGTGTTGATGGCCATAAATGATCATCCTGAGCGGATATGAGCAGGATGGGAGCTTTGATTTTTTCAACGGGTATGATTGCTTTTTTTATTTCATTTTTTTCAGAAAGACGAACAAGAAAACGATTGACTTGCACCAAAGGTTCTTTTTCCAGAACTTTTTGTTTTTCTGCGGGCGTGGAAGAACGCATAATGGGAAGCGGAATGCCATTATAAGTCCAGGAAGGATAGGTAATATCAGCCGCAAACTCACCCCATACACCTTCCCACACAACAGCGCTTGGCACTTTAACCACCACTGCCTTTATCTCTGGAAAATGCGACGCGGCAAGCAATGTTGCTTCCGCTCCTCTTGACGTACCCATAAAGCCAATCTTTTTCGCGTTGATATTTCTTTGTTTCTGCATCCAATGAATAGCTGTTTCAAAATATTCCAGCGGGATGTTGACAAGACCTGCAGGTAAATGCTCATAATTAAAATAAGCTAAGGCAAAAGCAGCATAACCTCTGGAAGCTAATAATGCAGCAGTAGATTCATTGAGTCCACCTTCCGAACCACCTATTGTAATCACACCAGGGTGAATGTGACTGCTATCTGGAAGAAATAATACGCCAGCCAATCCATTTTCCCTTACCGGAATTCGTATAACTTCTTTACTTATAAATAGACGTTCTAATGTTGCTGAAGTAACTACTGTATTTTCAACTTCCACAGAAAAAGAAAATTCCAATGGTGTCAAAGTAGATTTAGCGAACAAGGATGTTTGTTCTTCACTCATCAATTTCATAGACCAAAAAAGACCTGTTGAATCCGCTTCATTATATGTGCCGGATAAAGGTTTTTGTGAACCGATATTTACTCTGCCATTTTCGTCAGCCTGGAATTCAGCATAAGATTCCCATTTCTTGTTCAGGTCATCTGTTGCCTTTACTCGCAAAACAATGTGTTGACCCGGCTGAAAGCCGGTAAGTTGAATACTTACATTTTCATCAATCAAGGCTTTATTCGGAATAATTTGAATCTGTGGAGAAGAAATATTTGATTGAGCAGAGATATTACCTTCAATAAATAATAGAAGTGATATGAGAGCTAAGATCTGGCGCATAACTAATGATAAATCGGATTGAATGTCAGAGCCATGACGCACAACGTTCACGGCTTGCTGTTGTGCTGGTATTTTATAACTGTCAGCAGCCAGCCTAATTGCCAAACCTATTGTTGTGCGTTCGTTCTATTTAAAGTCATTACAAGCCATACTCTTTTTGTATCAATTTTATTAACCTGGTGGCTTGACTATGCAAATCATTATCATTTAATATTTGTACCGCTCCTAAATGCTTGTAATTATAAAGTTCATTGTAGTATTCAAATATTGAATTGGGCTTGTCTTGAATGATAAAACTCTCTTCTGTATTTGTCGTGTCCGGTAATTGGCTGGAAAACCTTTTAAAATAAGAAGAATTAAATAATTCAGTTTGCATATGCCGTAAAAACAAGTATTGACTTCTTGCAGTATTTTCTACATTAAAGTATAAGCTTTTAATGGAGCCGTCATAAGCTATAAGACTATCAATAATGTTTCTCTTTTCTATAAGCCTGAAATTTCCAGTATTTCGCAATTGTTGTATAGTTGCGTCATGGTATTTAAAATCTGCAAATTCAAACATTTGTTCTACCCAATAATATGTCCTGTCCGTATTGTTGCTTTTTATAACAGGTTGAATATAATATCGCAATGAATCAATTCCTTTCAGGCGAGTTGTCCAAAACCTGGCATTGTCATTAAATGCTGCTGTGTCTGCTTTAAGGTCATCAACCAGGGAATGAATAAGTTCCCTTCCGATTTTCTTTTCAGTTTGATGCTCCCTGATATTTTCGGCAATAAAGCCCATTGTTACGGCAAGGAATATCATCAGGAACTCTAAAAAATATTCTTTCCATTTTTTAGGTTTATGATGAATGTCAGGATGATGATGCACCTCCATAGTTTCAGTTTCTTGGTTTGGCTGGCTTGTATCAGTGATATTAGAAGAAATAATTTCGGCTGAGCGATTTTCCGATTCGGAATTCGGTAGGTAGTCTAAAATTTGTTCTCCTGAATTGTCCGGCATTTAATATATTTATTATTCGTTCAAATTATTAGACTCCCAATCGAATGCACGGTCGAGTAG
>WNGE01023939.1_pt1 | contig 12336 bp, 11 predicted proteins | sample 5400651 | NCBI WGS metagenome assembly WNGE01 (sample SAMN13153370, study PRJNA577476) | soil metagenome | isolation source: 60 cm soil or saprolite under grassland replicate 2 | place: USA:California | collected 2016-06-15 | reverse complement strand
GTCCTCGGCCTGCTCGCCGCGTCCTTCGTCGCCTTCCTCCTGCCCGCGGTGCTCGCCCTGCTGGCGGGGCTGCTCTTCCCCCTCATCCTCATCGCCGACCGCGCCACTCCGGGCGGGCCGACGCGCTTCATGGACGGCCTCCGGGTCGGCCCCGAGAGCCTGAGCGGGCCCTACCTGGCCGCGCTGGCTGCGCCCATCTTCGCCCTCGCCCTGTTTGCCCTGGTCGCGGGCGTGGTCCTCGCCATGCGCGACCGGCGGCGGCTGGCCGAGTCCTTCGAGTCGTTCTTCGACGTGCGCCCCGGCCAGGAGCGCCTGCGGCGCGGGCTGTGGGAGATCGCACGCGGAGCCGCCCTCTCCTCGGGTCCGCCCTCGGAGGCGGAGCTCGGCAGACGCTACGTGGCCCTCGCGGCCGAGAACCTCGGCCAGCCGGGATTCCGCGAGATGGTGCTGTGCACCGCCGACCTCGACGCCGGGGGTACGCTGCCCTTCCTGCTCCTCGCCGAGGAGCACCGCGCGGCCTTCGCGGCGACACGCGGTCGTGGCCCGCACGCGGGCGGCGAGGTCCGGCCCGCGGGCGTCGACCTCCTGGCCCCGGGGCATGCGGAGCTGCTCTTCGACGCGGTCGTGACCGGCCTCCTGCCGCCGGTGGCGCTGCCGGTTCGGCGGGTGGCGTTTCCGAAGGGTGATCCGTTCGGGGGCCAGACCCATCGGCTGACCGACGCGACCCTGTTGGCCGGCTCGGGCCTATCGGAGGCGCTGGCCGCAGGGGCGGAGCAGGTCATCGTGGTGTCGGGGGCGCCCGAGACGGCGGCGCCCGCGGCCCGCCGCCGCGGGCCCTGGGCCCGGCTGGACGCCACCGTGAGCCTCCTCGAGGGCCAGGCCCTGGAGCGCGACGTCTCCGAGGCGGAGCGGATCAACCGCATGGTGGCGACCCTCGGCCACCGCGTCGATGACGGCTCGCGGGGCTGGCAGGACCCCGCCACCGGCCGCCTCTACCGCGAGCTGGCCCTGTACGTGATCCGTCCTCCGCGGCGCACCCTGGGCCCCCTCGAGGTCGGCGGGGCGCGCGACCCCGCCACCGAAGTGGTGCAGACCATGGCCGACCTGCTGGAGCAGGGCTACCGCGACGCGGGCCGTCTGTTCGTGGAGCCGGTGGTGGGAGGAGCGCCGCTGCCCGACCGTGAGGAGGCAAGGGTGGGAGGTCGATGAAGCGCGGAGCCATACGTGGGGGCAGCATTTCCTCCCCCCTACGTGGGGGAGGTTAGGAGGGGGGGTCGATGAAGGATCGCGGGCCGGGAACCAAGGCAGTGCACGGGCGGCGCGACGCGCGTCCCGGGCCCCTCACCACCCCCATCGTCCAGTCCTCGACCTTCGCTTTCGCAGGCTCGGGGGAGATGCGGCGCTACCTCGAGGGCGACGAGCGGCTCTACCTCTACACGCGCTACGAGAACCCGACCCTGCGCGAGCTCGAGGAGTCGCTGGCCGCGCTCGAGGGTGGGGAGGCGGGCCTCGTCTTCGCCTCCGGGATGGCGGCCATGACCACGGCCCTCTTCTCGCTGGTCCAGGCCGGGGACGAGGTGCTGGCCGGCGCCTCCCTCTACGGTGGGACCACGCGCTTCGTCCGCGAGATCCTCCCCTCGCTGGGGGTCGCGGGTCGGTTCGTCCCCCCGGCCGACCTCCGCCGTCTCGACGCCCTGGTCACCCCGAAGACCCGGGTGCTGGTGCTCGAGAGTCCGACCAACCCGATCCTCGAGGTGGTGGACATCGCGGCGGTGGCGCGGGCGGCGCGCGAGCGCGGGCTGGCGGTGGTAGTCGACAACACGTTCGCCACGCCGCATCTCCAGCGGCCGCTCTCCCTCGGAGCTGACCTCGTGATGCACAGCCTCACCAAGGCCCTCTCCGGGCACAGCGACGTCATCGGCGGCGCCCTCGTCGGCTCGCGGGAGCGGATCGAGCGGGCGCGGTCCTACCTCAAGGTGCTCGGGGGCTGCATGGACCCGCACCCGGCTTTCCTGGTCCTGCGGGGGCTCAAGACCCTGCACCTGCGGGTGGCCCGCCAGTGCGAGAACGCGCTCGCCCTCGCCCGCCACCTGCAGGGCCATTCCAAGGTGCGCCAAGTCGTCTATCCCGGCCTGCCCACGCATCCCGGCCACGAGGTGGCGCGGCGGCAGATGAGCGCGTTCGGGGGGCTGGTCACGATCGTGCTCGAGGGCGGACTCGGGGCGGCCGAGCGCTTCTACGACGGGCTCAAGCTGGTAAGCCGGGCCGCGAGCCTGGGAGGCGTGGAGTCCCTGGCGAGCCTGCCCGTCCAGACCTCGCACCACGGCTTCAGCGACGAGCAGCTCCGGGCGGCGGGCATCGACCGGGGGATGGTCCGCCTCTCGATGGGGGTCGAGGACGCGCCGGACCTCATCGCCGACGTGGAACAGGCCCTGGCCGCGGTGTAGGCTTCGACCCGCGGGCATGGAGAACGAGACCATCCTCAGCCTCTTCCTCCTGGGATTCGGCGCGTACTTCGCCGTGGTCCTCACCCGGGGCCTGCTGGGGTACGCGCGCTTCCGCCGCGTCCGCCCCACCGCGGTGCTCACCTGGCCGGTGCCCCGGTCGCAGCAGCTCCCCTGGCTGGTCGGCCTCGGGGTGGTCAACGTGGTGCTGACCGTGCTCAACGGACTGATGCATCGGCCGCTGCACCACGTGGTGAGCCTGGGCCTCATGGCCCTCTACTTCGTGCTGATGGTGCCCCTGGCCAGCCGCATCCAGCTCGGCTTCTACCGCGACGGAGTGTGGGCGGACGCCGGCTTCCTCCCCTGGGAGCGCATCCGCCGCCTCGCGTTCCGCGAGAGCCCCGACCTCGTCCTCATCCTGCTGCCGCGCGGCGGCGCGGGCTCCTTCCGCCTGCCGGTGCCCCGCGGCGAGTACGGCGCCGTGCGCAAGCTCATCGAGGGGATCCTGGGCCTGTGAGCTTCTTCCGCGGAAAGCGCGCGGTGGCGATGGTCACCGTCACGGACGGCCAGGGCCGGAGCGATTCGGAGACGAAGGTGCGCACGCTGGAGGCCCTGTTCGAGGCTTGCCGCGACTCCCCGCCCTCGCGCCTGGTGCGGGTCTCGATCCTGGGGCCCGACGGCGAGGTCCGCCTCCACTTCGCGAGCTTCCGGCGCAAGGGCAGGGCCTGATCGGACGCTCAAGGGTTTGACCCTCCGGGCCACGCAGCGTAACCTCTCGGGTCCCTGGAATGAGCGCCCGCAGGAAGAGCCCAGCCCCCCTCGAGATCTGGAAGTTCGGGGGGGCCTCGGTCGTCGACGCGGGCGCCGTCCGCAACGCGGTGCACCTGATCCGCCGCCATCCGGGCCCCGTGGCGGTGGTCGTCTCGGCCCTGGGCGGGGTGACCGATGCCCTGCTCGGGGGCGCGCGGCGCGCGGCCGGGGGTGACCCCGCGGCGGCGGCCGCGGTGGCGGCCTCGTTCCTGCGCCGGCACCGGGACATCGCGATGGAGCTGGTGCCCCCGGGCCGGGTGCGCCGGGCCCTCCTCGCCTCCGCCGACCATCAGGCCCGCGAGTACCAGGAGATCACCCACGCGGTGGCCGCGTTGGGCGAGCTGTCCCCCCGGGCCAGCGACACCTTGATCGCGCGCGGAGAGCGGGCGGCCAGCGCAGTCCTGGCGGCGGCCCTTCACGCCGCGGGCCGGAAGGCCGAGCGCGTCGACGCCACCGAGGTGGTGACGACCGACGGCCGGCACGGAGCGGCCGCTCCCGACCTGGTGGCCACGCGGAAGAGGGCCCGCCGGCGACTGGCCGCCCTGCTCCGGCGGGGCGTCACCCCCGTGGTCCCCGGCTTCGTCGGCCTCGGGCCCGACGGCTCGGTGACGACCCTCGGCCGCGGCGGCTCCGACCTCACGGCGACCCTCCTCGCCCGCGCGCTGGGGGCGGCGCGGGTGGTCCTCTGGAAGGACGTGCCCGGGATCCTGACCGCGGACCCGAGAGCCGTTCCCGACGCGCGGCTCATCCCCCAGCTTCACCACCGCGAGGCGGCCGAAGTCGCGTACTTCGGGGCCAAGGTCCTTCACCCACGCGCGCTGATCCCCCTGGACGGCAGCCGCATCACCCTCCACGTCCGCTCTTTCCTAGACCCCGAGCGGCCGGGCACCGAGGTCTCGGCCAGGCGGACCCTCGAGGCCTACCCGGTGAAGGCCCTGGCCACGATCAAGGGCCAGGCGCTGGTGACGGTGGCGGGGAAGGGCATGATGGGCGTGCCCGGCATCGCCGCCCGCACGTTCACCGCCGTCCACGCCGAGGCGCTCTCGGTCTCGACGATCTTCCAGGCCTCGTCCGAGAGCTCGATCGGCTTCACGCTGCCGGAGGGCGAGGCGGGCAAAGCGGTGGCGGCGCTGCGCCGGGCCTTCCGGGAGGAGCTCCAGGCCGGCCTCATCGACGGCATCACGGCCCGGGGCGACGTCGCGGTGGTGGCGGTGGTGGGGAGCGGGATGGCGGGGACCCCCGGCATCTCGGCCCGCGTCTTCTCGGCCCTGGCCGCGGGCGGGGTGAACGTGATCGCGATCGCCCAGGGCTCCTCCGAGCTGAACATCTCGTTCGTGGTGGAGGGAGGGCAGGCCGCGGAGGCGGCCCGGCGCGTCCACGCCGCCTTCCAGCTCTCGAAGATCGGCGGCGGCCGCTCGCCCGAGGCCCCGCGCACGGACGTGGTGCTGCTCGGGTTCGGCCGGGTGGGCCGCGCCCTCGCCGACCAGCTCGCGGCCCGCAACGGCGGCTCGCGGGTGCGGGTGGTGGCCGCCCTGGACCGCTCCGGTTACGTCTTCGATCCCCGCGGGATCTCGCGCCAGCGCCTGCTGCGCCTGGCCCAGGGCAAGGACCGGGGCGCGCTCCTGGCCTCGCTGGGCGGGCGGAAGGCGGGGGCGGCCGAGGCCCTCGCCTTCATCGCGAGCCACGCGGTCTCCCGGCCCACCCTCGTGGACGTGACCGCGGAGGAGACGGCCGACCTGCTGCACCTCGCCCTAGGCCAGGGCTTCGACCTCGTGCTCGCGAACAAGAAGCCCCTCGCCGGCTCCGGACAGAGCTACGAGAAGCTCCTGGCCGCGGCCACCGCGGCGGGGCGGCGCATCCGCTACGAGGCCACGGTGGGGGCGGGCCTGCCCATCATCGACACCCACCTGAAGCTCGTGGAGAGCGGCGACCGGGTGCTGCGCATCGACGGCTGCGTGAGCGGGACCCTCGGCTACGTGCTCTCGTCGGTCTCGGAGGGCAAGCCGTTCTCCCAGGCGGTCCGGGAGGCGGTGGAAAGAGGCTACGCCGAGCCCGACCCGCGCGAGGACCTCTCGGGCCGGGACGCAGCGCGGAAGGGGTTGATCCTGGCGCGCCTGCTCGGCTACGCGGGGGCCCCGCCCGCGGCCGAGGACCTCTTGCCGCCGGCGCTGCGGCGGGTTCCCCTCCCCGAGTTCCTGCGGAGACTGTCCTCGCTCGACGAGGACTGGCACTCGCGGGTGGCGCGGGCGGCGGCGCGCGGCAACGTCCTACGCTACGTGGTCTCGGCCACCTCGCAGGGAGTCCGGGCCCACCTCGCGGAGGTGCCGGCGGACTCGCCGATCGGCGCCCTGCGCGGCACCCGCAACCTCGTGTCCTTCACCACCCGCCGCTACCGGACGGAGCCCCTCGTGATCACCGGACCCGGGGCGGGAGCCCAGGTCACCGCGGCCGGCATCCTCAACGACATCCAGTACCTGGCGGCAACCTAGACAGTTCCTCCAGGAGATCGGACCAGGGAGCCTGCTCGGGCGACCAGGCCATGCGGTAGACCGGGACCTCCCGCACCAGACGGCCCAGGACGGCCAGAGCGGCCGACCAGAGGGGCGGGCCCGGCGGTACCATGATCACGCGAACGAGCCTCGCGATCGCCTCTCGCGCCCTTGGCGAGCTCCACCAGCGCGACGAGCGGCCATGGTTGCTCCGACGTCCGATCCTGTTCTCCCGTCCCCCAGAACCCCGAGGCGGTGAGGGCAAAGGGCGCGGGGCCTGTCCCCGAATGGTCCGCGACCACGGCCACCAGCTCGTCGGAAAGCACCGGGTGGGGGGACAGGCCCGCCAGCGTCGACTTGCCCGCGCCCGACACCCCGAAGAAGGCGATTCCCCGCCCATCGGGCACGATGCCGGCGGCATGCAGGGGAAGGCCGCCCTCGAAGGGCAGACGGCTGCAGAGGACCGTCCGCAGCGTGACCTCGAGCGCCCCCACCCAGCGGGAGCGGCGGAAGAGCCGTCCCGACCGGTCGACCGGATCCAGCTCGGCCACGAAGCGCGCGTGGCTTACGCGCACGCGCTCGTCTACCCAGTCGATCGCCGCCGGTCCGCCGTCCGCGAAGAGCGCGGGGTCGGCGCTCGCCCAGGGCGGTTCCGCGACGAGCCGCAGCCGGAAGGGGAGGGCGCGCTCCCCCGGTCCGACGCCTTGCCGGGAGATCCGCGCGAGGGCTTTGCGCTCGTCGGGGATCAGGGCCTCCTCGGGCTCGATCTCGATGGGCAGGCCGCCGACCAGGTGCACGCTCAGGCGGGGTGGTCGCGGATCCGCTGCACGATCTCGGCCTGCAGCGTGTGCAGCGCGTCGGGCCGCAGCGGATCGCCCGTGCGCTGGAAGGCCAGGGCGGGGCAGAACGGGAAGCGCGCCAGCGCCTCGCCCATGCCCATGAGGGCTTCGTTCGCGGCCAGGGCCACCCCTGCCGCTTCCTCGCGCGCGGGGGAGAGCCCCCACAGCTCCCGCAACGGAGTCTGGCGGACGTTGCCCAGCGAGGTGCGCTTCCACTGCAGGCAGGGGTAGACGTTGCCCTCGGGGTCGACGGCCACCGTGATCCGCCCCAGGCCGCAGTTCACCGCTCCCGCTGGACGCTCCACGGACGGCAGGCGGCCGCGCTCGGCCAACCGGCGGTACATCCGCTCCACTCCCTCGGGCGACGCGCGGTACTGCAGCGGGCCCGCGTCTCCGTCGTCCCGCGGAGTGAGGGTCGCGTCGACCTTGTGGGGAACGTCGAGCCGGTCCACGAGGCGGATGATCGCGTCGAGCTCGTGCTCGTTCATGCAGGTCAGGGGGGTCTTGAGGAGGAGGGGAAGGCCCCTCCGCTGCAGGCGCGTGAGGCCGAGGAGCAGGGCCGCGAAGGATCCGGGCCGGCCGGTGGCCCGATCGTGGGTCTCGGCCGAGGCACCGTGGAGGCTCAGCTCGACCCCCATCGGGTCGAGCGCGGCCAGGGCGTCCGCCATCGCCTCGGTCACCAGGGCGCCGTTCGTGAAGATGCGGAGCGCGAGGTGCCGCTCCCGGGCGGCCCGCGCGATCTCGAGGAAGTCGGGGTGGGTGAGGGCCTCGCCGCCCGTGAGCGCGACCGAGAGCGTGCCCAGCGCCCGGAGGTCTTCGAGGACCGCGATCCACTCCGGCCCGCTCAGCCCGCGGAGGTCGTGGTGCCGGGGGTTGTAGCAGAAGACGCAGCGCCAGTTGCAGCGGTAGGTCAGCTCCAGGTGGGCCGAGAGGGGCTGGGCGAGGCGGAGGGCGCGGCTCTTCAGGCGCAGCCAGCCCGGCGCGGTACCCGGGTCGGCCATCAGGCGTCGACCACGAGGCCCTGTTCGCGGAGCGTGCGCAGGAAGTCGCCGACGTCCGACCTCGCGGCTTCCAGCGCCACGTCGAATCGCTTCGTCATCTCCTGCGCGATGGCCGCCTCGTCGAGGCTGGGAAGGAGCGACCAGATGAGCGAGGCCACCGGGTTCAAGCCGAGCGTCCTGGCCTGGGCGAGGTCGATGACGACGGCCTCGCCGTCGATGAGCTGCCAGGCCAGGCGGGGGGCGTGGCGATACGGCATGTCAGCTCGAAATCGCGGCGTCGCACTCGGGGGACTGTCCGGCGACCTTCGCGCAACCCGCCATGAGCCCCGGCCGGGTCTCCAGGATGTCCTGCCAGGCCACCGCCGGCTTCTCGTAGCGCTCGCGTACGGCGGGCGCGGGTGTGCTGCCGTCGGTTTTCGCGCTCTCCTTCGGATCGAGCCTTTCCGCCATTCCAGGATCCCTCTTGGCCACCATTCTAATGCCTTTCGCGGGTTGCCGGGGCTCCCGGGCAGAGAAGGAACCACCGGCGGTGAGCCCGCTCACCGCCCCGTTCCCCCGAGTCTTGCCCCGACCGAACCATACCGGCTAAACTGAACGGAAAGTGATCGCCAAGGCCTCTCCGGACGCCGTCAAGCCGTTCCTCGAGCGCCTCGCCGAGGGCGTCGTCGTGTGCGACGGGGCCATGGGGACGATGCTCTACGCGCGCGGGGTCTTCCTGAACCGCTGCTTCGACGAGCTAAACCTCTCGAACCCCAACCTCGTCCAGAGCGTCCACCGCGAGTACCTCGAGGCGGGGGCGGACGTGATCGAGACGAACACGTTCGGGGCGCACCGCTTCAAGCTGGGGCCCCACGGGCTCGAGGCCCAGGTCCGCAAGATCAACCACGAGGGGGCGCGGCTCGCCCGGGAAGCCGCGGGCGGGGCCGCCCTCGTGGCCGGCTCCATCGGCCCCGTGGGCAAGCCCCTGGCGCCCATCGGCAACATCCCGTTCGAGGACGCGAAGGCGGCCTACCGCGAGCAGGTGGAGGGGCTGCTCGAGGGTGGGGTCGACGTGTTGATGATCGAGACCATGCCCTCCCTCGACCAGGCCCGGGCGGCCCACGAGGCGGTGCGTCAGCTGACGGCCGATCTGCCCGTGGTCGTGAGCCTGACCTTCAACGAGGAGGGGACGACGCTCTACGGCGACACCCCGGAGGACGCGGTGCGCACCCTCGAGGGATGGGGGGTCCAGGCGGTGGGGGCCAACTGCAGCCAGGGGCCGCAGGCCATGCTGCTCACCATCCAGCGCATGGCCGCGGTGGCCACCACCGCGAAGCTATCGGCCATGCCGAACGCGGGGGCGCCCGCCCTTGTGGACGGCCGCTACGTCTACCTCTGCACGCCCGAGTACATGGCCTCCTACGCACGGCGCTTCATCGCGGCGGGGGCCAACCTCGTGGGGGGCTGCTGCGGCACCACCCCCGCCCACATCAAGAACCTCGTGCGCTCGGTCCGCATGTTGCAGCCGAGCCGGGAGACGGTCACGGTGCTTCCTCCGACCCGGGCCAAGGAGGCCCCCACCCCCGTCCCACGGGAGGAGAAGACGGCGCTCGCCCGGAAGCTCGGGAAGAAGTTCGTGGTCTCGGTGGAGCTGGACCCGCCCAAGGGTGTCGACCCCGGACAGGTCCTGGAGCGCGCCCACTACTGCAAGGAGCGGGAGGTCGACGCGATCAACGTGGCGGACGGGCCTCGCGCCTCGGCGCGCATGAGCGCCCAGGCCCTCTGCGTGCTCGTGCAGAACAAGGTGGAGATCGACACCATCCTGCACTACACCTGTCGCGACCGGAACCTGCTCGGAATGCAGTCGGACCTCCTGGGGGCCTACGCCCTGGGCCTGCGCAACATCCTGGCCATCACCGGCGACCCCCCGAAACTGGGGGACTATCCGGACGCGACCGCGGTGTACGATGTGGACTCCATCGGCCTCATCCGCATCATGGACCACCTGAACCACGGCTGCGACCTGGCGGGGAACCTGATCGGCCCCGCCCTGGGCATCCACATCGGCTGCGGGGCCGACCCCAGCAAGCCGGACATGGAGAAGGAGGTGCGGCGGCTGGAGCAGAAGGTCGAGGCGGGAGCCGAGTACATCATGACCCAGCCCATCTACGATCCCCGGACCCTCGAGCGTTTCTTCTCCATGATCCGGCATATCAAGGTCCCGATCCTGGTGGGGATCCTGCCCTTGTACTCGCACCGCAACGCGGAGTTCCTGCACAACGAGGTGCCGGGGATGCGCATTCCCGACGAGATCCGCGAGCGGATGAAGAAGGCGGGCTCCGGAGAAAAGGCCCAGGCCGAGGGGGTGAGCATAGCCCAGGAGGCGACCCTCGCCGCCCGCGAGGGAGCGCACGGCGTCTACATCATGCCGCCGTTCAACAAGGTCGAGCTGGCCGTGCGGGTGATCGACGTGCTGCATTAGGAGTCCGTCCGAAGAAGTGCCGTTTCGGATGCGCTCCTGGGCCGAGGGGAGGCCAGAGGAGATGCCGCGGACCCGATGGACCTTTCTCCCGCTCCTCCTCGCCGTCCTCTGCGCCCTCCCGGGGCCGGCCCCTGCCGCCGCCCAGAAGGTTCCCGTCTACCCGGGCGGGATCGACGTCGTCAACGTCACCGTGACCGTGCGGGACGCCCGGGGCAACCTGGTCAGCGACCTGGGCCGGGACGACTTCGTCATCTACGAGGACGGCAAGCCGCTCCTGGCCCGGAACGTCCAGGTCTTCGCCCCCGCCGCCGGGGAGGGGAACGAGCAGCCGCTGGGCCTGAACCTCGGCATGCTCATGGACACCAGCGAGAGCATGAAGGCGCAGATCCGGCTCAGCCAGCAGTCGGCGGTGCGCTTCCTGGAGTCGATCCCCCGGGCCCGTGACCTGCTGCTCATCTTCTTCGACCAGGACATCCGCCTCTCGCGCTACAACGACGAGAACCAGCAGGGGCTCTTCGAGCGGATCCTGGAGATCAAGGGGTCGGGCAACACCGCTCTCTACGACGCGATCGGCGTCTACCTCGCCCGCGTGGCCGACTCCAGCGGGCGCAAGGTGCTGGTGATCTTCACGGACGGCGACGACACCACGAGCGCGATCAGCCTGGCCGAGACCATCGCCCTCGTGCGCGCGAGCGGGGTCACGGTCTACCCGATCGCCTTCAACGGCAACTTCGGCCTGGGGACCAACCGCTACGTCTCCGCCCGCGCGATCCTGAACACCCTGGCCGAGTCGAGTGGCGGCCAGGTGTACTCGCCGATCGCGTACCGCGACCTGTCCGCGATCTACCAGAAGATCCTGGACGAGCTGGCCAACCAGTACGTGCTCGGGTTCGTCTCCGACAACCTGGTCCTCGACGGCCGGTACCACCGGCTCAAGGTCGAGGTCAAGCCGAAGGGCCTGCGGGTCCGCCACCGGCAGGGCTACTACGCGGTGCCGGGTGGCAAGCTGAGGCTGAAGGAGCGCTAGCCCAGACGTCCCCTACCCTCCCTCGCCTGTTACCTTTCGTACTATTTCCAGAACGAGTTCGAGGCCGGGATGTCATCCCTCGTCGGGCGGATCGCCGCCCAGGCGCTTCTCGAGGGCGCGCAGGCGACGCAGCAGCTCGGGCAGCCGGGGGAAGACCGCGCTGGCCTTCAGCCACTCGCGGTTCGGGATGGCGGGGTAGCCGGGCCAGGGTGACCCGGTCTCCGATGGTCGAGCTGCCCGCGACCCCTACCTGGCCGGCCAGGACCGTGTCGCGTCCGACCGTGACCGAGTGGCCGATCTGCACCAGGTTGTCGAGCTTGGTCCCCCGCCCGATCCGGGTCTCGCCCAGCGCGGCCCGGTCGATCGCGGTGAGGGCGCCGACCTCGACGTCGTCCTCGATCACCACCGTCCCCATTTGCGGGATCTTGTGGTAGCGGCCTTCCGCGTCCTTCGCGAACCCGAAGCCGTCCGCGCCGATCACCGCCCCGTTCTGGACCACCACCCGGTCCCCCAGGCGGCAGGCTTCCCGCACCTGCACCCCCGAGTGGAGGACACAGTCCTCGCCTACCTGTACGTCCTCGTGGAGCACCACGTGGGGATGGACGACCGAGCGCGCGCCGATCCGGGTGCGTGCTCCCACCACGGCCAGGGCGGCAATGTGCACGCCCTCGCCGAGGGCCGCGGTGGGATGGACCACCGCCGAGGGGTGCACGCCCGGCGGCGCCGCCGCCTTCGGGTGCAGGAGCACCACCGCTCCCGCGAAGGCGAGGTACGGGTTGTCCGACAGCAGGCTGGGGAGCGGGGTCGCGATCGAGGGGTGGACGATGACGGCCGAGGCCTGGGTGGTCCTGAGCCGGACCGCCCACTTCGCGCTGGCCACGAAGGTCAGGGAGCCGGGGCCCGCGGCGTCGATGGGAGCGACGCGATCCACCTCGACCGCCCCGTCGCCCCGCAGGGCGCAGCCCAGGCGGTCGGCCAGCTCGCGAAGGATCAAGGGGTGGCCGGGGGGCTCGCGGGGGCGGCCTTGCCCTTCGCTCCACCGGCGGTGACTGCGCCGTTGAGCTGGGCGCCCTCCTTCACCACGAGGAGGTGGGCGTCCACGCTCCCTTCGACCTTCGCCTTCTCGGCCAGGGTGACCCGGTCTCCGATGGTCGAGCTGCCCGCGACCCCTACCTGGCCGGCCAGGACCGTGTCGCGTCCGACCGTGACCGAGTGGCCGATCTGCACCAGGTTGTCGAGCTTGGTCCCCCGCCCGATCCGGGTCT
>WNGE01017560.1_pt1 | contig 12337 bp, 12 predicted proteins | sample 5400651 | NCBI WGS metagenome assembly WNGE01 (sample SAMN13153370, study PRJNA577476) | soil metagenome | isolation source: 60 cm soil or saprolite under grassland replicate 2 | place: USA:California | collected 2016-06-15 | reverse complement strand
CGCGGCGGCGCAAACTTCGTTCATCCCGCTGCTGACGCTCGGCATTCCGCCGAACGCGGTGATGGCGCTGATGTTCGGCGCCATGACCATCCATGGCATCGTGCCGGGGCCGCAGGTCATGACCAAGTAGCCGGAGCTGTTCTGGGGCATGATCGCGTCGATGTGGCTCGGCAATCTGATGCTGGTCGTCATCAATCTGCCGCTGGGCGGCATCTGGGTCAGCCTGCTGCGCGTGCCGTATCGGCTGCTCTTTCCATCGATCATCGTGTTCTGCTGCATCGGCATCTATTCGATCAACAACTCTCCGTTCGACGTGACGATCGCGGCGACGTTCGGCGTGATCGGATATTGGCTGGTCAAGCACGACTTCGAGCCGGCGCCCTTGCTGCTCGGCTTCGTGCTTGGCCCGCTGATGGAGGAAAATCTGCGCCGCGCCATGCTGATCGCCCGCGGCGACGTGACGGTGTTCTTCACGCGTCCGATCTCAGCGGTGCTGCTGAGCACGGCCATCATTCTGCTGATCCTTGCTGGTTTGCCGAAAATGCGCCGGCGCCGCGACGAGGTCTTCGTCGAATAAGAGGTGCGGCAGGCCGGCTGCGACGACTGGCCATCGCGCGGAGACGTCACATGTCCGCCGTGCGGTGGTAGCATTTGCATGTCGATCGACTAACTAAAAAAGGCGTTGAAAAGAAGAGGAAACGACCATGGGTCGTGTCCTGTCCATTGCCGCCGTCGCCGCGCTCGGCTTTGCCGCGGGTATCGCTGCGGCGCAAACCGACTATCCCCGACGCCCGATCACGTTGATCGTGCCGTTTGCCGCCGGCGGGCCGACCGACGTGATTGCTCGCATCATCAGCGATCATATGACACGCACGCTCGGTCAGCCGATCATCATCGAGAATATGGTGGGAGCCGACGGCACGACCGCCTCGACCCGGGCGGCGCGCGCCAATCCCGATGGCTACACGATAGAGATGGGCCATATGGGAACCCACGCCGCCTCGGTCGCGCTCTACCCGAACCTTGCGTACAAGCCGGATGCGGATTTTGCGCCCATCGGGCTGGTGGCGGGCACGCCGGTCTTGATTCTGGCGAGGAAAGACTTTCCTCCCAAAGACCTCAAGGAGTTCGTCACCTATGTGAAAGCCAACGTCGACAAGCTGAACATGGCCCATGCCGGGGTCGGGTCGGTGTCGTTCACCACCTGCTTATTGCTCAACTCGATCCTCGGTGTGAAGCCGACATCGATCCCCTTCAACGGGACCGGGCCGGCGCTGACGGCGCTGATCTCCGGACAGGTCGACTACATGTGCGACCAGATCGTCAACGTGGTGCAGCAGGTGCGGGTCGGCCACATCAAGGCTTATGCCGTGGGCACGCCCGAGCGCAATCCGGCGCTGCCCAACATGCCCATTAGCAAGGAAGCAGGGCTCCCAGAATTTCAGGCGCAGGCCTGGAATGCCCTGTTCGCCCCGAAAGAGACACCCAAGCCCGTCCTCGACAAGCTCACCGACGCGCTCGACGAGGCGCTCGACGACGAGCAGACGCGCAAACGATTGCTGGAACTCGGGAGTGTGCTGCCGGGCAAGCCCGAGCGCGGTCAGCAGGCGCTGGCGGCTCTGGTCAAGAGAGAGATCGAGCGCTGGACGCCGATCATCAAGGCAGCCGGTCCCACGAACTGATATTCACAAGTCGTTCTGCGCATTTCCCCCACAGGCGGGAGGGCGGTAGACTCCACCTTCCGACTCGGCTTTTTGCCGCCTGAGGATCGGAGCCATGCGCCAATATCTCGACTTGATGGAACGAGTGCTCGCCGACGGCGCGCAGAAGCATGATCGCACCGGTACCGGTACGCTGTCGGTGTTCGGGCATCAGATGCGCTTCGATCTTGCGCACGGCTTTCCCCTCACCACCACCAAGAAGCTGCACGTCAAATCCATCATCCACGAGTTGCTGTGGTTCCTCGCCGGCGACACCAACGTCAAATATCTCAACGAGCATGGCGTCACCATTTGGGATGAATGGGCGGACGAGCGCGGCGAACTAGGGCCGGTCTACGGACGGCAGTGGCGCTCCTGGCCGACGCCCGATGGCGGGGTGATCGACCAGATCGCAAACGTGGTTTCCGTCATCCGCCGCAATCCGGATTCGCGGCGCCTCATCGTCACGGCGTGGAATCCGGCCGACGTCGACAAGATGGCGCTGCCACCATGCCATTGCCTGTTCCAGTTTTACGCCGCGAAAGGTCGGCTCTCCTGTCAGCTCTACCAGCGCTCGGCCGACGTGTTCCTCGGAGTGCCGTTCAATATCGCCTCCTACGCGTTGCTGACGCTGATGGTGGCGCAGGTGACCGGACTGAAGCCCGGGGAGTTCGTGCACACGCTCGGCGACGCACATCTTTACCTCAATCACCTCGAGCAGGCGCGGCTGCAGCTCTCGCGCGTACCCCGGCCGTTGCCGAGGATGACGCTCGATACAGCTGTGAGCGATCTCTTCGCCTTCCGTTATGAGGATTTCTTGCTCGAAGGCTACGACCCTCACCCGCACATCAAGGCCAAGGTGGCGGTGTGAGCGGACCGCGTGCGGGATCGTGCATCGACATCGTCCTCGTGGCCGCGGTTGCCGATAACGGCGTGATCGGCCGGAGCGGCGCCCTGCCGTGGCGGCTCAAGTCGGACATGCGACGTTTTCGCGCCATGACCTGGGGCAAGCCGCTCGTCGCGGGGCGGGCGACATTTCTATCTTTCACCACGAAACCGCTTCCCGGCCGCACCAACATCGTGCTCAGCCGCGACCAGAATTTCGCCGCGCCCGGCGTGGTGGTGGCATCGAAGCTCGATGCTGCGTTGCAAGCGGCGCGCGGGGACGCGCTGCGCCGCGGCGTCGATATGATCGCTGTGGTTGGCGGAGCCGACATCTATGCGCAAACAATCGACATTGCCGATCGGTTGCTGATCACCCGCGTGCACCTGCAACCCGACGGCGACGCGACGTTTCCTGCCATCGATCCGGACACTTGGCGGGAAACCGAACGCACCGAACATCGCGCCGGGCCCGGCGACGACGCGAGCTTCACGACGCTTACGTATGAACGGCGCGTCGCGGCCGACGCGACGGATGGAGGCGACTGACCGGGATTCAAGCCCGTGCGCTGTCGCGCCGCACGCAGTTCAGCTGCGTTGTAACGTGATGATACCTCCCGTATAACCCCACCAACTCGAAGCGGGTGGGCCGAGACAGCGAGGAGGCAGCCGATGCCGTGGAGCAATCAGGGCGGCGGGCCGTGGGGGACAGGCGGAGGCAAGGGTCCCTGGGGCTCGGGGACGCCGCCGTCCGGTCCGACGCCGCCCGATCTCGAAGAGTTTCTGCGCCGCAGCCAGGACAAGCTGCGTACCGTGCTGCCGGGCGGCAGCCTCGGCGGCAAGGGCCTCGGCCTGATCGTGCTGGCCGCGATCGCGATCTGGTTGTTCTCCGGCTTCTTCCGCGTCGACACCGAGGAGGTTGGCGTGGTGCTGCGCTTCGGCAAAGCGGTGCGCGAGGTGCAACCCGGACTGAATTATCACCTGCCGTATCCCATCGAGACGGTGCTGACGCCGAAGGCTTTGCGCACCAACAAGATCGATATCGGCATGCGCGTGGTGGAGGATCTGCGCCGCGGTACCACGATCCGCGACGTGCCGGAGGAGAGCCTGATGCTCACCGGCGACGAAAACATCGTCGATGTCGACTTCTCGGTGTTGTGGAAGATCAAGCCGAACGGGGTGAGCGATTATCTGTTCAACATCCAGCAGCCCGAAGGCACGGTAAAGGCGGTGGCCGAGAGCGCCATGCGCGAGGTGATCGGCCGCTCGACCCTGCAGCCGATCCTGACCGGCGCGCGCCAGAACATCGAGACCGCTGTGCACGACCTGATGCAAAAGGTCCTCGATAATTATGGTGCGGGAGTCCTGATCGCGCAGGTCCAGTTGCAGAAGGTGGATCCGCCCTCGCAAGTCATCGACGCCTTCCGCGACGTGCAGGCCGCCCGCGCCGACAGCGAGCGTTCGCAGAACGAAGCGCAGAGCTACGCCAACAAGGTGGTGCCGGAAGCGCGCGGCCGCGCGGCGCAGATCACCCAGGGCGCGGAAGCCTATCGCGAGCAGACGGTGGCCGAGGCCAAGGGCGCGACGTCGCGCTTCCTCCAGGTCTACGACGAATACAAGAAGGCACCCGACGTCACGCGCCAGCGTATGTATCTGGAGACCATGGAACGGTTGTTCGGGGGCACCGACAAGATCATCCTGGATCAGGGCGGCGGAGTCGTTCCCTATCTGCCGCTCGACCAGCTTACGCGGCGGCCGCAGACGCCCCCGCAAACGGGAGGCAGCCGATGAGACTCAATCTTGTCGGCGGCCTTGTCGCCGCCCTGATCATCCTGGCCCTGATCGTTGCCTACGGCACGCTGTTCACGGTCTATCAGACCCGCCAGGCGCTGGTGGTGCGTCTCGGCCAACCCGTGCGCGTGGTCACCGAGCCCGGATTGAACTACAAGGTCCCGCTGATCGACAGCGTCATCAATATCGACAAACGCATCCTCGATCTCGAAAACCCGGCGCAGGAGGTGATCGCCTCCGACCAGAAGCGGCTGGTGGTCGACGCGTTCGCGCGATACCGCATCAAGGACGTGTTGAAATTCTACCAGACCGTCGGCACCGTCGAGGGTGCGAACTCGCAGCTCTCGATCTTGCTCAACTCGGCGCTGCGCCGCGTGCTGGGCGAGGCTACGCTGACGCAGGTCGTGCGTGATCAGCGCGAGCATCTGATGGCGCGCGTGCGCGAGCAGCTCGACAACGAGGCGCAAGGCTACGGTATCTCGGTCGTCGACGTGCGCATTCGCCGCGCCGACCTGCCGGAGCAGAACAGCCAGGCAGTCTACCAGCGCATGCAGACCGAGCGCCAGCAGGAGGCCGCACAGTACCGCGCGGAGGGCGCCCAGAAGGCGCAGGAGATCCGTGCCAAGGCGGATCGCGACGTTACGGTGCTGCTCGCCGAGGCGCAGTCGAAGGGCGAGCGCACCCGCGGTGAGGGCGATGGCGAGCGCAACCGTATTTTCGCCGATGCCTACGGACGAGATCCCGACTTCTTCTCGTTCTATCGTTCGATGCAGGCTTACGAAGCCGGACTGCGTTCCAACGACACCCGCATGCTGCTCAAGCCGGACTCGGAGTTCTTCCGTTTCTTCGTGGATCCATCGGGCAAACCGCGTGAGGGTAACTCTACGTCGGGCGCCACATCGCCTGTGAGGTAGCGGCGGCCTTCGCCATCACGGCACCGGTTAGGCAAAGATGGCCCAGTTCATCGCCGCGATCGGACTCGTGCTCGTCATTGAAGGACTGCTTTTCGCCGCCTTCCCACGTGCCGCAAAACGGCTGGCGGCGAGTGCGCTCGAGAGTCCGGAGACGTCGCTGCGCGTCGCGGGTATCGCGTCTGCCGTGCTCGGTATTTTACTGATCTGGCTTGTGCGCGGGTGAGTCGGCGCGCGCACTTTCCGCCGCGGCGCCGCGCCAGCGGCGTCGCGATTCCGCCCTAATCCCAAGTGTAATTCGCCGCCGCGAGATCGCCCTTGCGTCCATGTCCGGACGGGAGCACTGTCTCGCCCTCACACTGCAGGAGCTCAGACGTCCATGCTCGGCACGCTTACTCAATTTGTCCGGCAGATCCGCCAGCCAGCCTTAGCCATGCTCGCTGTGGCGGCAATGGCCTTGCCGGCGCTATCGACTTCAGCGGCTGCGCGTGGGCCCGACACCATCGCCGACGTTGCGGAGAAGGTGATCGATGCGGTGGTCAACATCTCTACGTCGCAGAAGGTCGAGACGCGCAACTCTCCACTGCCGCAATTGCCCAACGACCCGCAACTGGACGAGCTGTTCAGGGACTTTTTCAATCGGCGCGGCCAAGGCGAGCCGCAGAACCGCGGCCCGCGCCGAGTCAGTTCGCTCGGTTCCGGCTTCATCCTCGATCCGTCCGGCATCGTCGTCACCAACAACCATGTCATCTCGGAGGCCGACGAGATCACGGTCATTCTCAATGACAGCACCCGCCTGAAGGCCGAGATCATCGGAAGGGATCAGAAGACCGATATCGCGCTGCTCAGGGTCAAGCCGGAAAAGCCGCTCAAGGCGGTGAAATTCGGGGATTCGGACAAACTGCGGCTGGGCGAGTGGGTCATCGCCATCGGCAACCCGTTCAGCCTCGGCGGCTCAGTGACGGCCGGCATCGTCTCGGCGCGCAACCGCGACATCAACTCCGGGCCCTACGATAACTACATCCAGACCGACGCTGCGATCAATCGCGGCAATTCCGGCGGTCCCTTGTTCAATCTCGAAGGCGAGGTGGTCGGCATCAACACCGCAATCATTTCTCCCTCCGGCGGCTCGATCGGCATCGGCTTTTCGGTGCCGTCGAAAACCGCGATGCCGGTGATCGATCAGCTCAAGCAGTTCGGTGAAACGCGCCGCGGCTGGCTCGGCGTGCGCATCCAGCAGGTGACCGACGAGATTGCTGAGAGTCTGAAGGTCAGTCCGCCGCGGGCTCGAGGACGGCGAGCGGGTGGCGGCTGCGGATCCGAAGGGCGACGGCACGTCCGAGAAGCCTGTGGTGAAAAAAACGCTGGGCCTCGAGCTTGCCAACATGTCCGACGATCTGCGCAGGCGTTACAAGATCAAGGACACGGTCAAAGGTGTCGTCATCACTGGTGTCGATGCGAACTCGCCCGCGGCGGACAAGCGGTTGTCCCCCGGCGATGTCATCGTAGAGATCGCGCAGGAGGCGGTGGCGAGCACCGGTGATCTGCAGACCAAGATCGACAAGCTCAAGAAGGACGGCCGCAAGTCCGCGCTGCTGCTCGTCGCGGGCGCCGACGGCGAGCTGCGCTTCGTCGCGCTGAGCCTGCAGTAACGACGATCGAGCAGGTTTCCGCTCACCCCCCCGCGAAAGCCGGGGACTTCGTCTATCGTTCGACGTCCTCCGTTACGAACTCCTCCCGCCGATATCCCTGTGCGTAGAGCAGCGCAGTGAGATCGCCGTGATCGACGCGCGCGGCTGCGGCTTTGGCGACATTCGGCTTGGCGCGGTAGGCGACGCCGAGCCCCGCCGCCTGGATCATAGCAATATCGTTTGCTCCATCGCCGGCGACGAGGGTGGCGTCCGGCGCGATGCCGAGCCGCCGTCTGAGTTCGATCAGCGTGGCGAGCTTGGCCTCGCGCCCGAAGATCGGCTCCATCACTCCTCCGGTCAGCCGGCCGCTGGCATCGACGACGAGCGTGTTGGCGCGGTTCTCGTGAAAGCCGATCATGGCCGCCACGCGCTCGGTGAACAGCGTGAAACCGCCGGTCACGAGACAGGTAAAGACCCCGTTCTTCCGTAAGGTCGCGACCAATGTGCGTGCGCCCGGCGTCAGCCTGATCCGCTCGGCAATCACCTTTTCTGCTACTGATGCAGGGAGGCCCTTGAGCAGCGCGACCCGTTCGCGCAGCGCCGGCGCAAATTCGATCTCACCGCGCATGGCGCGCTCCGTGATGGCGGCGACCTGCGGTTTAACTCCGACGTAATCCGCGAGCTCGTCGATACATTCCTGCCCGATCATGGTGGAATCCATGTCGGCGAGAAAAAGCCGCTTACGCCGGCCGCTCGCGGGCTGCAGCAGCACGTCGATCGGCGCGCCCGCGAGCGCTACGCGCACGTGCTCGGTGAGCGCCCGCGTGTCGGCTGCTTGGGTATTCTCTCGGCCCCCGGTAAAGGGAATATCGGCGGCAATACCGAGCTCGAGCCAGATCGGGGCCTCCGCCGAGGGAAGCGCGCGCCGTGCGCGTTCGATCGCGGCGGCATCGAGCGACGGCGCCGCGGGATTTGAGATCAGCGTCGCAACGAAGGTCATGCAATGACCGACCGGGCAGCAAAGCGGGCGGTGCTTATCGCAGGCCCGACCGCGAGCGGCAAGTCGGCGCTGGCGCTGGCGCTGGCCGAGGCGCTCGGCGGTACGATCATCAACGCCGATGCCATGCAGGTCTATCGCGACCTGCGCATCGTCACCGCCCGTCCAACGCCGGAGGAGGAAGCGCGCGCGCCCCATCTCCTCTACGGCCATGTGGACGCCGCCGAGAACTACTCGGTCGGCCGCTGGTGCGTCGATGCGAACGCAGCGCTTGCGGCAGTCGAGCGGGGAGGGCGCTTGCCCATCCTGGCCGGAGGCACCGGCCTCTATTTCAAGGCGCTGACGCGGGGGCTTGCCGCCATTCCGCCGATCCCGAGCCAGATCCGCTCGGCGGTCGGAGAGCGGCTCAAGCGCGAGGGCATCGCCGCGCTCTATGCCGAACTCAGCGCCCGCGACGATACCAGCGCCCGCCGCTTGATGCCCGGAGATCGCGCGCGCATCAGCCGCGCGCTCGAGGTCGTGTTGGCGACTGGCCGTTCGATCACGGATTGGCACGCGGAGGGTATGAAACCTGCGCTTGATCCGCACGCCGCGGTCAAGGTCTTTCTCGATGTCGATCGAGCGGAGCTCTACCGGCGGATCGATTCCCGTTTCGACGCAATGCTCGCGTCCGGCGCGCTCGACGAGGTGCGTGCGCTCGCCGGACGCCACCTCGACCCTGCACTACCCGCCATGAAGGCGCACGGCGTGCCGTGGCTGATCCGCCACCTCAACGGTGAGATCGATTTGCCGGCGGCGGTGGGCGCGGCAAAGCGCGACACCCGCCGCTACAGCAAGCGGCAGGCCACCTGGTTTCGCCATCAGCTGCCGGACTGGACCTGGATCGCGCCCGAGAGAGCGCTTGGCGAAATCCGCCGCGCGCTCGGCCGCTGACGCTTTTGTCGCCAGAAGCCAGCGGCGGCGACGGCAAGGCCGGCGGCGAGGACCCACCACGCCGGCCGTACCTCCATGTCGATGTCGAAATGGGCGAGCAGGACGCGCCGCGCGTCGACGCCGCTTGTGAACAGGTAGAGCATTGCTTCGCCGATCGCGGTCACCGCGGCGGTGCCGACGGCAAGAAGCAGGAGGTGAAGCGGAGTTACCTCGCCGTTGCGTCGATAGAGCGCCCGGTACGCCAGCAGCCAGATCAGGAACCCCGCCATCAGCACCGGCTCGTAGGTGTTGAGCTTGGATTGTATGAAAAAGTGCACCACGGCGAGCACCGCGATGGCGTAGACGAAGCGATGAAGGGCGTGCCAGCGCCCCGGACCGAGACGGCTGATGGCAGCGTCCGTCGAGGTGGAAGCAAGCGCGATCAAGCCGGCCAATCCAAGCGCGCCGATCGTCAGATAGATGCGCAAGACGATCTCGCTTGCCACTTTCAACAGATCGAAATGCTGGTCCAAGACGTAGAGCGAAAAATGCAGGATGGCATAGCCCGCCGAAGCAACGCCGAGCGTGCGACTGGCGAGAGTGACGCGGGGATAATGGAAGATGCGCTGCGCGGGCGTGATCGCCAGCGTGATCAGGAGGAAACGCAGCGCCCAATCGGCGGCCTGATGGATCGCCTCGGTGATCGGCCGGGCTCCGAGGTCATCGGCTGCGGCCTGATAGGCAATCCACAGCGCCGGCAGCACCGCCGCCACGAAGGCGACGATCTTGACCGGCGACCAGCGCCCGGATCGTTCGCGAAGGAATGGCATGAGCTCAGGCCCGCTCCAGCACCGGCGGCGAAAATACAGGCCCGCAAGATAACGCCCAATCAAATGCGAAGCGCGCGGGCTTCACCGCCGGTCACGATTTGAAGAGGGATGCCTAAAGGGGTGCGGGTGGGCGAGACTTGCTTAGCAGCGCGCTTGGTTAACGATTGGTTCACCCTGGCAGCCCCGAAAGAGGTTCGCTTGACTGGCACTGCTCCAAACCATATAAGTGCCGGCGCAACGAAGTGGCGAGAGAGCGGCCTGATGCGTAATTTTATTGCTCAAGCGCTCGTAGTCGTGACAAGGCGCACCGCCGGGGATGGCTAGGCCATCCGCGAACGTGGCGGTGCGCAAGGGGCCCTCGCGGCCCTTTTTGATTTTCTCGAGTGGGAGACGCGTGGAGTTGACCGATGAACAAGGAAATGACCGGCGCGGAGATGGTGATCGAGGCGCTAGCCGACCAGGGCGTCGAGCATTTGTTCGGCTATCCCGGTGGCGCGGTGCTGCCGATCTATGACGCGTTATTCCAACAGCAGAAGGTCCAGCACATCCTGGTGCGTCACGAGCAGGGCGCGGTGCACGCGGCCGAGGGTTATGCGCGCTCGACCGGCAAGGTGGGGTGCGTGCTGGTGACCTCGGGTCCCGGCGCCACCAATGCCGTCACCGGGCTCACCGACGCCCTCATGGACTCGACACCACTGGTGTGCCTGACGGGGCAGGTGCCAACCCATCTCATCGGCAATGACGCATTCCAGGAATGCGACACGGTCGGCATCACGCGCCCCTGCACCAAGCACAATTATCTCGTGAAGAACGTCGGCGACCTTCCGCGCGTGCTGCACGAGGCGTTTCATATCGCCAAGAGCGGAAGGCCCGGCCCGGTGGTGGTCGACATCCCCAAGGACATCCAGTTCGCCAAAGGCATCTACTCGCGGCCCAAGGAGTTCCAGCACAAGGGCTACCAACCGAAGGTCAAGGGCGACCTCGAACGCATCAAGGTTGCGATCGAGCTCATGCGCCACGCCAAGCGTCCGCTGTTTTACACCGGCGGCGGCGTCGTCAATTCCGGTCCGGAAGCGAGCCATTACCTGCGCGAGCTGGTCAAGCTCACCGGCTTTCCCATCACCTCGACGCTGATGGGGCTCGGCGCCTACGCCGCCTCCGATCCGCATTGGCTGGGCATGCTCGGCATGCACGGCACTTACGAGGCGAACATGTCGATGCACGATTGCGACCTGATGATCTGCATCGGTGCGCGTTTCGACGACCGCATCACCGGCCGGCTCGATGCCTTCTCACCCGGATCGAAGAAGGTCCACGTCGACATCGATCCGTCGTCCATCAACAAGAACGTCAAGGTCGACATTCCGATCATCGGCGACTGCGCTCACGTCCTCGAGGACATGGTGCGGCTGTGGCGCTCGACTGCGATGCATGCCGACAAAGCGGCGCTCGACGCCTGGTGGAAGCAGATCGACAAGTGGCGTGGGCGCAAATCGCTCGCCTATCGGAATTCGAACGAGCTGATCAAGCCGCAATACGCCATCGAACGGCTCTACGAGCTGACCAAGGACCGCGACACCTACATCACAACAGAGGTGGGCCAGCATCAGATGTGGGCGGCGCAGTTCTACCGGTTCGAGCAGCCGAACCGCTGGATGACCTCCGGCGGTCTCGGCACCATGGGCTATGGGCTGCCGGCGGCGGTCGGCGTGCAGCTGGCGCATCCGAATTCGCTGGTCATCGATATCGCCGGCGAAGCCTCGGTGCTCATGACCATGCAGGAGATGTCGACGGCGGTGCAGTACGACCTGCCGATCAAGATTTTCATCATCAACAACCAGTACATGGGAATGGTGCGGCAATGGCAGGAGCTGCTGCACGGCGGTCGCTACGCGCATTCCTATACCGAGGCGTTGCCCGACTTCGTGAAGCTGGCCGAGGCCTATCATGCGGTCGGCATCCGCTGCGAGCGCCCCGGCGACGTCGATGGAGCGATCCGCGAGATGATCGGCGTGAACAGGCCGGTGATCTTCGATTGCGTGGTCGATCCCAACGAGAACTGCTTCCCGATGATCCCCTCCGGCCGCGCCCACAACGAGATGCTGCTCGGCGACGCCACCGTGAGCGTCGAGGACGCCATCACCGAGGAAGGCAAGGTGATGGTGTGAACCCGATTGCCTCAGGCGAAGCTGCCTCCCGGCCTCATGCTGAGGAGCATCGCAGCGCCCGCGAACTCATTGATGCACCAGCATGGAGGCGCTGCGATGCGTCTCGAAGCATGAGGGCGTTTACGCCCGTCTTCAACGCACAATGCGGCCGCCCTCGTCCTTCGAGACGGGCGCACGCAGCCTTGCTCGCGGAGCGCAATGACTTTGCCGCGTGGGCCCTCCTCAGGACGAGGGCGGAGCGGACTTTCAGGGCAAGGATGTTCGCGTGAACGCCACCCACTATCCCGCCGCGACCGTCTCAGAACAGATCGAGGCCCATACCTTGTCGGTGCTGGTCGACAATGAGCCGGGCGTGCTGGCGCGGGTGATTGGCCTGTTCTCCGGCCGCGGCTACAACATCGATTCGCTCACGGTCTCCGAAACCGAGCATGAGAAGCACCTCTCGCGCATCACCATCGTGACGCGCGGCACGCCCATGGTGATCGAGCAGATCAAGAATCAGCTCGACCGGCTCG
>WNGE01031782.1_pt1 | contig 12339 bp, 8 predicted proteins | sample 5400651 | NCBI WGS metagenome assembly WNGE01 (sample SAMN13153370, study PRJNA577476) | soil metagenome | isolation source: 60 cm soil or saprolite under grassland replicate 2 | place: USA:California | collected 2016-06-15 | reverse complement strand
TTTTGATATAGCATCCAGACCATACTGTGGCCCTATCGCAACAAGGACTTGAGAAAAACTTAGCTCATCATCTTTCTTGATGTGCAGCCCCTGAACGCGGTAGTGATGCGAAGGAGAGGTGGGGGCCGTCGATGGCGTCTGTAGTGCCGGCATCGTCATGTCTCTGGAACTTGGTGCCGTAATAGTCGGCATGTTTCCACTATCACCCGCAGGGAAGATCCGCTTGCCAGCAATGAGGCTCGAAATATTCGCCGACCTGATCGTGATGTACTTACTGCCGACCGGTTCAGGCATCGTGATTGGCCCAGCAAAAACCGCACCAGCAGGAAGCACGATCTCCTGCTCCGCGCTCAAATTGTTTACCGCAGCGCGCTTAATAGCTCGCTGTAGTTTTGAAGCATTTGCCGCGGCATGGCTGTAATTGGCAGAGGCGATGTAATAAGCAGGATTGCCTCCAGCATTAGTCATGTCGATCACGTTCTGGCCGTCGTCGTTATTCGTATTCAGGCCGGTTGCGGTAGGAATATTGCTAATGTCAATCGACGCTGTGATGGGTATCGCTGCTATCCCTTTGCTATTCTTGCCGCTTACCGTGATGGTGTAACTACCGGCAGTTCGGTAAGCGTGTCCGCAGGCCAAGAGGTTACAGTTAAAACCGTCACCAAAATCTATTGCAACTGATGGTGTTCCATCGGCCTGCGGTTTCTTAGACAGGTCAACAGACTTTCTGGCGTCAATCAAAACCACTTCATCCGCGTAAGCTGTTATCGGGGCGACCAACGAGAGAGTTATTCCGGAGCGACTCGATCCTACTGTCGTTCTCGGTGTCTGTTCCACTGGCAACCTTGTATACTGCACGCTTTCGGCATTCCCGGCAGTTCTATAACGGACCCAGTAGTAGAGAAGCTTTGGGTATTCGAGAGCTACAGCTTTCCAGCCTGAGACTCGGTACCACCAGATGAGCGGGTGCGGAGTCTGTTGACCTGGGACAACCGGGTCAATACCAACATCAACACCGGTGTCGCGAAGCAGCCGCTTAAAAATCCACAGTGCCCGGCGTGAGTGATAGCTTGAGGTAACGATCAGGATAGAATGGAGATTATGGCGAGCCGCATAACCACGCAGCAGCACGGCTTCATCAAACGTACTATTGACCGTTTCAGGCAACACCTCAATTTGCCCTGACGGAACGCCCGCGCGCACCAGCTCTTCCCTGGCACGTTCATAAAACAGAGGGTTACGCTGTTCAGCCTCCGACCAACTGCCGCGCAAGTTTTCATTCGTTAAAAGTACGCGAGGCGCACGGCCCTGTTTCCAGAGCTCGGCAGCGTACCGAGCGCGCTCGACGTACGCGCTTGCGTTTGAGAGCACGACAATCGCATCTGCCTGGGTCAGCTCCGCGCGGACGATTAGCGACTCGGCCGCACCCCACGCAAGCAAGGACCAGGACGCCAGGAAAATCATCGTAGCGCGCAAGATTTTCCAGCGGCGCTTATGCAGAGCGGTCTCAGGAGGCACGAAAAAATCAATGTTGGCGCTAGACATGTCTTCTCCTTGCGTCACCAGCAAATCCCTTGATACCACTCGTCAGAGATGCGACCGGCGAATATACGAACCAAATCGATAATTATTTTGTTCCCTCTCGTCTGTAAGTCAATCTCGCGAAACTCTGCCGCCTGATTCCCTATTATCAGAACATCAGAGTTGTTGACTACCTCCGTGATGCTCGCCCGCATAAGCTGAGAGATGTGGGGAATCTCGCGCTCAATGTACTCCTTATTCGCTCCGAACAGCCGAGCCAGAGAAACGTAACGATCATAGATTGCCAGCTGCATTCCCTTGCCGATAAGCGCCTCGATCAGTGTGACCATTGGAGATTCTCGCAAATCGTCCGTCCCTGCCTTGAAACTAACGCCCAGCACGCCGATCCGTTTTTTTCCCGTGGCGAGGACCATTTCGATAGCACGTTCAATCTGCCGGCGGTTACTTGGCAAGATCGACGACAAAACCGGGGCTTCTACATCGAGTTGTTTTGCCTTATACGCCAAGGCTCGAAGATCCTTTGGTAGACACGAGCCGCCAAACGCGAATCCGGGTTTGAGATAATAGGAAGAGAGATTGAGTTTTGTGTCTTGACAAAAGATCTCCATCACCTGGTGGCTATCAATTCCGAGGCCCTTGCAGATGTTGCCGATTTCGTTCGCGAAGCTGACCTTGAGCCCGTGGAAGCTGTTGCAGACATATTTCACCATCTCGGCGACCTTAACGGAGGTCATGAAAATCGGAGCGCTGATCTCCGCATATAGCGGACGCACACGGGCCGCCACGTCTTCTGAGTCAGCGCCGATCAAAGTGAAGGGCGGCGCGTAGAAATCCTTTAAGGAGGTGCCCTCGCGCAAGAATTCAGGGTTGAAGCATACGTCGAAAGTGCTCCCGATTTTTTTTCCCGAATACGCCTCCAGGGTTGGGACCACTACAGTCTCAATCGTGCCCGGCAGCATCGTGCTACGTACGACGATCGTGTGCCGCTCATGTTTCTGCTCCAAGGCGCTGCCGATGTCTTCGCATACGCGTGTGACGTAGTTGAAATCCAGCGAGCCATTGGGGTTACTGGGTGTACCTACGCAGATAATTGAGAGTTCCGTATTACGGACCGCTTCTGAACCGTCGGTGCTCGCCCGCAACTTTCCCGCTGTTACCACGTCGCTAATAAGGTCCTCAATTCCAGGCTCAACAATCGGGCTCCGACCCTCGTTTATGATGCCGACCTTGGTAGGATTAACATCAACGCCTACAACCTCGTGACCGTCTTTAGCGAAGCAAGCGGCTGAAACACACCCTACATAGCCTAATCCGAAAACGCTTAGTTTCATTCATCTTCCCCTGTCGGTTCTAATGCACCTCCGCGCAAAAGAGCGGCCGCCTGGGCCGGGCCTACTCTTAGTGGCTTAAAGCGAATTCCGATCTCCGTAATCGCCAGATCTCTTAGGCCAAAGCTTTAGCGATTCTACCCGGACCACGTGCCGAACGTATTAATCCAAGAAGGAAACTGCTCCCCCATACGACGTGAATCACAAAGAAAACGAGTGGAACTACGAATATCAGTTTCCAATCACCATCGTTCCACGCAAGTTTCAACGCAAAGATGGCAGCAAGGACTACGTATAACACCAGAAGCGGCAACAACAGCCAGAACCCGCGCGGCCAGAAAAGGCCTAACAAGACCGTTAGGGAGGCATACCCGACGCTGCTGGGTGCGGCGAGCTGGCGCAGTCTTATGGAGGAGGGGTGCAGCTTGACCATCTGCGCTTTCCAGTGGCCATAACGAAAATACTGTTTAGCAAGCTCGCCCAGACTCGATCTGGCAAAGTAATCACAGTGAGCTGCCGTGTCCAGCAAGATTTTCCGTCCGCCCTTTCGGACACGATAATAAAACTCGTAATCCTCGTTTGTCAGAAGGGCTTCATTGAAGCCCCCTAATTCTTCCCATAGGCCTTTCTTGAAAGCTCCGAAAGGTACACAGTCAACGAGCCGAGCCGAGGCATTTGTCAGCCTATACTTAGCATCGCCGACGCCAAAAGGATGCGCCACCGCCAGAGCGATAGCCCGCGCCACCACTGAATCTCCGCCTGGTTTAATGTGCCAGGGCATCCCTACAACGGCTGCTTTATCCTCCCGGACAAGCTCGACGCAGCGCCGGACGTAGTCCACAGACGGGACAGAATGCGCGTCCATACGAATAATGATCTTACCCTGTGCCTCGCGAATTCCAAGGTTCACCGCCACAGGTATAACCCGAGCTGGATTGTCAATTACTCGCACTGCTATGTCTCTGTTCTGAGCGGCGAAGTCCGCTATAACCTTGCGCGTTCCATCCGTCGACATTCCATCGACGACGACGATTTCGTAACGTTCTCGCTCATATTGGCCGGCCAGGTTTTGGAGAACCTCTGCGATGAAGCGCTCTTCGTTGAAGCAGGGAATTACCACCGACACGAAGGGAAGTGATGAGCGATGAGTTTCGAATGAGCGATAAGTGAGGGCGACGCTTTCTGAATCGAGGAGCTTCTTTGCATTCATCATTTTTGCCTGAAATTCATTAGATGTCATCATGGTTTCACTTTTTCTCAACGACAAAGCCACGCAAGAATTGTTCATTCCTGGGTGAATGCTCCACCAGCACAAAGCCGTCTTCGCCGCCTACTGATTGTCCCATCTCGAGCTGAGCGAAGAAAGAGTATATATCCTTCCAGGTCACGCGCGGGTCATCACCCTCGACCCACTCCCATTCGGGACTCGGATGAGAGTGGAGCAGACGTTTTGTGATCCAAACATCGCCGCCTCGATCCCAAAGAGCCAGCGTCTTAGCGGCAAAAATATTACGCCACGTCAAGACTAACACAGTGCCGGGAGCAACTATCGGGTCCGTCTGAAAACGGCCCCTGCGATTTAAAGGGTGGAAGAGAAAATTCACATTAAAACACCGATAGTAATAACGCGACTGTTGCCTGGTTTCAGCAAAGACTGCAGGTCAACGATCCGCGCTGCAGCCATTTCTTGCTGGCGATCTAATGTGCCCTTTGCCATAGCGTTCACGTTTGAAATGATTGCCGCAACAACAAATAAGCCCGTGGCAACTTTGGTTACAGACCAGGCATTATCGCTTCTCAATGAGACTGATAAGGCAAGAAAGAACATTGGGTAGAGAGGTAAATAACGGTCAATCGTTCCAGATTCAAACAGGAATAGGGCAAATACGATGAGTGGAGCAGCGCTCAGTACGAAGAGCGCCAGCGCCCTTCGACCCAACCGCGAAAAGAGCAAATTGATCAAAACTGAAAAGAAGAAGGTATAAAATAGACCTACCTTCCATAGACTTAATCTGAAGAGATCAAAAAACGACACCGGATTGAGCGGATCACCCACCACGTATCGTTTGAAAACTCGGCCATCATTACCCATATTAATTAGGGACCGAGCAAAGCCGAAGATCATCCGCGGAACTCCTTTCATGCCGTCTACACCATGGGCTGACGAAAGGATCCAGGCTTTAAGCCCCGAGAAGTTAGTAATAGATAGATGCATAAGCACCATGGCGTAAATCACAGTAATAACCAGGGCGAAGGCAATAATGGTATGCGAGGTCAGTCGGAGCTGAGATTTGTTGAAGCCAAACAAGAACAGCGGACAGACGAGTATTGCTGGAACCGACAGCACAAAGGGAAACCACATGGCTGCAGAGAGCGCCAAAGCCGCTCCAGCTAACAATGGGGTCAGCAAAGAGGGCGTAGTTTTCTCTCCGCCAACAACCAGAACATAAAGACCGAGAAGGAGCAATGCCAGGCCGGGGATATACGAATGTCCAGACTGTGAGTAATTCAGAAATGCATTGGCGAAGAGGCACGCCGCCGTGACCAGGTAAATGCACCACCCCCGCTGGCAAAATCTACGGGCCAGCGCGTGAACCAGCAGGACACTACCAAGTCCGCTGATCCAGCTTACTGCCATTAATATCAAAGCCACATCGGCTTGAGCATCATCACCACCGATAACGCGAGTCAACGGACGAAACATTAAATCGAGCAACCAACCCAGAGGCCGCCAGAGTATGTGGCCAAAGTCCCAAAACTGGTATCCGGAAGCTTCCAAAATATCCTTCACGTAAATACGCGTATCGCCCATGTAATATGCATTCGTGAATAATGTCGCCAAAACGTATAAAACAACGACCGGGCCGTAGCGACGCAGCCAACGTGTGTACGCCTGTTCTGAAGGTTCTTGGGTTTTATTCATTATTACTCAAAGGAACTAATGACGCGGGAAAGTAGTGATCCCGCAAGAACGCTCGCCATTCATTGCCAGACTCCTAACTTAGAATAGACGATAGGCGTGCTTGCGCACCTTGTTGGGTGGATTGCGCGAATGCTGATTGATTGGGAAGGAAAGAGTGGCCCGAAGTTTTTCAATTGCTGTTATGCAGGACAATCTGCCATCTCTGGTTACAATGTGGACCTCACCCCTTTGGCCGGCAAACTAGTATGAACTGATACCCAAAGAGCGTCCTCCTAAGTTTGGTTAACCCCCAGTTAAATAAATGAAGAAAACTGAGAGATCGTCCACGACTGGTGGACGGGAGGATAACCGGCAGCGGGATCGGCGTCGCATTGATGCTGATTACGTCAAGCCCAGACTCGGCAGCCAGTTGTTTCATGGTCTGCAAGGTAAAAAACCGCAAATGACTTTCATCAAGTATCCCGACCCGGCTGTAGTTGAAATTCCCGAACAGAAGGTTAAGCCGCACCCAAATATTCGCCACGTTCGGCAGGGACATCAGAACCTTGCCCCCCGGTGTAAGAAGCGCGTGCACCTTTTGTAGAACTTCGCGCGGGTTCCGTAAATGCTCGAGCACATCGCCAAAAACAATTGCGTCGAAACGGCCGACGGTGCTGAGGTCGATCGTCTCTATATCGCCAACAATCATCTCACGACAATACGGACGTGCTATCTCGGCCATGGCGGGGGACGTGCAATCTCGGCCATGGCCGGGTCTTGCTCAACACCCGTTATCGAGCAACCAAGCTTGACCATCTCAGAACTCAGATAACCTGTCGCCGTGCCGATTTCCAGCACCTTTGCGGGTCGTTCCTGTTCAACCCACCGGATGATCTGCGCGTGGCTGCTATACGGATCGGCTCTCTTATAAACGTAGTGATCCCCGCTCACGTCGTACTTGGGTTCGTAAACGAGTCGTGCTTTATGCAATCTGTACCTCAAGGCAGTTTTCACACAATTAAACGCGTAAGCCATTCCGTTGACGTAGCATATCTCGTCACCGTAGTAGGTTGGAATTGGACGTTCGACAATACGCAAGCCAGCTTCCTGAAATTGAATCAGGATGTCCGTATCGAAGTGCCATTCATTAGAATTCAGCATGAAGGGGATTTTCTTCAGCGCCTCGCAACTGTAGAGCCGATAACCTGAATGGAACTCCGAGAGGTTCATCCCAACGATTCGGTTTTCGAGCCACGTCAAGATCTTGTTACCGACGAACTTATAGTAAGGCATACCGCCAGCAAGAGGGTCCCCACCGGCAGCCATACGAGAGCCGAAAACCATATCGGCTTGATCTTTTTCCAGAGGTTCTAATAATTGCGGCAAGACCTCCGGCGCATACTGGCCATCAGCATGCAACATAACCACGATATCTAAATCACGCCCGATCGCGTATTGATATCCAGCTTTCTGATTACCGCCATACCGCAGGTTCTTTGTGTTGCGATGGACCGTGAACTTCTGAAGCTGCTGAACCTGTTTGTAGCCAATAGCGGCATAGTACGTATTGTCGGTCGAGCAATCATCGAAAAGGAAAACTTCCTCGACCTTGTCCCATACCTCCTGAGGGATACGGTCCAGCGTCCAGTCAAGTTTGTTGACAGCATTGTAAGCAATTAGGAATATGCCAACCCGCTTCTTTTGAAGCTCCATGAGCGCCTCAGAATCCTTCAATGTTCTTAAACTACGCTAACAAACGAAATCAGCCGGTTTCTTCAATACTGCGAATCCCGAGGACGTAGGAATGGAAGGCCTTGAATTCATGTTACTGATAAATGATCAATCGTTAACTATTTCCGCGACGCGGTTGCCTCCAACGGGCGATGGAGGCTGAAGGCTCTGTCAAGGCTGCGCGGCGTCCGTTCCGTAGTTTGTTAACACCCGTGCACTCGGACTCGGCCGGTTACAAGCCTTACAAAAAGCATAATTTAATGATACATAATGCGACTGTCTCGAGCAAACCAAGGCAGCATCTGCGTTATACGGCAGAGCTTGCCCGGCCTAACCTTGACAGTTAAGGGCGTAATCCAAATCCGAGTTTGATTGAGAGAATTTCGAGATGGGTAAAGAAGGTCACAAGTCCGCTGCGGGAGGTACTAGCGAACCGCGAACTTCAATGAGCTCGCCCGGGACGGACTCGTTAGCTTCCCTCGTCGGTCGGGAAATTCTTGGAACCGGGGGTCGTCCGATTGAAAAGCGGCGCTCGATCGAGATGAAAAGTATGGACGAGCTAACGAGTGTCACGCAGAACGCAGCTGGGATACCTACCCAAAACATCGCAACTGAGAGTTCAGACATCGGGATCATGGGCAGGACGATCTTTGAAAGACCCTTTAGCGTAACACCATGAATAAGGTAGTAAGAGTAACTCATGTTACCCAGCCAACGAATCGGTGTCCACGCAAACATTCTACGTAATAACGAATGTGAGCCGAAGCAACCGAGACAGAAGAAGAAGAACGTTACAGAGAGCAGCATGAACCCATACTCTTGACCCCGAGTGGCGCTCCCGGGGATAAAGCTAAGGAGATTCGGCTTTGCTGATGCAATATAGAAAAATGCCAGGCTCAGGACGAGCAGCAGTAATATTGCATACTCTACACGTTGGGTTATTTTCTTATCCAAGCCGTTAGAAGAAATGGTTTCGTAGAGCAGAATACCGGAAATAAACATTATGAGTCGAAGACGCGGGTAAGGTCCGACGAGGCAGTAAGCCGAGTACAAGACCGCCAGCCCGGAGAAGAAGAACACTCTTGACGCGGGTTTCCAATATCGCAATACGAGACACGTGGCCAGAAATGGCATTAAAAGATAGAAGAAGAACTCATAACTCAAAGACCACGCTACGGTGATAATCGGCGGAATATTAAAGATTCCAGGGAGCAGTAATACATTCTCCAGAATGTAAACAAAGGCCGTTAGCGGATTTGCCGGGATCTTGTTTTCCGAAGGAAACAGAGCCGAAAGCAAAAGATAGATTAGGAATACACATATGACCATAAATCAAATAACCGCTGAGTACGAAGAAGAGATCGACGCCCGTCAGGCCAATTATTGCGAGAGATTCGGACAAGGCGAATGAAAAAGAATCTTCGCGAAGCCACCACTTGAACGCCCCAGTGTAATGGACCATGAAGACAAGTATGACTGCGAACCCACGCAGCCCTTCCATGGGCAAGAGCCGTTTCGAACTCTTGCTGTCACCCAATTCGAAAATATTTGCTAGCTGCTCAAGTAAAGGCATAGCCTCATTCAGATTACTGCTTCAACCTCCTGATCGGTCCTTATTTTCTCTTCGCTCCGAAGTGCTTTCGCCTCGAGCGCCTGCCCACAAAGCTCTTTGAATTTTTCAGCGGCGATGTCCCAGCCAAATTGCTCGCGCACCAGATGAGCGGCACGATTTACCAGACCGCTTGCGAGTTTCTCATCGGTTAAGACGTTGACGACCGCTTCAGCAAAATGTTCGGGAGTATCAGCCAGCAGTATCTCGCGACCGTCCATCACCGGTAAGCCTTCCGCGCCTACCGTGGTAGACACCACGGGCTTCTCCATAGCCATCGCCTCGTAAATCTTCAGGCGAGTGCCTCCACCGATTCGTATGGGCACCACATAGACCGAGGCCTGATCAATATATGGTCGAACATCGTCAAGTTTTGCTGTTGCAGGACGAAAATAGTTTGTGTCCACCCCGGTAGGCACATGGGAGACCGAATCGATGCTGTAATCTCTCTCCATCGTCTTGCGATCCTCAGGCGAAACAGCTACGACTTGATCAAAGCGACGGCACATGTGGCGCTCGAACGAAAATGCCTTGCGCCACTGTCCGTAAAGATAGAGCTTCTTCAGCGGATTCTCCTGCACCTCATAGTGTCGCTTCCAAATCATTGCCTCGACGTTGTGCTGAAAAAGCACAGTCGCGCAGGGTACCTGTGCTGGCATGTTCACGCTTGACATGAGAAAGTCGCACACCACAACGTCGATAGTGCCGTGCGCCGCGCGCTGTTCAATCTCACGACGCATGCTTGGCGACTCATACTTCATGATGAAGTATGGGAGACGTGAGCCCAGATTCCGGGTCAAATCCCAGTAGAAGCCCGGAGTAAACTTCGCTCGTGTGTGATGTGGGACACAAATGAGTTCGTGACAATATTCGATAGCGCGCTCCCTGGCGTCAGCATCGGAAAGGCCATCATCGAGCGTCAGATAGGTAATGTGATGCTCGTGCTTGAGCTCCTTCAGCATGTGATAGGTGCGGATGCGCCCGCCCTTGTCGACCGGGTGCAGCAATTCTGTTTTGAGCCAGAGTATGCGCACGGTTAAAGATTTCGAGTTTCGAGTTTCGAGTTTAGAGTTAAGCCTCCGTGGGCCATTGAGAATACTCCTAAGCAGCAGTGTGTGCCAATTCGACGGGCGGGTCGCGCATCGGGAGGTTGTATTCTCCGTCAAAGAATTGTCGGAGCCACATTTCGAAGTTTACCAGCGCCCATAGACGCTCTGAATGGTTGGCGCCGGCTTGATGCTCAGCAATAAGGCGACGCACACAAGCTGGTTCAAACAGACCGCGACTCGAAACTCTTTCACTCAATAGATACTCGTCAATCACAGCCTTGAACTGGCCCCGAAACCAGGAACCCACCGGAACCGGAAAGCCCATCTTGCTGCGCCTCAGGATCGGTTCAGGTAGTAAACCTTTCATACTTTGACGCAGTATGTATTTCGTGGTCCAACCGCGCCGTAGTTTCAACCGTTGGGGGAGGCGCGCCGTAAATTCGACCAGCTTGTGATCAAGGAAAGGCACGCGGCTCTCGATTGACGCAGCCATGCTCATTTGATCCTGTTTCATCAACAGCTCCTGAAGGTAAGTCTTGACATCCACGTAAAGCATGCGATTGAGCAAAGAGTCGGCGTTTTTAGTCTCGAAATACCTGCGCATGTCCGCGTAAGGGTTAATTGTTCCGGCGCGGTCCTTTGTTTCCCGGGTCAGAAGCTCCGTCTGAATCACGCGCGTAAACACCGCGAAATTGTCAAAGTAGAGACTCTCAATGTCAGGCGGCAAACAAAGAAACGTGCGCGTCAGTTTATGGCGGGCCTTTGAGCCAATCGGTAAAGCTTGGATGCGTTCAGAAACAGCGTTTCGCAATCCCGCTGGCGTAGTTTTGTAGTAGGCAGAACCAAGCCCCAGGTTGAAAACGGTTTTGTAGTAGCGCTCATATCCGGCTAGCATCTCGTCGCTTCCTTCGCCTGTAAGCACAACCTTGACGTGACGCGCGGCCAGACTCGAGACGAAATAGAGGGCGACGCTCGAGGGATGAGCCAGGGGCTCGTCTTCGTGCCAAACGAGATGCGGCAAGGCCTCGAAGAACTGTTCCGGGCTGACTACTATCTCGTGATGATCTGTCTTGAATCTTTTCGCCACCATCCGGGCGTATTCCAGCTCGTTGGCTTCGCGCTCGTGAAATGCAACCGAGAAAGTCTTGATCGGCTCACTAACCATCCCACTCATCATCGCTGCAATGGCCGAGGAATCAATACCTCCGGATAAGAACATCCCGAGTGGTACATCGGCCATTAAACGCAGCCGTACGGATGTGCGAAACAACTCTTTCCATTCGTCGATCAAGTCATCATCAGGCCGGTTCCCTTCAGCGCCTTCGTCGCCGAAACTGAGATCCCAGTACTCTTCCAGCCTAACTTTTCCATCACGCCAGAGCAGCGTGTGACCCGCCGAGAGTCTCTTGACGCCGGCAAAAAGCGTTTCGTCGTTGGACGTCGCGTGATTCGCCAGATAGTCGGGCAAGGCCCTATAGTTGATTTCAGCTTTCACCGCTCGTGCTTCGAGTAAAGCTTTAATCTCTGAAGCGAAGTAAAGTGAGCCATCGTCAGTGTGCACGTAGTAGAGGGGCTTCACACCGAGTCGATCGCGGGCGATGAAAAGCTCTTGCTTCTTTCGATCCCAAATGGCAAAAGCGAACATCCCCCGCAAGTAGTCTACGCATCGCGCGCCGTGCTCCTCATACAGATGCAGGATTGTTTCAGTATCACAATGACTGCGATACGTGTGACCGCGTTTTTCAAGTGATCCTCGAAAATCCGAGTGGTTGTAGATCTCGCCGTTATAGGTGATGTAAACCGACCCGTCTTCGTTCGTCATTGGTTGCTGCCCTGCGGCCAAGTCAACGATGCTGAGACGCCGATGCCCAAAACCGACATTACCATCGATGAACATTCCTTCATCGTCGGGACCGCGATATCTCATCACATCCCGCATACGCTCTAAAACGGCACGATCGATATTGCGACCCGAGCGAGTGGAAAAAGCTATGCCGTTAATCCCACACATAAATTATTTCTGATTGCCGATTTCCGATTGCCGATTTTTTAGAACCCTAAGCTCAGCGATTGCTCTTTATTCATGCCGTTTCAGAGACGTTCTTCCGGATTCCGATACGCCAAACGCAACCGCCGACTCTGGCGGATCCCCTACCTGGGAGAAAAGACGCTTTCAAA
>WNGE01007769.1_pt1 | contig 12340 bp, 12 predicted proteins | sample 5400651 | NCBI WGS metagenome assembly WNGE01 (sample SAMN13153370, study PRJNA577476) | soil metagenome | isolation source: 60 cm soil or saprolite under grassland replicate 2 | place: USA:California | collected 2016-06-15 | reverse complement strand
CGAGCCGAAATAAGATGTTTCCCCGCCTCGTTTACGAGTCGTTCCGCCGCCAGACCCGCCGCAAGCTTCTGGCCGGCGTCGCCATCACGCTCGGCGTAGCCGTCGCCACCGCCATGATCGCGGTCGCCACCGATATCGGCGACAAGATCAATCGCGAACTCCGCAGCTATGGCGCTAACCTCGTCGTCACGCCGCAGGAAGATACGCTCGACGTGGAAATTGGCGGCGTGAATCTGAAGCCGCCCAGCGACGGCGCATTTCTCAACGAAGCCGACCTGCCGAAAATTCGCGGAACCTTCTGGCACCACAACATCGTCGGCTTCTCGCCCATGCTGCCCGTCCCGGTAAAACTCGGTGGCGCTTCCGACGCAAAAGCCGCCACTCTCATGGGCACTTATTTCAACAAACCGCTGACCTTCGGCAAAGAAGCTTTTACCACCGGAGTAAAGATCACGCACCCCTGGTGGAAAGTAGAAGGCAAGTGTGGGGACGGGCGACTCGCCCGTCCCGAGCCAGCCGAAAGCTCGCAAGCCGATGGAGCGACGGGCGCCTCCGCCCGTCCCGCCGACTGCGGCTGGCCCGATGACAACTCCCAGAGCATTCTCCTAGGGGAGCGCCTCGCGGCCAAGCTGGCCAAGAAGCCCGGCGACACACTCGAGGTCTCCGGCCGCCCCCTCACCATCTCCGGCATCCTCTCGACCGGGGCCGCCGAAGACGATCAGATCGTGGCGCCGCTTACGCGCTCGCCATCCGCGATCCGAAAACCATGACGCCCGAGGTTTATGATCGCTGGTACTGCTCGCCCTACGTGCAGTCGATCGCGTATCAGTTGCGGGAGGTCATCCCGCACTCGCACGCGGAGCAAATCCGGCAGGTTGCCCAGAACGAAGGAACGGTACTTTCGCGCATCAAGGGTCTGATGCTGCTGGTCACGCTCGCCGCGCTTTTCGCCTCCGCCCTCGCCGTCTCGGCCGCGATGGCCACCGCCATCTTCGAACGTCGCCGCGAAGTCGGCCTGATGAAAGCGCTCGGCGCCGGTAACTTGGCGGTCGCGGCCATCTTTTTCGTGGAAGCTATGCTCCTCGCTCTCATCGGAGGCGTCGCTGGATTCACCGCCGGAGCGCTGCTCGCCCGCCAGATCGGCCGCTCCATCTTCAACTCGCAGATTTCGATCGAGCCCGTGCTTTTCCCCATCATTCTCGCGATCGCCGTCTTCGTAACCTTTGCGGGAAGCGCCGCCGCCATTCGCCGCGCCGTCAAGTTCGACCCCGTCTTCGCCCTGCGAGGTGAAGCATGAGTACGGCTCCCGGCGCCGTCCACACGCCCAAGCAAGTCGCCGAGCGTCGCGCACAATCGCCGCACACGTCCATGTTCGTGCGCATGCTCATCCGCGCCGCCGTGCTCCGTCGCGGACGCGCCGCCTCTGCCTTGCTCGCCATGGTGGTCGCCGCTGCCGTAGCCACTGCGATGATGAATCTCTACGTCGACGTGCAAGCGAAGCTCCGTACCGAGTTTCGAAACTACGGAGCCAACGTAGTCGTTGTCGCCAAGGAAAGCCAAGCTCTCCCCGCTGACGCACTCGACAAAATCGAATCGGCGCTGGGTGCGAAAACCTTGGCCGTTCCCTTCTCCTACGCCGTCGCCCGCACCAAAAACGGTCAATCGGTTGTCGTAGTCGGCACCGACTTCGCCCGCGCTCGCCAACTCAACCACTGGTGGAATGTGACGCGCTGGCCCACTGTGCAGACCGAAGCTCTCGTCGGCATGCGGGCCGCAGCCTTTGTTACTTCTAACCGCCAGTCGTTCGAGCTGAGCTTTCAGGGACGCACGATCGAACTCGCCCCCGCCGGCCTGCTCCAAACCGGCGCCGGTGAAGACAGCCGCATCTATCTCGACCAATCTGCCTTCCAAAAATGGACCGGCGTTATGCCGACCACGATCGAGATCGCGGTCAACGGAACTGCCGAAGAAGTGGAACAATCCATGCGTCGGCTTGCGTCGGCTCTCCCCGCCGCCGATATCCGCCCGGTCCGCCAGATCATGGAAGGCGAAGCCAACGTGCTGAACAAAACGCGCGCCACGCTCTACGCCGCCGCTTCGCTCATTGTGCTGACCGCCGCACTCTGCGTGCTCGCCACTCTGATCGGATGGGTTTTCGACCGCCGCCGCGACTTCGCCATCATGAAAGCGCTCGGCGCCTCGGAACGCCTAGTCAACGGATTCTTCGCCGCTGAAGCAGCCGCCCTGGGCGTAACCGGCGCGATCTTGGGATTCCTGATCGGGATCGGCGTGGCTGCCTGGATTGGACGAGTCAACTTCCATGCGCCCGTTGTCCCGCGTTTTAGCGTGTTCCCTTACGTGCTCGCCGGCAGCATTGCGGTTGCGCTCCTCTCGGCGATCGTGCCGATCGGACTGCTCCGCCGCGTCCAACCCGCTATTATTCTGAGGGGAGAGTAAGAGGGAGAAGAAAGATGATCCAGCTCAAGAACGTCACCAAGAGTTATCCCGCCAAAGAAGAGAGCAACGGCGGCGGCCAGATCAAAGCGCTCGACAGTATCTCTTTCTCCATCGCTCCCGGCGAGTGGGTCGCCATGATGGGCCCCTCGGGGAGCGGCAAGAGCACCATGGTCAACCTCATCGGATGCCTCGACCGCCCCACTACCGGCGAAATCTGGCTCGATGGTGAAAACGTCGCCAGCATCAGCGCCGCCGATCTCAACCGCGTGCGCGCCGAGAAAATCGGATTCGTTTTTCAGCAGTTTCACATGATCCCGTACCTGACTGCGGTAGAAAACGTGATGCTCGCGCAGTACTTCCATAGTATGACCGACGAGAAAGAGGCCCTCGACGCCCTCGAACGCGTTGGCCTCAAAGAGCGCGCCTGGCACCTGCCCTCGCAACTCTCTGGAGGCGAACAGCAGCGCGTCTGCATTGCCCGCGCCCTCATCAACGATCCCAAGATCGTCTTGGCCGACGAGCCCACCGGCAACCTCGATGCGGTTAACGAAGAGATTGTTCTGCGCCTGCTGCGCGAACTCCACCAGCAAGGGCGCACGATCGTGATGGTCACGCATGACCCCGTGGTCGCTCGCTTGGCCGACCGCCGCGTCGAACTTCATCACGGCAAAATCGCCGCCCAAGAAGTTTTCGCGATGGCCGACGAGGAACAATTCGACGAAGTGCTCGAAGAGTTGTTCGCCTTGCAGGAAAATGGCGAAATCGCCGAGATCGATCGCATGGAAGTCCACGGTGCGCTGCCGGTGTCCATCGCGGTGGAAAAGATGGCCGGATTGGAATTAGTGACAACGCACCCGCATCCGCCCGAGTCCCACGAACACAAGCCCTTCGTGAATCCCTGCCATGACGCGCTGAAACCGGCCGGCGTTTCCAGAGGCGATGGCTCGCTCATCGTCGAACTCACCCCGCGTGGGCACAAGCGCGCCGCCGACATCATTCGCCGCCATCGCCTCGCTGAGCGCCTCTTCACCGATTCGCTCGCCATGGACAGCGAAACCGAAATCGAACAACAGGCCTGCAAGTTCGAGCACATCCTTTCCTCCGAAGCGACCGACAAGATCTGCACCTTCCTGGGACATCCTCGCACCTGTCCCCACGGCTCGCCCATCCCGCCCGGGCCGTGCTGCGGACACCAAGCAGACGTCGCCCACACGCCGGCCGCGCTCTCTCACAAGCAATGAGGGTTGGATTAGGAAATAAACTTCTTGGATTGTCATCCTGGGCGGAGCAACATGTTCGCTGCGGAGCGCGAAGATGTCGCGGAGTCGAAGGACCCCTACCAGGTTCGTGCAGCCTGCCGCGTTGAAACCGTCCCAAACTCGTTCATCTCTGAAACTTTGAAACCTCTCACGGTGAACCTACTTTCTCCCAAAGAACTTCCCCCACCCCACCCTTACCTGCACGGTGTTAATCCCCGGATTCGGCGTCGTCAGCCCCGCATTCGAAATATGCCGATACCGCACCTCAGCCGTCCACGCATGCTTGCCCAGAAAATGCATCCCGAGCGCGGCACCTGAAGTGAAGTTCACCGTAGAAGTTCCCGCCGGTACTTCATGAGAGGTAAAGAGCGTCCCACCGCCCAACTCCAGGTATGGCGCCACATCGCCGCGCGTCGCAAAAATCCATTTCAGCCCCAGCGGATTCACTCCCGCCCCATAAGCAGTATTTCTCGGCTGAAACACCACAAACACCGGCACCGCATCCACCGCATATTCCAAGCGCCCGCTCAAAAATCCCGGACCGTGCGGCGCCGTCAGAATCCAGCCGTACCGAAATCCCGCGTTCCACAAGCTCGTATCCTTCGTTCCGCCCGGAACCGAGCGCCCGCCCCCTGTCCAGACTTGAAATTCATGCCCGCCCTCCTCGGGACGATCCTGCGCCACGCTGGCTGCGGACAGAAAGATAACGGAACACGCCAAGCAAACGATGTGTGTCTTCATAGTAGGCCGAATTCCGCACCATACAGGAACAGACATGCGGGCAGCAATGCGATTCTAATCCGCCTAAGCAGGGCGTTCCTCAAGCGCCGCCTGGTGATTTAGTAATGACCGGCGGAGGCCTTCTTCGTACTGCACGATCTCACGATAACCCAGCTCGCTCCGAATCCGGCTCGTGTCGTACACCATATCCTGGTCGTAGTTGAGCGGCTGAGAGGTGGCGGCGATCTGCGAACTGGGCAGCTTCGACAGGCGCTCGGCCACTGTGGGTGTGTATTCCTCGCCAACGTTATAAATCCGGCCCACTGCGACGGAATGCGTTGCCGCCAGCACGATTGCCGCCGCCACATTCTCGACATAACCGTGTGTCCATCGCCACTGGGGATGATGCCGCGCGCCATACATGGTGGCTAGATCGTCATTTTTCCCGCCTCCGTACACCTTCGGCAGCCGCAGGATCGTAGCGGGAAGCTCCCGATCACTCATTACGACTCTCTCCACAAGGATTTTCTCGTAGTTGCGTATCCACCGTGACCCGCTCTCGGCCGTCGTGCGGTAGGGGAAGAGGACGGCGCGCAGGGGAGATTCTTCGGTCAGCGGCATGGGCTCCACCGGACCGGGCTCAAGGCCGGTCAACCGCCCGTAAGCACGGTAGACGTCACCGCTGCTGGCAACGATCAAGCGCGCTGCCCGCCCTCGGAAACTGGCTACTGCCGCCTCGGCATCATCCTGGCCCATCGCGAGCATGTGGATCACCGAATCAAATGAACGGCCTAACAGTTCCTGCGGAAATCTAAGGATCGGAATGGAGGCGTCATCGCTATGAACGTGTTCGACTCCGGACGGCAAATCGATTTCGCTCGTGCCACGATGATAGATCGTGACCTGATAGCCCCTCTCGACTGACTGCCGCACCACCAACCTGCTGATCGATCCGCCGCCCATGACAAGCACACGCATATGAGCCTCAACGCCCGCCGACGTCCTCACGGTGGTACGTCCCGGAAGTGACGACGGGCCCAACCTGCAAAACGCCAGTCATCGGATGAGATATTTCCAGGCTCCTCTGCAATCTGACCTCTGACCTCTGCAATCCCTACAGCCCCAAACCGCCATCCACCGCCAGCACCTGGCCGGTTATAAACTTCGGAGCGGTCGCAAAGAAGATCACCGCCGCCGCGATCTCCGCTGCCGTTCCATTCCGTCGCATCGGCGTCTGTCGAGCCATGCGCTTCATGAACGGCGCTGCCGCCGCCTCGCCCAATTCGATCATCCCCGGAGCCACCGCATTCACCGCAATCTCCGGCGCCACAGCCTTCGCCATCACCCTGGTCAGCATATGCACGGCAGCCTTCGACGAACAATAATGCGCATGCGCCGCCCAAGGACGCAGCCCGCCCAGCGACCCCATATTCACAATTCTGCCCTTGCGCTTTCGCAAGTACGGCAGCGCCTCCCGTGACACCAGAAAGGGCCCGCGAGTGTTTGAAGCAAAGATCGCATCCCACTGCGAGACCGTCAGCTTCTCAAACTCCGCCGTCTCGTAATTCGCGGCGTTGTTCACCAGCACATCGATCCCGCCCAGTTCCCGCGCCACTTCCTTGACCATCTCCCGGACACTGGTCTCCTCCGTCACATCGCACCGCACCGCCAGCGCCTCCACCCCACGCCGCGCTAACTCGCCGACCACCGCGCGCGCCTCCCCCGCCGATTCCCGATACGTAATGGCAACATCCGCGCCGTTCTCCGCGGCCGCCAGCGCAACCGCCCGCCCCAGTCTTTTCGCGGCACCCGTAACCAGAACCGTCTTCCCGGAAAGCACATCCGCTTTGTTCGTCATGCCCGGATTCTACGCTCTTCGTGTCTTGGAAATAGGCCCCAAATGCTGCTAAACTCGCGTTCTCAATGTCGGATCCTCGCGATGTCGTCGTCTATTCCCGCAGGGGATGTCACCTGTGCGAGATCGTCAAGGAGAGCCTCGCAAAGCTCCAGAAACACGGCGGCTTCACTTGGCGCGAAATCGACGTTGACGCCGACGCCGACATCCGCCGCCTCTACACCGACGAAGTCCCGGTCGTCTTCATCAACGGACGCAAAGCCTTCAAGTACCACATGGACGAGCAGGAGTTCCTCCGCAAGCTGGCCAGTTGACCCCTCTGTGTTCCTCTGTGTCCTCTGTGGTTAAGATTTTCAGCCGTCTAAGGCTCCCTTGCTACCCGCCGTCTGTAATCTGATTTCTGCAATCTGTCATCTCCCGTTACAATCGTCCCCACATGCTGCGTACCCAACTCTTCGCCGATCCCACCGGCCGCTTCGTTCACGACATCGTTCTCCAAAGCTGCCAACGATTCGCAGGCAAGACCGCTCTCGTCGATTCCTCATGCGACTTCCGTCTAACGTTCGCCGAGTACGGCAGCCTGGTCGAGTCGCTCGCCCACGGCTTCGTTGCCGCCGGACTCAACCCAGGCGATGTCATCTCCATTTTCCTGCCCAACTCCTGGGAATTCGCCATCACCTACCATGCCGCGACCCTCGCCGGAGGCATCCCTACCCTGCTCAATCCCGCCTACCGCGAGCGTGAAGTCCGCTTTCAATTAGAAAACTCTGGGGCCACCTTCCTGATCACCGACGCCCCTCTTCTGGAGGGCATCGGCCTTGCCGGACTGCCCTGCCTCGGCCGCGTCTTCACAACGCGCCACGAGCGCGCAGGCTGCGACAACTTCGCGAACTTGCTGCGCCCATCGACTGCCGCACTCCCGAAGCCAACGCAGGACTCGGCGCAAACGCTCGCCGCTCTTCCCTACTCCAGCGGCACCACCGGACTCCCTAAAGGCGTCATGCTCTCGCACCACACCCTGGTTGCCAATGTCTACCAGTTGCTCGGACCGCGCGGCTCGCCCCTCGAACCCGCCGATACGATGCTCTGTTTTTTGCCCCTCTACCATATCTACGGACTGACCGTGGCCCTGACGACCTCCATCACGCTCGGCTCCACTCTGGTCCTCATGCCCCGGTTCGACGTGCAGAAGTTCTGCCACCTCGTCCTGCAGGAAGGCGTCACTATGATTCCCATGGTCCCGCCCGCCATCAACGCGCTCTGTCAGGCGGCCGAAGCCGGCGTGTTCCCGAAAAATCACAAAGTCCGCTGGATCAAATCCGGCGCCGCCCCGCTCGCCCCCGACCTGCCCCGCCGCCTCACCGATCTCACCGGCATCGGTGTGATCCAGGGATACGGCATGACCGAAGCTTCCCCCGTCACCCACGTTGGCTTCATCGCTCCGCCGGAAATGTATCGTCCTGCCTCGATCGGTCAGCCGCTCGCGCTCACCGACTGCCGCATCCTCGACTTGAACGAATGCGAAGTCGCGCCCGGCGAGCAAGGGGAACTCGTGATGCGCGGCCCGCAATTCATGCTCGGATACTGGAAGGAACCGCAAGCCACCGCCGCCGTTCTGCGCGACGGCTGGTACTTCTCCGGCGACATCGTCCGCACCGACGCCGACGGTTTTTACTATGTCCTCGATCGCCGCAAAGAGATGATCAAGTACAAAGGCTTCCCGGTCGCTCCCGCCGAAGTCGAATCCGTCCTGCTCGAGCATCCCGCCGTGCGTGACTGCGGCGTAATCGCCAGGCCCGACGCCGAAGCCGGAGAGATCCCCTGCGCCTTCGTGGTGGTCCGCGACGGCTTCACTCCGTGTGATGCACTCGACCGGCAACTCCGCGCCTTCGTCGCCGACCGCCTCGCTCACCACAAACAGCCCCGGGAAATCCGCTTCGTCGAGTCCCTTCCCCGCACCCCCTCCGGCAAAATCCTGCGCCGCGAACTCAGGAAAACGATTTCGTAGCGGTGTAAAATTCTGAAGGACGATGGCATGACCCTCACCCGCTTTGTCACCAAGTCCGCCTTCCGCAACAAACGCCGCAGTCTGCTGACCGTGGCCAGCATCGCCTTCTCGCTGCTTCTGCTCAGCATCCTGTTGAGCGTCTGGCGCAGCTTCTATATCGACAAGGGCGCCCCCGACTCCGCTCTCCGCATCATGACGCGCCACAAAGTCTCGCTCGCCAACTTCCTTCCCATCTACTACCGCGACAAGATCCGGACAGTCCCCGGCGTTGTGCACGTCGTCCCCATGACTTGGTTGGGCGCCAAATACAAAGACGACAAGCCCGAAAACTTCTTCGCCCAATTCGCCACCGATCCCGAGGAATACTTCGACGTCGCCGCCGACAAAATCATCCCTCCCGACCAACTCGCCGCCTGGAAGCGCGACCGCGCCGGCTGCGTCGCCGACGCCGACTTGGCCCGCAAGCACAACTGGAAGATTGGGGATCACATCATCCTGCAAGGCTCGATCTTCCCCACCAATCTCGACCTGACCCTGCGCGGCATCTATACCATCGACCCGCCCAACAGCGCGCTCTACATCCACGCAAAATATCTCGAAGAATCGGTAAGCTGGTTCAAAGACACGGCCGGCTTCTACTTCACCCGCGTCGATACGCCCGAAAACATGCCGCGCGCCGCGCATGCCATCGACGAAATGTTCCACTCGACGCCTGTTCCCACCAAGAGTGAAAGCGAGCAAGCCTTCAAACTTGACTTCATCGCCAGGCTCGGCAGCGTGAAAGCTTTCATCCTGAGCATCTGCGGAGCCGTTGTCTTCACCACGCTGCTCGTGTGCGCCAACACCATGGCCATGTCGATCCGCGAGCGTACCCGCGAAGTCGCCGTCCTGCGCACGCTCGGATTCACCCGCCCCAGCATCCTGAAGCTCCTGCTGAGCGAATCAATCGCGATTTCCCTGATCGGCAGCATCGCCGGTGTCATACTCGGAACCGGAGCGATCACGATGATGTCCCGTCCCGGCATCATCGGCATGCCCGTCTCCATGCACATGACCGCAGGCACCGGGCTGGTCGTCATGTTCGTCGCCGCCTTCGTCGGCGTAGTCAGCGCCCTCATCCCTTCCTACCGGGCCTCCAACCTCGGCATTGTCGACGCCCTCCGCTATATCGGATAGGCCTGTGTGGAGTGGGCACCTGTGTGGAGTGGGCACCTGTGCGGCGCGGGCACTCTTGCCCGCGAACCATCACCCGGAAATTCAGGGACTGGCACGGACGTCGCGCCCCGCACTGCAGACTGTCGCTGGCAACTAGCTACCAACCAGCGACTCACTTACCTTACCCCTCCCAGGTGCTACACTCGCTTCCGCATGCGGTCGGACATCCTGCCCCTCTGCGACCAGCACTACCGCACCATGGAGCTTGCCCTGGCTCCCTACAACGCCGACTACTGCATCGCTTTCTTCCGCTGCACCGAACGATTCTGCCACCGCTGCTTCGGAGAGCGCGTCGGATATGTCACACCCAAACGCGGCGAAGCCCCCGTCCTCCTGCCCGATCAGCCCAGCTGCAGCCGCCACGGCCGTCCCATGTTCATCATCAGCCTCGACCGCCAGCGCAACCACATCACCTATGCCTGCCCCGAACCGAACTGTCCCGAACGCATCATCCGCACCTGAGCAGGACGTACCAGCATTCCTCCCGCCCGACCCGCCTCGCCGGCTGTCCCGAGGGCGACCCGCCCTCGGCCCGCGTGTTTCCCCGACCACACTTTCTCGCGATCGATCCGGTCACCCGCGCTATCGCTTCCAAAATGCCTGGACACGTTGGGCTTTAGCTGACAGGGCCTACGGGCGGGCCTCTGGCACGGCAAGTGCAATCAGACGGAAGAAGAGCGTCTTTGGATAAATGCGAAGTACTTTACATCACAAAGTAAGTGAGCTAAAATAATCGAGCCCTGGGGACATTCCCCGCCCTCGGCATCTCAAAGGAGGCCCCCCTTGCTTCGCCACGTCGCAGCTCTCGTCTTCATCTTCGGTTGCACCTCGATTGCCTGGATGATCCTCGGTGCCACCGTCATCGAACGCACCCACAACAGCGACGATCAGCTCAAAGGACATGTCGCTTCCACCTGGGGCGCCGCGCAAGAGCAGGCTCCTCCCACCGCCAACGTCGTTTGGAAGGAAACCGTCGCCGTCAACACCAAGGAAAACGGCAACACCATCGTGCGCAATGAACAGGTGGAGCGCACCACGCTTTTACCTCTCGACGCGACTCGCCTCACGGTGAATCTGAAGCTCGACCATCGCCAGAAAGGCCTGCTCTGGTACAGCACGTACGTGGTCGACTTCGCCGGTGACTATGATTTCCGCAACACTGCCTCGGTTCCCGGCACGCTCACTCTCCGTCTGCCCTTCCCTGCTCAAAAAGCTCTGTATGACGGACTCACCCTGACGTTCAACGGTCAACCCGCCACGATTTCCACGGATGAGAGCGGAGCCGTTGCCCGCCTGCCTTTCAATCCCGGCCAACCCGCAGTTCTCCACGTCGCCTACCGTTCTCAAGGCCTGGATCGCTGGCGCTATAAACTCGCGGACGGCGTCGCTCAAGTGCACAATTTCTCTCTCCTGATGCGCACCAACTTCAGCGACATCGACTTTGCCGATGACACCCTTTCCCCCACCGACAAGAAGCCAACCGGCGATGGCTGGGAACTGACCTGGCGCTACTCTGACTTGGTCTCTGGATTCCAGATCGGGATGGCAATGCCCGGAAAGTTGCAGCCCGGCCCGCTCGCCGGGCAGGTTAGTTTCTTCGCTCCCGTCTCGCTCTTCTTCTTCTTTTTCCTGATGTTCATCATCACGACCATGCGAGGTATCCATCTTCATCCCATGAATTACTTCTTCCTCGCCGCCGCCTTCTTCGCCTTCCATCTGCAGCTGGCCTACTTGGTGGATCACATCTCTATTCACGCCGCCATGGCGATCTCCTCCATCGTCTCCATCGCGCTCGTCGTGAGTTACCTGCGGCTGGTGGCGGGAATCCGTTTCGCAGCCCTGGAGGCCGGGACGGCGCAGCTGATCTATCTCGTGGTGTTTTCTTACGCATTTTTCTGGAAGGGCTTCACCGGTCTCGCGATCACCATCATCTCTGTGATCACGCTCTTCGTGGTGATGCAGGCCACCGGCAGGATTCGGTGGGCGGACAAATTCACTGCCCTGCCCGGTCTCCCACGCAGCAAGGGCAACTCGCTGGCGTAGGCGTGTCCAATGTGGCGCGGGCACTGCTGCCCGCGTAATGCCCGCGGCAACCACCACGGCCCGGGCGGTATGTGAGCGGTTCGATGAAACACGACATCGCGAACCATCGCATCAAAACCAAAACCCCGCCACGCAGCGGGGTTCTTTGATTCTCATTAAAAAAACCAGCAACTGACAACTGGCCTTACTCTCCCACCAGCCACAAATACTGCGCCTCGCTCAGCGGCACCACGCTCAACCGCCCCTGCCGCACCAGCGGCGAATCCGCGAACAATTTGTGCGCCTTAATCTCCGCCAATGTCTTAGGCGCAACGATCTCTTTTCCCACCTTGATCTTCACCTGCGGATTCCTTGCATCGCTCGCATCCACCGACACTACCGACGCCGTCCCGACCGCGCTCTTCTCATCTCCCGTGTGATAAATCACCAGCCGCTCGCCCGCTTTCATCTCCCGCAGATGCTTCACCGCCACCGGATTCGTGACCCCGTCCCAAACCGTCGACTTCTCGCGCTCCAGGTTCGCAAACGAATACACCGTAGGCTCAGTTTTCAGAAGGTAGTTCATGGAAGAAATCCCTCGTGATCCCTGTGCTGCGCTTCCCTACGCCGTCCCCGTATTCGCCAGCGCTTCCACCGCTTCCCAGGTAGTCTCAAACGTCATGAAGAATTTCTGCACATTCGTAATTTCCAGAACCTTGCGTACCCTCGGCTTCACACCCGTCAGCACCAGGCACCGGCCCGTCTTCTGATGCGACACATAGGTTGTCACCAGCGACCCCAGCC
>WNGE01007059.1_pt1 | contig 12344 bp, 9 predicted proteins | sample 5400651 | NCBI WGS metagenome assembly WNGE01 (sample SAMN13153370, study PRJNA577476) | soil metagenome | isolation source: 60 cm soil or saprolite under grassland replicate 2 | place: USA:California | collected 2016-06-15 | reverse complement strand
AAGCCTTCTCTCACCAGCTTGAAAATGGTTTGGCGGTTTTGCGCGACTACTTTCAGCCACGCCAATTTTCCCATCATCGGGAAATAGATGCCGCGGAAACAGAGGCGAGCGAGGAAGATGTTGATGCGGTAACCGAGAGGCTCGTCATCGAGCGACTCGACCGCCTGTGCCAGTGCTTCGGGGCTGTAGGCGTGGGCCCAACCGTATTTCACTTCGGCGTGAGCTTCTCCGATGCTCATCTTCAGCGGGGTGTGGGCCATGGTGAACGGAATGAACTCCTGCCAGTGCCTGGGGCGGGTAAGCCGACCGGCTGTTTCCAAGCGCTTGTAGAGCGGGGTTGCGGGCAAAGGCGTCAGCAGGCCGAAGATGGGGAGACCCGGGGGCCAAGTGCGAACTTGTTCGAGTGTGCGCTCGGCGACGCCGGTGGTGTCGTTGTCCATGCCGAAGATAAACGAAGTAATCGCGTAAACGTTGTGTTTGGCGAGGCGCTCGAGCACGGCGGCGTACTCACCGGGCTTGTTGAATCCCTTGTTGACGTCTTTGAGATTGACGGGGTCGATGGATTCCATGCCGATGAAGACCCACTTGCCTCCAGAAGCGGCGATCAGGTCAACCAGTTCCTCGTCGCGTAACAGATTGGCGCTGATCTGGGCCACCCAGTGGACCTGGGCTTTGGCTGCGATGATGTCACGCAGCAACGACTTGGTGCGTTTCAGATTAATGGCGAAATTGTCGTCGATGAAAAAAACTGCCATCTGGCCTTTTTCGCTGCGGGCGCGGGCCTTCAGCAGAAGCAGTTCATCCACCACACTCTCGTTGGTGCGGAAGCGGATGGAGTCGCCGAAGAATCCAGTCACGGTGCAGAACTCGCAGCCGTAGGGACAGCCTCGTCCGGACTCGACGGGAATAATACGAAATGTGCCCCAGCCTTCGCCGACTTGTTTGAGCAGCGGGTACGCGGCTTTAGGTACGAGATTGAACTGGTTGAGATCGATCGAGTCCCAGGGAATTACGGGATAGGGGTTCAGGGGAGGCTTCCGCTCCTTACCGGCGCTATCCACCGGCGCATAGATGTCTTTGAGCTCGCCGCGAACGGCATCGTTCACAATCTGCGGCCAGGTTTCATCGGCTTCTCCGAGTGCCACGGCGTCGGCGTGGCGGGGCCCTCCGTCGCGGCCGAGTGCCTCGTCGGCCAGTTCGGTCACGTGGGGTCCGCCCATGACGACCGGCACTCCGGTAGCGCGAATGGCGTCGGCGGTGCGATACGCCTTGGCGATCATTCGGGTCATGGCGCCGATGCCGACCAGTCCAATGTCCTGTTCGCGCACGAATTGTGCAATCTGAGCCTCGTCCATGGGCTGGGCGTTACCATCAATCAGCAGCACTTCATGGCCGGGAGGAGTCAGTGCCTGGAGCAAGAACATCCAGAGATGCGGCATGAAATTGCGGGTTACACCGTTGTCGGGGTTATAGAGCAGAATTCTCATGACTGCTCCTTCTGAAGTCGTAAATGCTTCACCGCCGGGGCCGGTGAACTGGCATCTTCGTTGCGTCTTACGAATAGGATGGCTGGGTTTCCCACGTGTGGGGAAATTGTACACGGGCACGTTCCGGTTTCAAGAATCCAACGATCAGAGTTGTTGCAAGACAGAGGCATTTGCACTCACGACCGGATTAGTGGTTCTTTTTCCTCAAGCCCGGCTTTCATCGATCACCGCATGAGAGCCATGCCACAGGAATACGCGGACGAAAGCGGCTCCCGCACCCTCCAAATCTAGGGATCGCCATTACACCAGCGACACTGGACAGCCGATTTATGGCCTCCTCGTGGCCTACCCGAAGCGGGCTTGCCATTACTGCGGTAACTTTTAATCTCCGCTATCTACTGCTCAACTGTAGGCCAACGGGTGCTTATTTGCTTGTACGCCAGATGCAGATTCCTAGACGCGGAAGGGCTTGTGCGCGGAGACTCCGTCGGTGAGCCAGAATGGCAGGGATTGGCTCGACGCTTATAGAGCCGCAGTAATGGAGTTCGACCGGGGCAAGTTGCCAGCGAGCATTGGCGTGGCTGAAAAGGCCATCCACCAACGCTTACGGGGATTGCCGATTGCGAACTCTAAGGAGCATCGCGAACTGAGAGATGCACTCAACAGTCTTGCGGTTCTCAAGAAAATGCTCTAGCACATTTGGGCGTGTTGAAGCATTTTCTGTTTGGCCTGAAATCGAACTGCTGCGGGATCGATCCTGCATATCGTGCCAGCCCCACTTCGCAATGCGCCGCCATAACTGTCGTAACATCGCTATTTCACGAACAACCGCCGGATGGCGCATCTGTGAGATGAAGTTGTACGACCGGACGCCCTCGTCCGGGCAAGGATCGCAGCTCGGCCGTTCTGGCTGTCTCCCATCCAAATCTGCCTAACTCTGTTGGAATGGGCGCTGAGAGCACCTGCCGCCACGTGTTCTCTGCTTGAATGCTAATCTAATAGCTGGCCATCAAAATCATGATGAACAAAATGATTGTCGCGAACCTGGTCCATCGCCCCATTCGGTCGCTGATCAGCATCATCGCCATTGCGCTTGAAGTCACGCTGATCCTTCTGATCGTCGGCCTCTGCTACGGAATGCTGAACGACTCCAAGAACCGCACTGCTGGCATCGGCGCCGACGTCATTGTGCAGCCGCCAGGTTCTACTTTCTTGGCTGGCATCAGCGGCGCTCCGGTTTCCATCAAAATTGCCAATCTCCTGGCCAAGGTTCCGCACGTGACGGCTGTCAGCCCGGTGATTTGGCAAGTCTCGACTGGAGGCGCGCTCGAAGTCATCGATGGAATCGATCTAAAAAGTTTCGAAGCCATTGGCGGTCCATTTCGATTCGTTAAAGGAGGCCCGTTCCAAGGACCGGATGACGCGATCATCGACGACTACATCGCACGCCAGCGCCACTATAAGGTGGGCGACAAGATGGAATTGCTCAATCACGATTTCCGCGTGTGCGGCATCGTCGAGGCCGGCCGTGGCGCTCGCAAATTTGTTCCCATCACAACCCTACAAGACCTGATCGGCGCCAAAGATAAGGCCTCCATCTTCTATGTGAAGCTCGATGATCCCAAAAATGCCGATGAAGTCGTCAAATCGGTCAAGAGCATCCCAGGAATGGAAAAGTATTCTGTGCTCTCTACCGCTGATTACATCAGCATGATGACTCCCAGCCATCTGCCCGGTTTCAACGCATTCATTGGCGTAGTCATCGGCGTCAGTGTGGTGATCGGCTTCATCGTCATTTTTCAGGCCATGTACACTGCAGTGATGGAGCGCACCCGCGAAATCGGAATTCTGAAATCGATGGGAGCGTCGAAGTTTTACGTTGTGAATGTGATCCTGCGAGAAACCATCCTGCTCGCCATAGGCGGAATCGCGCTCGGCATGCTTTGCAGTACAGCGGGACGGTTAGCCATCCGCCACAAGCTGCCGCTGCTGACCGTGGTGATTACCAGTGACTGGCTAATTCGCGCGACTATCATCGCCATCGTAGGGGCCATCGCGGGAGCGCTGTACCCGGCATTCAAAGCCGCGCAGAAGGATCCGATTGACGCTTTAGCGTACGAATGAGCGCTGGGCAATCAGCCGCTCAGCATTCAGACAAACCACATCTATCCGAGAGGGGTAACTCTTGAATAGCCAACCTTAAAGTGTTGAGGGCTGATGGCTACTCGCTAAGTGCTTGATGTTAAGTCACCCATACGCCCTTTTAGAGTGCCTCCTGAAAGAGGGACTCACACTGGGGCGATGCCAGTTGAGCAGAAAGGAGCTGCGTTCGGGCCGAGGTAATGGGACGAGTGAAGGCGGGGAACTTGCGGGCTGCGAGGAGCAAGTGGTCTAGGAAACTACGCAAGTGTAGTTTCCTAATCTTGAACCACGAACGACGCGAATTTGCACAAAGGGTTGAATAGTAAAGGGTTCCTTCGTGTTCCTTGGTGCCCTTAGTGGTTGAATTCGGACACTGTCGATAGAGGATGTCAGAATTTGCTTGACCGCTCCGCGCTTTGCTGGGTAAAGTATAGGGTTCCACAGAAATGGCGGTTTTGCCGTCCCGAGTACCTCTGCTGGCAGCCGGACCTTATCCTTAAAGTAAGAAACTTTCGGCCCCGGCGGAGCATCTATAAGAAATAGCCGGAGCTTTCCCGTACAACCCATTCGGAGTCAGTGACTTACGCATTGAGCCGGGAACCGCCCTGGTGCTCAACCTATTTTCAGATAGTTTGTGGGACTAGGAGAAAGACGAAATGAAGCGCTCTGATCGTGTTTTTGATGCTTTACATACTTTGCGGAACCGTTATATGCTTTGCCAGCTTGCTTCCAAGGCTACCCGTAAGTTTCACAAGCCCAATACCAGAATCCAGGAAACGATGAACGAGGTTCTGGATCGGATTGCAAGCTCGGAGCGGCAGACAGTTTTGGCCGAACCGGAACATTATTCCGAGGCACAACGGCGGGCTGCTTAGGCTCCCGCCGCCTCTGCCCCGCAGATGATTTCTTCTCTTTCGCGAATACCCCCCTTGAAAATCTCCTCGCAGGTGACTAGATGACCATTGCAGAACTCAAAGAAAAAAATATTACCGAGCTGACCAAGATCGCCCGATCTCTGGATCTGCCCGGAGCCAGCGGACTACGCAAGCAGGACCTGATCTTCAAGATTCTCCAGGCGCAGAGTGAAAAAGAAGGCCACATCTTTGCCGAGGGCGTACTGGAAATTCTGCCCGACGGTTACGGCTTTCTCCGCTCGCCCGACTACAACTACTTGCCCGGCCCGGACGACATCTATGTTTCGCCGTCGCAGATTCGCAAGTTCGATTTGAAGACAGGCGATACGATCAGCGGCCAGGTGCGTCCGCCGCATGAGGGTGAAAAGTATTTTGCTCTGGTTAAGATCGAAGCCGTCAACTTTGAGTCCCCGGATGAAGCGCGCAATAAGATTCTTTTTGACAATTTGACGCCGCTATATCCGCAGGAGCGGCTGAAGCTTGAGACCACTCGCGACAACGTCAGCTCGCGCGTGATGGACCTGCTCACGCCTCTCGGAAAAGGGCAGCGCGGCCTGATTGTTTCGCCGCCTCGCGCCGGCAAGACGATGCTCTTGCAACAAGTGGCGAATTCAATCACGACGAACCATCCGGAAGTCGTGCTGATGGTTCTGCTGATTGATGAGCGTCCAGAAGAAGTCACAGACATGCAGCGCTCGGTGAAGGGCGAAGTGATCTCCTCAACGTTCGATGAACCAGCGGCGCGTCACGTCCAAGTTGCCGAGATGGTGATCGAAAAAGCGAAGCGCCTGGTCGAACACAAGCGGGATGTGGTGATTTTGCTCGACTCAATTACGCGTCTGGCGCGTGCCTACAACACTATCGTCCCGCCCAGCGGGAAGGTACTCTCCGGCGGCGTGGATTCGAACGCGTTGCAGCGGCCAAAGCGGTTCTTTGGATCAGCCCGAAACATCGAAGAAGGCGGGTCGCTCACAATTATCGCCACCGCCCTGATTGACACCGGCTCCCGCATGGACGACGTGATCTTTGAAGAGTTCAAGGGCACGGGTAACAGTGAGATTATCCTCGAACGTAAGCTGGTCGATAAGCGCGTGTTCCCAGCTATCGATATTCAACGCTCCGGTACCCGAAAAGAAGAGCTGCTGATCCCCAAAGAAGATCTGCAACGCATCTGGGTGCTGCGCAAAGTGCTGAACCCGCTGTCACCCGTAGAAGCGATGGAGCTACTCATTGACAAGCTGAGCAAGACGCGGGCGAACGGGGAGTTTTTATCGAATATGAGCTCGCTGTAAACTGATGCGGCTTTTCGACGAGAATACCAGGACGGACCTTCGCTCTGCCAAAGAGAGCGAGCCAAGATTCGATTACTACAATCAGTCGGCACGACCGTCCATAGTCGTACTCCGCGGAATTCTCGAGCGTTGGTTCGAGCGTTATCCGGACCAGGAAAAGTCTGGCCTGCGAGGGCGTTTTCGATCAAGCAATGATTCACAGCACAAATCAGCTTTCTTCGAACTATATATTCATGAGTTGGTTACCCACCTGGGCTTTGATCTGCAGGTCGAGCCAGACGTAGACGGTTGCGGCAATCACCCAGATTTCCTCGCACATCGAAATGGCACCCCAAAGTTCTACCTGGAAGCGACTCTTGCCGGATTGCCGTCTGAGAGGGAATACTCTGCCGAGAAGAGAACGAACATAGTCTATGATGCGATCAACACGATTGACTCACCAAACTTTTTTCTGGCGATCGACATCGAAGGCGCGCCCGTAGGGAGCCCCTCGACAAAAGAGCTGAGGAACGATTTAACTCGCTGGCTTGGGACCTTAGACCCGGATGTCATTGGAAAGCTATACGAGGGTGAACGATATGCGGAAATCCCCTCGCTGACGTGGCAGCGTGATGGGTGGAAGCTCGTATTCAAACCCAGGCCTAAGTCTCCCGAATTTCGTGGTAAACCGGGAGTTCGTCCAATTGGCCTTCGGATGCCGACGGAACTGGAGTGGCTGAATACGTCAATCGGGATCAGGCGCGCTGTCAAAGCCAAAGCGAAACAATATGGAGAGTTCACCCTTCCATTCTTGATTGCAATTAATGTCGTTGACAGCCATTGCGACAACATCGACATAATGAATGCCTTGTACGGCGACGAGGTTACGGTGGTGAGCCAAGCGCCAGACGACACTTTGACTGAGAGATCCCAACGGAAGAAAAATGGCGCGTGGTACGCGGAGGCGGGCCCGCGCAATACTCTCGTCAGCGGAGTATTAATTGGCATTGATCTGCACCCATGGAGCATGAGCACGGTCACACCAGAGCTGTTTCTGAACCCGTGGGCTTTGCATCCATTCTCAACAGCGGACTGGCCACTGCCTCACTGCGCTGCTGATTTGCAGAAACATCGCGTACGTCACCAAGCCGGGAAGTCGGCAGGAGAAATCTTAGGCATACCATCCATCTGGCCGCTGCCCGGGGACTGGGGACCAGCTAGATTCATTCAGCGCCAACTCAATAATGATCAACTCAGCGAATAGTCGTAGGTGGGAACCAGTTCGTTGCGCTTTCGTAAGTTCGATGTAAGCGGATATCCCGTCCTTGGCCATCTTACGAGCTTCGATTAAATTGCGCCCGTGAGTCACACATCCTGGTAGTGCAGGCACGATGGCGGTGAATCCGCCCTCAGGTTCAGGTCGCAAAATGATGTTGTAGTGGTAGTGAACTTTGCTCATGCGTTGAGGCGATTCTATCTCGCTGGTACAGGTGAGTCAAAGCGCGGTGCTGGCATTTCAAAGAGCGGCGGGTTAGTGAATAGTCTTCGTCTTCCTCGACATGTAGTCCATGAGCAGGTACTGCCCTAGCGTGTACGGCGTAGTGAAGTAGGCCTTGCCGCGGCACATCTCTGTGACTTTCTGCACGAACTGTACCAGGCCATAATCTGACGCGAGCATGAAGGTATTGATCATAACGCCGGCGCGCTTGCACTTGGATACCTCTTCCAGCGTTTGGCTCACCACCAGCGGATCGAGGCCGAAGGCATTCTTGTAGATGCGGCCGTCTTCGAGCGTCAGCGCGGAGGGCTTTCCGTCGGTGATCATGACGATCTGCTTCATGTCCTTACGCTGGCGCTGGAGAATGCGCTGCGCCAGCCGCAGTCCTTCGCGTGTGTTGGTGTAATACGGGCCGACCTTCACTCGAGCCAGTTGCGAGAGCGGGACTTCTTCCGCAGAGTCGTGGAACAAGATTAGGGATAAAGAATCGCCCGGGTACTGAGTTCGGATCAGATGCGACAGCGCCATCGCCACTTTTTTTGCCGGAGTAAAGCGGTCTTCGCCGTACAAGATCATGGAGTGCGAGCAATCGAGCATGAGCACGGTCGCGCAGGATGATTGGTATTCGCACTGGTGTACTTGCAAATCCGAATACTCAATATTCAGCGGCAGCGTGAGCCCTTCGCGCTGGATCGCACTGGAGAGCGTTGCGGTGATGTCGAGGTTCAACGTGTCCCCGAACTCATATAGCCGCGAGGCTCCGCTGGTTTCAATGCCAGTGGCCAGATCACGGGTGTCATGCCGTCCGAAGCTCGACTTTCCCAGTGAGCCCATCAGATCGCGCAGTGTCTTATAGCCGAGAAAATCCAGGCTCTTGTCGGTGATCTCAAATTTCGCCTGCTGCTGCGCTTCGCCGACCTGGCCTCCTACGCTCGACTGCTTTGCCGGGTCGTGCGGCTGATCGATACTGATGTAATTTTCCTGCTCCATACGCTCGATTAACTGTTCAATGAGTTCGTCGAGAGTTCCGTCCATCTGCATCTGCTGCAAGCGCTGGCGCATTTCTTCATCCAGCAGATTGCCGTCGAGCAAAGCCTGCTCAATCGCCTGGCGAAGATCGTCGAGCGTCTGTTCGCCCGGCGGCAAATCGTAAAACATGTAATTCTGGAACCCGCTTTGGAGCAGATAGTCAGAGAGCGCGCTGAGCAGATCCTCCATGCTCATTTCCCCGGCCGGATCAGGGACGTATTTGGTGTAACGGATGCGCTTCATAACACCGCTGTCAGCTTTCAGTCATCAGCTTTCAGCAAAATCAACCGCTAAATGCGGCGTCGTCCAAAGCACGTGCTGACACCTAGCTGAGAGCTGATGGCTGAAAGCTGACAGCTAATTGAACGATCTCCTCGGTCTGTACGGTGGTTCTTCGCGTTCAAATGGCTTTTCTGGATGCCGTGGTTGTTTCTCGCCGGCGCAGAAGACGCGTTCCTCGTTCCGGCCGATGCGTTTGTGCGCGTGCAGCCCTTCCAGAACAAACTCCGCTGCTGAGACCTGGAGCTCCGCCGTATCCTTGGGCCCGACGTTCAGCTTGGTCAGCTTCTCCATAAGCCCCTGAATGCTGTGCAGGGCTTTCAGAGCTTCGCCAGCCGCGGCTGTATCCGCAAGCTGGATTTCGCCGCCGAGATCGAACCACTGAACAATCTGCTGCATGTTGGCGCCGCTGAAGTATTCGTCGTAAGTCTTTGCAACTGCCGAGCGAATCAGTTCGCGCCCCACGTGGTCTGCGCCCTTCATTTCGCCCTCGTATTCCAATTCCAGCTTGCCGGTAATTGCAGGCATGGCAGCGTAAACATCGCCGATGCGAGGTACCACGAGCTTCTCCTCGTGCCGAATCGTGCGGCGCTCGGCGTTGGAAATTACGTTTTCCATGCAAGAAATCGGAAGCCGCTGGCTCACGCCCGAACGCTTGTCGACTTTCTTGTCCTCGCGAGCGGCGAAGGCGATGCGCTCGATCACCTGCTGCACATACTTCGGAATGTGCAGCTTGTAGCCATCGCGCCGGGTCCACGCCTCTTGCGCAGTAATCGCGATGCCTTCGTCGAGCGTAGCAGGATAGTGCGTGCGAATCTCCGAACCAATGCGATCTTTCAGAGGCGTGATGATCTTTCCACGCGCCGTATAGTCCTCAGGATTGGCGCTGAATACAAGGGCGACATCAAGGGGCAGGCGCACCGGATATCCCTTAATCTGCACATCGCCTTCCTGCATGATGTTGAACAGACCGACCTGAATTTTGCCGGCGAGATCGGTCAACTCATTGACGGCAAAAATGCCTCGATTGGCGCGCGGCAGCAGCCCGTAGTGCACCGTCAGTTCGCTGCTGAGTTCATGCCCGCCGCGTGCAGCTTTAATGGGATCGATATCGCCGATCAGATCCGCAATCGTGACATCGGGAGTCGCCAGCTTTTCTACGTAGCGATCCTCGGGAGTGAGATAAGCGATGGGCGTGCTGTCGCCGTGCTTGGAGATTTCTTGATGGCAGCGGCGGCAGATGGGGGAATACGGGTTGTCATGGATCTCGCAGCCGGCGATGTACGGCATTTGAGGGTCAAGCAGCGTTGTAAGGGCGCGAAGGATCCGGCTTTTTGCCTGTCCACGCAAGCCCAGCAGAATGAAATTGTGGCGCGAGAGAATAGCGTTGACGATCTGCGGTACGACAGTGTCTTCATACCCCACAATTCCAGGAAAAAGCGGGCCACCCTCGCGCAATTTGCAGACAAGATTGTCGCGGAGCTCATCCTTTACACGGCGGGCAAAGAGACGTTGTTCGGAGAATGGACTTTGGCGAAGTTCGCCGAGCGTCCGCGGGAAACTCATGGAGACAACCCCCAGAGGAAACAGCTTTCTTGAAGCGATTATACGCCCGCGCGAGTTGGGGGCTCGGTGAGGCTGATTTCAACGCTGCTGAAAAAGGTCCTTTGAATCCACTGGAAGCCGCGCTCTCCCGCGCTAGCAGTTACCACGCTTGCACCGCCCGACCGGCGCTCAAACCAATCTTCCATCCAACCCCAGCGCCTGCGCTACTCCCTTCATCGCCTCAATGCAAAATCCAATGTGCTCCTCTAACTCCACGCCCAGTTCGGCCGCGCCTCGAACTATGTCATCCCGGCTCACGCTACGCGCGAACGCTTTGTCTTTCATCTTCTTTCGTACTGATTTTGCCTCAACTTCCGCCAGCGACTTCCCGGGTTTCACCAGTGCGCACGCCGTGATGAACCCGGCTAGCTCGTCGCAGGCAAACAGAGCTCTTTCCATTGGAGTTTCGCGGGGCACGCCGGTGTACTCGGCGTGCGACATGATGGCGCGGCGAATTTCATCGGGCCAGCCGCGCTCTTTCAAAATTTCATTCCCTTTATAGGGATGGTCATCCAGGCTCGGCCACTTCTCGTAATCGAAATCATGGAGCAGGCCGGCAACGCCCCACAAATTCTCATCCCCACCCAATTTCCGCGCGTATGCTCGCATGCAGGCCTCAACCGCCAACGCATGTTTGCGCAAACTTTCTGACTGGGTGAACTCAGTTAGTAAACCCCACGCCCGTTCGCGATCACTCATGAGTTATTTCCTGTTTTCTCCTGATTTTCTCCGGCCTATTTTGCTTTTTGCATAAGAATTTTCCAGCTTGGTCCCAGATTTTCCTTGACATCCACAGGCTATCTCCCGCAGATTACGTCGCAGGTTGGAATCAAGGGTAACTCAATTGGTTCCAGGAGAGGCCCGCTCTGGCAACTCCCAAACCTAAATGGCCACGACTCTTGCCCCGGTAGATTCCAGGGAAGTGGTTCGCTGTGATCGCTGTCTGCTGGTTCAATTCCGCACATCCAACAATCTCTGCCGCCGCTGCCATACGTCTTTAGACGAGGACGAGCCTGAAGTAGCCGCTGCCCTGCCGATGCCGGTCATGATGCCATCGAACGGCCACAGGCCAGGGCATCTGAATCTAGCGGCATCCATCCGTTCGCTTCGCCTACGAAACGGGCTCAGCCAGCGGCAACTCGCCGGGCGCATGTCGGTGCCACGAACCTACGTCTCGAAAATTGAGAACGAGAAAGCCACGCCAACGCTCTCTTCACTGGAGCGGCTGGCGCGAGCGCTGGAGGTGACTGTGCCCGATCTGCTTTCAGGCGGCGAACGCAATCGCCAAGAAGAAATCAGCGACCTGATAAAAGATCAGTTTATCGCGGAATTGCTGCCATTCGTCTCGCAATTGAATGGGATGCAGATGTCGAGCATTCTCGCGCAAGTGCGGGACTTGACTTTGCGGCCGCGCAGGAGCGCGTAGAAATTCCCGCAGCGGGAGAATTGGCCCGCGGTGCTCCAGCGTCTCACAGTCTTCGAGACGTTGGGCGCTTCTTGAACGCATTCTGGACCGCAGCGTGTGGCTGGACACCCCCGGCTGCTCTTGACCGCACATCCCCGGCGGGGCTAGGGTTGTACCGCTCTTCGTTTCCAAGCATCCAGCGTGGCAAACACTTCAAGGAGGCAACCATGTACTCGCGCATTGTCAATTGCACGATCGATCCAGCCAAGGTAGGTGAATTCAAAGCCGCCCTCAACAACGAATTCTTACCACGGATCCAGGCGCAACCCGGATTTATCGACAACATCGAGTCGCTGGACCCGGCGACGGGCCAGTTTTCCTGCATGACTCTGTGGGAGTCAGCGGCCGACGTCGAGAATTACGACAAAGGACTTTTCCAGGAAGTCGCATCCAAGCTCGGTCCGGTGATGCAAGGCGCCCCCACAGTGCAGACGCTGCCGGTCGAGAACTCCTCAGTGCACCATGTGCGGGCAGGCAAAGCGGCGGCGTAGATGGTCACCCACCCTTGCAGAAAAAACAGCTCGGGTGGGATATCCCCTTTTTAGAGATCAATCGCTCTACAACTTTTCTCGGGCGAGAGAGACTGCTTCTGCCCGAGTGAAGCCGACCTGGTGCCCGCGCCCCCGTTCACCCTTGGCGACGGCCGAAATTCCA
>WNGE01007055.1_pt1 | contig 12346 bp, 12 predicted proteins | sample 5400651 | NCBI WGS metagenome assembly WNGE01 (sample SAMN13153370, study PRJNA577476) | soil metagenome | isolation source: 60 cm soil or saprolite under grassland replicate 2 | place: USA:California | collected 2016-06-15 | reverse complement strand
AACGCAAACTCGATTCGCTCTTCCATAGGTTCAATTTTCTTCCACGGCATATCAGGCCATCTTCTTAGCCTTCCTTGCCCCTGAAGTGTTACCTATGTATTGAACCTGCGGTGTTACCTATGTTCTGAACCTGGACCGCTCGCTCAATGAAATTCGCTCGTTGCCTAAACTCACTGCTTCGCTCGCAGCTAATGCCAGTCCGGCTCTGACTTATGAGATCATTGGAAACGACAGCAGAGCCGGGATAGGTTGCGGCATTCCTGATTACCGAACATGACAGAATGGGATGCCGCCGAATATTCGCGCCGCTCGTCGCTGCAGGAAGCGATGGCTCAGGAAGTACTCGCTCTGTTCGACCTCAACGGTTCGGAGCGAATCCTCGATGTCGGATGCGGCGACGGGAAAATCACAGCAGAAATCGCTTCTCGCGCTTCGAAGGGCTCGGTCGTGGGTGTCGATCCTTCACGAGACATGATTAGCTTCGCCCAAGGGCACTTTGGTCCTGCAACGCTGCCCAACCTTCGATTCCTCGTTGCAGACGCTCGCCGTCTGCCCTTCAAAAACGAATTTGATCTCGTGGTTTCTTTCAATGCTCTGCATTGGATTCCGGAGCAGCAGGCCGCCCTTAGTTCCATACGCTCCACCTTGGTTTCGGGTGGTAAGGCGCAGCTTCGCCTGGTATCGAAAGGTGCGCGCAAGAGCTTGGAAAATGTAGCCGAAGAGACACGTCGAACGTCGAGATGGAACGTTTACTTCCAGGATTTTGACGATCCTTATCTGCATCTGACACCGGAAGAGTATGCCGCCATGGCAGAGCGCAGCGGCTTACGCATCCTAACTGTTTCTACCAAGGATCACGCGTGGGATTTTGGCTCGCGGATGGCATTTTTCGGTTTCTGCGCGGTTGGTTGCGTGGCATGGACGAGCCGGTTACCAGCGGCAGAACGGACGGACTTCATCAACGATGTTCTTGATCGCTACCAAGCAGTAGCTAGCCATGACAGCGGAGAAGAGAATACCTTCAAATTTTACCAGATGGATATCAGCTTGCTTGCAATCTAACCAAACTTTTGCGCTTCGCGGATGTTGAGCCGGGAGCTAGAAGGCAGGGAATGCGAAGTGCATGTAGACGTTCCTTTTTCCTTCGAGATCATCCGAAGCGTTACGATAAGCTGTGGGATGCCAGCGATATTGACCAGCTCTTGAAGCGGTCATAGGTTTTTCGATGTCAAATCTAACAAGTCGCGTTGCTCGACGCCGTTTTATGTTGGCGGGTGCCATCGCCTGCCTCGTCCTTCCCCCGCAGACCGAAGCGGTTACACCAGCGCCCAGCGGAGGCTACCCCAACGCCAACACCGCCGTGGGCGAAAATGCCCTGTATAGCCTGACGACAGGCAGCGATAACGTGGCCACGGGGTACGAAGCTCTGTTTAATGATACAACCGGCAGTTTCAACACCTGTCTCGGGTATCACGCGCTTTATAGCAATACGACGGGGACTCGTAATACCGCTACCGGTAACGGAGCGCTAGCACGCGATACAACCGGCGGATTTAACAGTGCCGTTGGCCTGCACGCGCTCATCCTTAACATGACCGGTCGTTACAACACCGGCGTGGGAACTTTTGCACTCAGTAACAATAGTGTTGGCTCAAATAACATTGCCCTCGGCTATAACGCAGGAATTAGCCTGAATACAGGTAGTGACAACATCGATATCGGCAACGCGGGACAGGCAGGCGAAACCGGCGCGATGCGGATCGGTACGTCCGGCAAGCAGAATGCAACCTATTTCGCCGGAATCTATGGAGCAATCGAACCAAGTGGTGCTAATGTCATCATCTGTCCGGATGGACACCTTGGAACGATTGTTTCTTCGGCCCGCTTTAAACGACAGATTGAACCTATCAACAAAGCGAGCGAAGCTATCCTGGCCTTGGAACCGGTTAGTTTCCGCTACAAGGCTGAACTCGACCCGGCCGGTGTGGGCCAGTTCGGCTTGATTGCTGAACAGGTAGAAAAGGTGAATCCGGCATTGGTCGCTCACGATTCAGAAGGGAGACCCTACTCCGTTCGTTATGAAGCTGTAAACGCGATGTTACTGAATGAGTTCCTCAAAGAACATCGAAAGGTCGAAGAACAGCAAATAGCAATCCAGGAGCTCAAATCGACAGCGGCAAAGCAGGAAGCACGTGCTACGCAGCTACAGAAGCAATTAGAAGTTCTGACCGCAACGATGCAAAAAGTGAGCGAACGACTGAACGTCAGCAATCCGGCAACACAGTTAGTGACCAATTGAGTTCGCTCTGGCGGAAAGCACAGAGCAAGGAGCTGGTTGCGGGGAAGCGGAAGGCAGAACGTGAGAAGTGATTGGTGAGAAGTGGGGCTTCGTCGTGGTGAATCGTTCCGCGTAGGTCAAGACTACGATGCAACAGGTAAATCGTTACATCGTTAGCAGCAGAGAAGGGAGGAGGCGAAGAGAGTGATCGGTCAGATATTCGCCACCGCGGGTAAACTGCGAGTGATCAGCCAGGTTTCTGTTGCTACCAAGAATCGCACATGGTTGTCTCCCTAAAGCATGGCCAGAGAATTCAAACCGGTGCGGTTTTTTGTAATGATGGCAGCAGCGGCGTTCGTCGTATGCGGCGTGACGACGTTCTACACTCATCGCGCGGCTCACGGCAGAACGGCGGAGGAGCGGGCCGCTTATGCAATCGGGGAAAAGGCGGGAGAGGAAGCGCCGGCGGGGGCAAAGTTGCCGACGGACGCTGACTTGAACATGATGGCTCAGAAGTATTTCAAGCAACAGGGATCGGGCGAACAGCAAAGTTGGGACCTGGCTTTTGAAAACGGTTACACGGACGGATTCAACAAGACGCATCACCGGGAGTGAACCTCTCAATGAACTTTGTCGGCCTCCCGATTGAAGCGTTGTATCTCTGTTCGACCAATCTGTGGATAAAGATTTGAGCTGGCTGCAATGAACCCGCCACCTTTACCTGTCCGGAGACGCTTCCCCTGGATTCTCTACTGGATCGTTCTCGTCTTCATCGTTCTCGTCGCGCTTGCCCCAGTGGGATCTGTGGTGGCGTGTGGTGTAATCGCTAACGCGCACGGCTGCCGCGTGGATGAAGGATCGGTGCACCCCTGCATGATCAATGGAAAAGACTATGGGCAGCTGCATTATACCCTTGGTGTGATGGGCTGGCTGATGCTCGTCACCCTGCCAGCCGGAGTACTCGCATTCGTTCTTTGGCTGATCGTTCTTATTATTCATCGAACAAATTGGCGAAGGCGCGCCGCGAGTTAACGAAAGATGGGAGCAAAGAGCAGGGAGCATGGAGCAGGGAGACGAGAAGAGGGTGAGAGGTGAGAGGGGCAAGCAGCTCATGGTTGATGGCTGCCGGTTACCCCTGACGGGTGAACTTCATGGTCCAGTTGGTCTCCCAGGTCTTGCCGCCGTCGGCCGAGAATGCCTGTTCCCAGCGGCAGGAATCCGGGGAGTCGACGTTCCAGATGAAGCGGCTGAAAATGTGCCTGCCTTCGAACACTTCCTGCGAATAGAATTCCCCGCGCGGGCCGTCGAACTTGCCGACCATTGGCACGTCCATTCTTCCGGAGTGGCTGCTGGCCGCCCAATAGATGCTCCACTCGCGCGTCGCGGGATTATAGAGACGCACCGTCACTGCTTGAACATGACCTGACGCGCGATCCATCATGAGTTCGTCGATGTTGCCGAGCCCGTTCAGAATCAACCGCACCTTACTGGTGCCTTCGAATTCTTCCCATTCCGTGCATTCTTTTAGCCGCTCTTTTAGTCGCCGGTGCTGGATTCTCCAGCTGCCAATAAGGAAGTCGAAATCTCTGCGGCCATCGCATTCACCAGATTCGTTAGTAATGGATTGCTTCATCTGCTTGCCGCGTTGCTGAATCAGCCGCGTAATTGCGACCGGGCGGTGGGTGACAGCTTTAATACCTCCGGCGTTCTTTCCAAATAGCTCATTAGTGCGGTCGAGATTTCATCGCGCCACTGTTGCGATCGCGAGAGAGAAGCAACGTAATTCTCGTAGGCCGCCAAATCCGGAAAGGTCGAGAACCAGACAAACACATTCTCGCCCGCGCGCACCGGCAAAGCTGGGAAAGTGTTTTCGCTATTTTCCGTCACAAAATAGGCAGAAATTGTCGCGCCCAAGCTTGCCGCCACCGGCCGGAGCGTGTGCTCGAAGAAGTTGATAAAGTCAGGCGCGACCGGACCCGCAGAATAATAAATCGTCGCAACGACCAGGCTCGTCGGCACTTCATCGGATCCGACGGGAGGCCGGTTCATGTTTTCAAGCGAGAATCCGGATGTCGGAAGCGCGGGACGGAGTAATAGGACGTTGTCGGAGTCAATCATCGTCGCATTGGCAGCTTCCCGGTGCGTTTTCCAAACCGGCCCGCCGTAAAAATCACTCAGTGCTTTGGCACGTGAGGTCATATCACGGAAACCTCTGAGCCAAACGAAGCGATCCGGATGATCAAGGTCTCTAAATTGACCGATGATTTTAATCCCCAATGCTTCCTGGGTTTCGACAAATTCCCGATCAAAGAGATCAATCAAGACATCACGTTGCCCAGGGTGGAGGGTGTATTGCCTCAATTCGACGACAGGACAGCAGAGTGGCGAAGATTGCATTTGTCTCTCCCCGATTGGTTCAGTCATGATTGACTTAACCACGGGATTTCGCAGGCGTGAATCGTTAAAGCGTTAAATCGTTATAGCGAGAGAACGAGAAGCCGGGATTGGAGCTTGGAACAGGAGCCGAGAGGTGCAAGTCAGAGGTCAGAAGGTCCCGAAAGCGTTTTCAGCTTCGTTGTCCAGCGAACATTAGGCTGGTGTGCTATTGCAGGGCGTAGACTTCGAGAAGTGCGACCCCAGTCGCATTATTTACACCACGTAGTATTGCGGTGTAATTGCCAGGTGTGAGCGTACGGAGAATGGCCGATTCCAAATCACTCGGGGGCGCCTTTCCCGTAGGCATAATCTCGGATTGTTGCGTGCTCTTCCAGTTATCATTGGAGGCAATCAGCGCTCCGTTGGCATCACGGAGTTCTAATGTGGGATTGGCTAATGGATTAGTGATGCCAAAGCTGGCGAGAGTAGGACCAAGAGCGCGCACGAGCACATTCTCATTGCTCGACTGCACGACCATTCCCGCGATCATCACATTGTCGGAAGTTTGCACCAGACCACGAGTGGAAATGTTGCTCAGGTGCGCCGCGGCACCTGTCGCAATGTCATAAGCTTCCACGAGCGCTATACCCGTGGTGTTATTTACGCCGCTGACAACCGCAGTGTAGGCGCCGGGATTCAGGCTAATAAGGATTGCCGATTCCAGATTGTCGAGTGGGCGGAAATTCGTTGGGATTGATTGAGCGTTGGCGGCCTGCTGCCAGTTGTCGTTAGAGGCAATGGCGCCGCCCGCAGAATTGTATAGTCCCAGGGTAGGATTTTGCAGAACCCCGCTGACTCCGAACTGCGTGAGTGTTGGACCAAGTGCGCGTAAAACAAGCTGCTTGGGCCCGGTCCCATCGACAATAAACCCGGCGATGAGCACATTGTCATCCGTGCCGACATGCAATCGTGTCGAAATGTTGCCTAACAGTCCGTGGGTGGCACTGACTCGAAACACCTGTCCGGCGAAACCCTGGGCCAGATAATAGAGGGCGCCGTCAGGTCCGACTTGGAGGTCGACGGGATTGGAGATCCCGGTGGCGAAGCCACTGGCCGTGTGCGTGGTGGGATCCAAGATTCGGATCCAACCGCTGCACAGATCAGCAAAAAAATATTTGCCGAGATAGGTGAGAGGGAACTGAAGCACCGACGGGTTATAGAACGCCGCGCCAACAATGGCGCAGCCGGTGGTACTGCTTTCGCCATGGCCGTAGTAGTAGATCGGACCACGGTAAGCTGGGTTACTGGTCGGACCTTCTGTTGCCGGCCAGCCGTAGTTCGAGCCGGCAATTCCGTCGTCGATTTCCTCGTAGGTTGCGTGGCCAACATCGTTGATAAACATTCGGGCAGTGCCGGGCTGAATAGCGAAGGTGAACGGGTTGCGGAGACCAAGCGCCCAAATCGCACGATTGACTCCGGTTGCGGTATTATAGAAGGGGTTATCGACCGGTATGCTGCCATCGGCATTGATACGCAGCATCTTGCCGAGTAAATTGGAAAGAGTTTGTGCGTTTGCGCCGTTGTAATCTTCGCCTACACCGATGTAGAGCTTACCGTCCGGCCCGAAATGCAGCGCTCCACCATTACCGTGGCCGCCGTCGATGTTCGTCGAGTTAAGGTTGTTGAGTTCCAAAATTATGGTTTCGCTGTTGGACGCAGCAGTATCGCCAGCCACCGTAAAACGGCTGACCCGGTTATGGGCCGGCGTTGGGACGGTATAATAGAGGTAGAGGTAGTGGTTGGCAGCGAAGTTTGGATCGAATGCGATCCCAAGCAGGCCGCGTTCACTGAAGAAATCGACATTGATGCTGACGAAGGGCACACTTAGCAAGGAGCCGTCCTTGATCACGCGGACTCGGCCGTCCTGGAGGCAGACAAAGAGCCGGCCATCGGGCGCGAATGCCATGGCCGTCGGTGCGCCGGATAAATTGCTGCCGACCTGTGTCTCAATAAATCCCGACGGCAAGGTGGCTGCGGTGATAGGGGATGAGAAAAGAATCAGCGGAGCCACGATGACCGACGCCAGGATCAGTTTTAGACGCAGACCTCGGAGGTAAAAGCGTCTCGGATTATGATCCGCCGAACGACGCAGCCTCAACAGACGAGCACACGATGGACTGCGAAAGGGGGGCAGTTGAGATAACCAGTTACACACAGCACCTTCCCTTCCTCCCGGCATTATTGTTGCCGTTCACCCTGGCAAGGTCAGACGCTCTCCGGGAGCAAAAACGTCCCGGCCCTATCCAGTTTTTCGATATTCTACTTCGAACAAAAAGCGGACGAAATGTCAAGGAAAAGTGAGAACTAAATGTTTTCGTGTAGTTTTCACTGTTTCGATAGCTAATGATGCTTGCTCGTTTTTCCCCGCTGATTTGGTTACTGGTGATCAGCGTGGCCGCGGCGCAATCCTGGCACGACGATTCCCGTTATGTTCGGTTAGGGCCGAGGAGCGGATGTTACATCGTGCGGCCCGGCTCACACCTTAACCGCCAGTTGGGATTGGAAGGCGCACCGATCAGCGATACAGCCGATCCTTTTCGTCACGGCTACGGTGCGGATGCGTTGGCCTTTCAGTTTGATCGCGCCGGTCGATTGCTGCGAGCCCCTCATACGTGGCACAGGCGCAACTAAACAACTTCTATGTTTCACGTTTGGGTATCTTTATCCGCGCGGAAAAAGCACGGCCGCAGAAGTACGATCAATCTTTGGTAGCTTCCGCAGAATCGAACAACGACGCGACGGGTTCATTGGTTACTACGAGATCGAAGTTTACAATCCTTTTGAGGATCACTGGGGCCGCGAACGAAGATAGCCGAAGAGATCAGGGATCGGCGATCGGCGAGAAGTCAACCGCGCGCCAAGGGAGGACGGAGCTTGGAGCAAGGGGCGGGGAGGAAGGCGATAGGTGATAACTGATCACGTTCACTTCTCACCTCTCACTGATCACTAATCACCATCTTTAGGTCGGGCGCTGAAGGCGGGCTTCGGCCAGATCGATATCACGTTGAATCCGGCGCAAGGCTTGGTCGTTGATGGCCTCTTCGTTGCGCAGCCCGATTACGGTGTCGCGTTCGGTTTGTAACGCTTCCCGGGCCAATTCCTCAAAGTCCTCCGAGAATAATCGTTTGACGCTTTCTTCATGCGGGACTTCACGGCGCAGTTGCCGGATACGGTCGGTGTATTCGGTACGAAGGCGTTCCACCGTCTCATGCCGGGCCCGATGCGAAGATTCGATTGCTTCGAGACGAGCCAGAGCTGCTTCGTTGGCTTTCAAACGCGCCAGTCTCTCTTCTTTTTCCGTGACATGATCGTCCACAACTCCGAGCCAACGAACCAGGGGCGCAAGCGTGAGTCCTTGGAGAACAAGCGTTGCGAAGATGACACAGAACGTGAGCAAGAGGATGAGGTTGCGCCCGGGGAATGGTTCGCCATTGGCCAAGACGAACGGGATTGCCAGCGCGCCGGCAAGCGAATCCGCCCCGCGCATCCCGGTCCATGCGATCAAGGCGGTGTGTTGCCACGGAACTCGGTTTTTCCGGCGGGTTTTTCGGCTGAGCAGGCGCGGCAAATAGTTAGCGCCGAACATCCAGGCAAAACGAATCAGGATGATGACCAAAACAACTACGATCGCGAGCTCGGTCACGCGCGTGGCCATACCTGGAGCGAGGGCGTTCATGACCTGCGGCAGTTGCAGGCCGATGAGCATGAAGAGCACGCCATTTAGAATGAACGTGACCATTTCCCAAACCGGCAGCGCCTGTAGTCGCATGCGCCCGCTCAAGATACGTGGTGCGCGCCAACCATAATAGATGCCAGCGATCACGACCGCGAGAATGCCCGAGACATGCAGCATTTCACCGCTGAAATAGGCAACATACGGAGTAAGGAGGGAGAACATGGTTTGCACGGGCGGATCGTCTAAACGCTTTTGCACTTGCGTCGCTAACCAGCCGACGGCGAGACCAACACAGATTCCGCCCGCCGCCACGAGCAGAAACTGCAGACTCGCCTGCGCCAGTGAAAAGACGCCGGTCATCACTGCGGCGACAGCGAAACGAAAGGAGATAAAAGAAGTCGCGTCGTTGATCAGGCTTTCGCCTTCGAGGATGACGATAATCTTGCGAGGCACCCGCAAATGTTGAGTTACCGCCAGCGCCGCCACCGCGTCCGGTGGCGAGATAATTGCGCCGAAGACAAAACCCACCGCCAAAGGCAATCCGACCAGGTAGTGTAACAGGTAAGCAGTGGCCGTCATCGTCAACAAAACCAAAACGATGGCGAGCGGGAGAATTTGGCGAAGGTTCGCCCGGAAATCTCGCCAGGAGGTATAGACGGCCGCGGGATAGAGCAGCGGCGGAAGAAACAAATTGAAGACCAGCTGAGGATCGAGCTGAATCGCAGGAAGACCGGGAACGAGAGCGAGGACGACGCCACCGATGGTCAAAAGGATCGGGTAGGGGATCCGAATTTTCCTGGCAACGATCGCCAGGAGGGCGACGGCGACGAGACAAATGAGAATTAATTCGGTTTTGTCTACCATACGTTCGATGGCGCGGGAGATTCGCTGGAATTAGGCCGGGCGTCCAGATCAGAGTCCGAGCCGGACTGGCGTTGAATGAAGAAGGAATGACAAAGCACCCATTCGACACGCTCAGGGCCTTCGGCGAATGACGAACTCATGCTCATGCTCATAATCGTGCTCATGCTCGTAATCGTAATCGAGTTAGAGGAGGTGGGAGCTCAGAGCCCAGAGCTATAAGGCGGCACGGCAAGAAAGCTGAAATCAGAAGCGCTCGGTGCATGGTAAGGTTGTTCGCGCCTACATGAAGGACACGATTCGCACGAGAGAATTTTCGATCGACGATTACGATGCCGCGGTTGAGCTGTGGAAAGGAGTTGAGGGGCTCGAGATTGCGGAGGGCGATGATAAAGAAAGCGTTGCGCGGTTTCTTAGCCGGAATCCGGGACTGAGTCGGATCGCGATCGATGGATCAGTAATCGTGGGCGTGTCGTTGTGCGGACATGATGGCCGGCGCGGGCATATTTATCATCTCGCAGTTCATCCGAGGTATCAGGGAGTCGGACTGGGTAAGCGTCTGGTGCAGGAATGCTTCTCTGGATTGCGGGGCGCGGGAATTCAGCGAGCGATCATTTTGGTCGCGAACGATAATGCTCGCGGGCGCGAGTTTTGGAGACGTTGCGATTGGGAAGAGCTTTCTGGCGCGCTGGCCATGGGGAAGGACGTGGTGGCGGCTTCGCCGCCAATGACGAAGGACGAATGACGAATGACAAAGGAGGGAAGGGGGTGAGAGGTGAGAGTTTGAAAGTAAAATGAACGTCGAACATCGAACAACCAACATCGAACGCCCAATCGGTTCAAAATCCTGCATCGAGTATCCAGCATCTAGGGTCGAGGTGGCAGGGTGAGTGATGAGAAGTGATGCCTCAGTATGCGCCTGAGAAAGACAAGTTGCGCCAACGCGCTTTAATGCTCATTTCGCCGTCGTGACTAAGGTCCACGAACTTCGCCTCGCCAAGCGCATGGCCCGTCTCGGGACTGAGACTGCGTTTGAAGTTCTGGTGAAGGCGCGAGCGTTGGAGGCAACGGGCCGCGATATTGTCCATCTCGAGATCGGAGAACCTGATTTCGATACGCCGGGCAACATCATCGAGGCGGCGACCGACGCGCTGCACAAGGGTTTCACTCACTACGGACCTTCGGCGGGGTTGCCGGAGTTGCGTGACACCATCGCCCAGTACGTGAGCGACACGCGCGGCGTCAACGCAACGGCCGAAGAAGTGGTCGTTGTTCCCGGCGGTAAGCCTATCATCTTCTTCAGCATCCTTGCCCTGGTGGAAGAGGGTGATGAAGTCATCTACCCGAATCCCGGATTCCCGATCTACGAATCGATGATCAATTACGTCGGCGCGAAGGCGGTGCCGATCAGATTGCGCGAGGAATTGGATTTCCGGCTCGATGTCGACGAACTGGCCGGGCTCATAAACGACCGCACGAAGCTAATCATTTTGAATTCGCCGCAGAATCCAACCGGTGGCGTGCTAACGAAGAATGACATTGACGAAATCGCGCGTGCGATCGGCGATCGCGACATCATGGTGTTGAGCGACGAGATTTACAGTCGCCTCATCTTCGAGGGTGAACATCATTCCATCATGTCGATCGACGGCATGAAGGAGCGCTGCATTTTGCTGGACGGTTTCTCCAAGACCTACGCCATGACCGGCTGGCGAATGGGCTACGGTGTGATGCGCACCGACCTGGCGACAAACGTTGCACGCCTGATGACCAATTCCAACTCCTGCACCGCCAGCTTCACCCAGGTCGCCGGCATCGAAGCGCTGCGCGGACCGCAGGAGTCGGTCGAGGGCATGTGTGCCGAGTTCAAGAAACGGCGCGACGTGATGGTCGCCGGCCTTAATAATATAAGAGGTTTTTCCTGCCGCTTACCCAAGGGCGCGTTCTACGTTTTCCCCAACATCAAGGAAACCGGCTGGCCTGCGAAGAAGCTAGCCGATGCGTTACTCGACGATGCCGGCGTCGCCGCGCTGTCTGGGACCGCTTTCGGCGATTTCGGCGAAGGCTATTTGCGCTTCAGCGTGGCCAATTCGATCGAGAACATCGAGAAGGCACTGGATCGTGTTGGGGCCTGGGTGAAGAAGAACTTGTAAACAATTGCGGAACGTTCGGATCAACGTTGCTTCGGAGCTGCTGACATGAACTTACAGGTATTGGTTGTCCTGGCTGAAATAGTCAGCGCTTTGGCCGTGACGTTCACGCTTATCGCGCTAATCGTAAGTATTCGGCAGAACACGACGTCCCAGAAAGCTCTCGTTGTAGATTCCCTGGCGGCAGCCATCGCCTCCATCAATGTGCCGGCAATGGAGTCCCACGTTCTTGGATCTGCCATATCAAAAGCGACGACAAATTGGGGTTCAGCCAGCCGCGAAGAGCGGATCATGGCGCACTACTTTCTCTTTTCTTTCTTCAAGTTGTCGGAGAATGCGTGGTATCAGCAGGAAGCAGGAATCCTTGATCGGGCGTTGTGGCTTGGATGGGAGACATTGCTCCGAAAATATTACCATAGCGATGGCGTGCGTCGGGTGTGGTGGCCGGGTCGCCAACATGCCTATTCGCCAGAATTTCAAAGATTCCTTTCAGGAACAAAGCCGCCGGGCCAGCTCGGCAACTTGAACGACTTGTTTGATTATATTGAACATGAGGCCTAACCCTGCGACTGAGCCAGCTCGCCAACGTGTTCGGAGTGGCTAATCTCGTTCTCGTTCGATTGTTTCAGACATGACTGACAGGAAACGAATTTTTGCGACTTCGCGCATCGGCGATCCGGCCGAGAACCGTCTGCGCGAGCGCGGTTACGATCTCGAAGTCTTTCAGGGCCCCGAGGCGCCGCCGAAGAAGTTAATCATCGAGAAAGTGAAGAGCGGCATCGACGGCTTGATCACGACGCTGCGCGATCCGATCGACGCGGAGGTTTTCGAAGCGGGAAAGGGAACCCTCAAAGTTGTGGCGCAAATTGCAGTTGGCTTCGACAACATCGACCGCGCGGATGCTAACAAGTACAAGATTCCATTTACCAATACCGCCGATGTTCT
>WNGE01007053.1_pt1 | contig 12347 bp, 8 predicted proteins | sample 5400651 | NCBI WGS metagenome assembly WNGE01 (sample SAMN13153370, study PRJNA577476) | soil metagenome | isolation source: 60 cm soil or saprolite under grassland replicate 2 | place: USA:California | collected 2016-06-15 | reverse complement strand
ACGACCAGGAAGAGGCGCTGACTATGTCCGACCGCGTGGCCGTGATGCAGGGCGGGCGGATCGAGCAGGAGGGCAGCCCCGCCGAGCTCTACGACCGGCCGGCCTCGCGCTTCGTGGCGGACTTCCTCGGCGAGTCCAACTTCCTCGACGCGGTGGCCGTCTCCGCCGAAGGTGATGGACGCTGGCGTTGCCGCGCCGCGGGCGGCCTCGAGTTCGCCGGCGTGGCCGCGGCGCCGCTCCAGGCCGGGCAGTCCGTCACCGCCGCGGTGCGCCCGGAAAAGCTGGTGCAGGCCGAGGATGCCGGCGCCACCGCCTTGGGTTCAGGCGCCAACGCCTGCAAAGGGCTGGTCGAGGAGGCGATCTACGTAGGCGACTTCACCCGCTACCGCGTGGGACTCGGCCCCGACGGCGCCGTCATCGTCAAGGTGGCGAACCGCGTCGGGCTGCGGCCTCCCGTCACCGGGGCGGCGGTTGCTCTCGCGTGGTCACCGGAGGATACGCGTCTCTTTCCCCGCGCTTCCCCATGAAGGCAACCGAGGAGCGGCGGGAGACACGGCGCCACCTCATGATGCTCCTGCCTGCCGTCCTGGTACTGGCGGTGCTCTTCGCCTATCCGCTCCTCGGCATCGTCAACCGCAGCGTCTACAAGGCCGGCTACACGCTCGACATGTATCGTCAGATCTTCCGGGTGCCCGTCTATCTCCAGGTGCTCCTGGCCACCTTCAAGGTATCGGCGCTGGTGACCATCGTCTGCCTCGCCCTCGGCTACCCGCTCGCCTACATGCTCGCCACCCGACGCCCGCGGACCGCCCAACTACTCATGATCGTCGTCGTGCTGCCCTTCTTCACCAGCATCATCGTGCGCACCTATGCGTGGATGGTCCTCCTCGGGAGGAACGGCATTGTGAACCAGTACCTGATGGCCCTCGGCCTCACCGACAAGCCGCTGCTCCTCCTCTACAACCAAGGCGGCGTGGTGATCGGCATGGGCTACGTGCTGCTGCCCTACATGGTGCTGACCGTATATAGCGTGATGCGCAGCATCGATCCCCAACTGGTCCGCGCCGCGCACAGCCTGGGCGCGAGCCGGCTTCAGGCCTTCCGGCGCGTGTTCCTGCCCCTCTCGCTGCCCGGCATCGCCGGCGGCACGCTGCTCGTCTTCATCCTGAGCCTGGGCTTCTTCATCACGCCCGCCCTCATGGGCGGCCCGGGCGACATGATGATCGCCATGCTCATCGAGCGCGAGGTGGAGATCACCCTCAACTGGTCGTTTGCCTCCGCACTGGCCGTGGTTCTTCTCGCGTTGACCCTGGCAGGCTTCGCCGGCTACAACCGCATCGTCCGGCTGGACCGCATCTTCGAGGGGCGGCATTGAAGGACTCTGGGCGGAGCGTGCGCGATGGGTGACGAAGGGCAGCGGGGAGGGCCGGGATCCGGGGCGGTCATGGCGCTGGCCGGCGCCGTGCTCGTGTTCCTGATCGCCCCCGTGCTGATCATCGTGATCGTGTCCTTCAGCGGTGCGGATTACCTGAGCTTTCCCCCGCCGTACCTGTCGCTCCGCTGGTACCAGCGCTTCCTCGGTACGTCGAGCTGGCGTCAGGCCATCTGGGTCAGCACCCAGGTCGCCTTGCTGACCATGGTGTTCGCCACCACGCTCGGCCTCCTCGCCGCGTTGGCCCTCGTGCGCGGACGCTTCCGCGGCAAGGGCGCTATCTACGCTGTCATGCTTTCACCCACCATCGTGCCCACCATCATCACGGCCATCGGCCTCTACTTCTTCTTCGTGCGGCTCAAGGCCACCGGGAGCATCCTCGCCATGGCCCTCGGCCACACCGTGCTCGCGCTGCCCGTGGTCGTGATCATCATGGCCGCGGCGCTGCAAGGCTTCGACCTACGCCTCGAGCAGGCCGCGCTGAGCCTGGGCGCGAGCCGGCTCACCGCGCTCCGGCGCATCACCTTGCCCCTGATCCTGCCCGGCCTTCTCTCGGCCGCGCTCTTCGCCTTCCTCACCTCGTTCGACGAGCTGCTCATCCCCCTCTTTCTCTCCGGCGTCGAGGTGCAGACGCTCACCGTGCGCATCTGGAACAGCCTCACCCTCGAGGTCGACCCCACCATCGCCGCCGTCAGCTCGTTTCTCATCGGCGTGACCACGGTGGTGCTGGGCGCGAGCGCACTGCTTCGTGGACGAGGCGCCGCCACCACCCCCTGATTGGAGGCTCCATGGCATTGCACTTCTCGAAGGAAGAGCTGGCCGCGCGACGGCGGCGCGCCGGCCGGGCGATGGCCGGGCGAGGCCTCGACGGCCTGCTCATATTCCGGCAGGAGAGCATGTACTACCTCACCGGCTACGACACGAGCGGCTACAGCATGTTCCAGGGCATGTACCTGGGCGCCGACGGGAAGTTTGCTCTCTGCACGCGATCGGCCGACCTGCGCCAGGCCCGCATCACCTCCGTGATCAAGGACATCCGCATCTGGCGCGACCGCCAGGGCGCCAATCCCGGCGAAGATCTCCGCGACATGCTCGAGAGCTACCGCTGCCGCGGCAAGCGGCTGGGCGTGGAGTATCACGCCTATGGACTCACCGCCCAGCGCGGGCAGATGGTGGACGCCGCGCTCGCGGGCTTCTGCCGCACCGAGGATGCGAGCGACCTGATCCGTCTGCTCCGGCTCGTGAAGAGCCCGGCCGAGCTGCGCTATGTCCGGCAAGCGGGCCGGCTGGCCGACGAGGCGCTGGCGGTGGCGAACCGGCTGACCGTGCCCGACCAGCCCGTGGGCCGGATCTACGCCGAGATGATGCATGGCGTCCTCGCCGGCGACGGCGACCCGTCGGCGAGCCGCTGGCCCATGGGCAGCGGCAGAGAAGCCCTGCTCGTCCGCTATCACACCGGCCACGGGAAGGTGAGGCCGCGCGACCAGGTCACGTTCGAATTCGCCGCCTCGTACCGGCACTACCACACCGCGCTCATGAACGTGGTGGTGACGGGCAAGGTGGACCGTCGCCACGAGGCCATGTTCAAGGCCTGTCGCGAGGCCCTCAAGGAGTGTGAGGCAGTGCTGCGCCCCGGCAAGACCGTGGGCGATGTCTTCGACGCCCATGCTCGTGTGCTGACTCGAGCCGGGTACAAGGGGCATTTTCTCAACGCGTGTGGCTACACGCTGGGGGCGACGTATCCGCCTACCTGGATGGACGAGCCGATGATCTACGCGGACAACGATCAGGTGCTGGCGCCGGGTATGGTGTTCTTCATCCACATGATCCTGCTGAATAGCCGCACTGGGTTGAGCATGTGCCTGGGGGAGACGTCGATCGTGACCAGGCGCGGGGCGGAGCAGGTGACACATGCGCCCCGGTCACTCGTGGTGAATTGACCGGTGGACAGCGAGCCAGGTGAGGAGACAGACAGCTCTCAGTAGGGAGTCCACTTTGGGCCGAGATTCTATTGCACGACCTCGACGTGATCTCCGACGAGAATTTCGTCAATACATACCGGGTAGCCATCCACGCCACAAATCTTGGTCGTAAGCTTAATCTGTACCGAGTAGGCCTTCCCATCTCTCTCCAGGACCAGGGCTTTGCTCCGATGGTCTTTCCCTCTCACGACGCCGCAGAGGGGAGCGTGACCGGCGTACTGTCCGTACAACACCAGAAGAGTGGCGAAGGGCCAGCCGGCCAACAGTACACCGACATTCATGACCCGCCTCCGCGGGCCAATGGTAGTCCGGAGCGAATGGGCCTTACTTGCCACGGCGTCGACACTGGGAAGACGCTCGATTCCTTGCCTATGGATCGCTGCACGTAGAATCCGAGCACGACGATGGCGATCAGCATCGCGAGGAGACCGGCCACGAATACGTTGATGGATCGGAGGATCTCCCTTGACGAGTTCATCAGTATCTCCTCTCGGGCTGTGAGGTTGGTGGCGGCGAAGACTCGATTGCGGCGGCTCTCTCCAGTCTGGTCGAAAGATCGATTTCAGGACGCTCCTTGCTGGCGAGGCTCGCGCCGCCTGCATCGGGTGAAGAAGACTTTCTGATTTGCATGGGCGACTACATCGCAAGGCGAGTGCCAAATGAAAAGGCGAAGGTAATCAGGGTGTTGTGCGCGATCGACTGCGCAGTGAAGGGGTCGGGCCGCTCAGACATTGACCGGGGATTGATCGGCGCGGTGCCGGCGCCGTCCCCACGTGCCCGCAGGGCCCTGGGGTATTTCTGAGTGTCGGTGACTACACGCTAGTCGCCCCAAGGGGCTTGCTGAGCCGGCGACGCTTGCGCCGCTTGGTCTCGCGGTGAACTACCCGTGGAGACTGCGCAATTGACCGGTCAATCTCCTGGATCTCACCAGTGCCTCCCGCCATAAGGCATTGGTTTCGTTGGACAGTCCATTGGCATGTCTGTTGCCACCAGAAGGACCACCGACGCACTCGCCGTTGACGATCGGGCCGACGGTAGAGGAGGGCGGCGCCCGCTCAAAGGGACCGACGCTGCGCCGCAGGGACTCTCAAACGCGAGGAGGAAGTCATGGGTCGACTAGGTAAGACTGATGCCAACGCCAACGCCAATGCCAACGCCAATGCCAACGCAGGTCTCCGGGTAGAAGGTCTCTCGGCCGCCGTCCGGTACAATTCGCAAGAGCTTCGAAAGGTCGTGAACTCGGGCTTTTTCCCATTCCCGGCGGACGAGAAATTCCAGGAGGCGCAGGACGCAGCAAACAGCAAGAAGTTCCGCAAGAATTGGGACGCGGAGCTGCGCGCCTCCGTGTACCTGAACGAGTTCATCACGCGTAACCCGGACTGGTTGACCATACTCGTCGGCGTCACCGCACCGCTTCATACGAAGCTCCAAAACGAGAAGGGACACGAGCTCTTGAGGGTGCTCGAGGCCGCGGGCGACCGTGAGGAGCGCTTCTCCGAGATCATCGATCAGCACGAAGGCGACGGAGTCATCAAGTACTGGCTCGGGATGCTGATGGTCGATGCGGCGAGCGCGCCCGCCACCTATCTGCTCATCCGGGTAGCACGGCGGATAGGCGAGATCGTCGTGATGTGCCTCAAGGACCACTACCGCGAGGCTCGCCCGTCCCAGGTTTGCCCGGGGATCGTGCCGATGATCGATCCACCCATAACCCCCTCGTTTCCCGCCGGCCACGCGCTGCAAAGCCACCTGATCTCCAAGTGCCTGTACGAGGCGGAGCGGCCCCGGGATCAGCGCGAGATGCTGTTCGAGTTGTCGAAGCGTGTCGCCGAGAATCGCTCGATCGCCGGTCTTCACTACTACTGTGACAACGAGGCCGGTGTCCTCGCGGCCAACCGGTGCTTCGACATGATGAGAGGGGGTACGCTGTTCGACGCATTGCTCAATGATGCGCGTGCGGAAGGTCAGGTGTAGCCATGAACGTCGTCAGAAAGTTCGAAGTGCGCACGGTTGACCCGGCCACGCTCGCCACGATCGCGGCCCGGCTGCAGATGGCATCGCAGCAGCTCGGGGCCGGGCTCGTCGTCACGGAAATCGAGGCGGTCGAGCATCCGCCATTGCTCAAGGTTCGGCTGACCGGGGACCCCTCCGCTGTCTCGACGGTGGAGGGGATAGTGGAAACATTCCCCCGAGTAAACATTCTCTACGATGTCTTGAGGTTGATCGATTCCGGAGACGCTCCGGCCTACCCCGACCGGAAGCAGCTCTTGAGAATGGACGCTCATCTCCTCGAAGCGCCCATGAGCACGGGGAACCCACCAGGCGCCGAGCCCGAAATGGCGGACGTCACGGTGGCAATCGTGGACACCGGCATGATGATCGGCCATCCCGACCTGGCTACCAATGTATGGACGCGTCTCATCGGGGGAAAGAGCGTCTACGGCTTCCGCTCCATCAATGGCACGGAGGACAATGACGTGAGCGACCCGGACGGCCACGGGACACAACTCGCGGGGACAGTCCTCGAGGGAGCCAACCAGGCCCTGACCGTCAAGCTGATGCCTTTGAAGTTCTTTGATGGAAGCACACGGCCGGCCGCGGCGAATGCCGCGAGGTGTATCGACCTCGCCGTAGAACATGGGGCAGACATCCTCCTCCTCAGCTTCGACGTGGGCATCCCCGACGAGGCTCTAGAGAGAGCGATCGCTCGCGCATCCGCTGCGGGCTTGCTCATTGTGATCGCAGCCGGCAATGATGGAAGCAACAACGACGACTTTCACTCAGTTCCCTCATGCTACGCGGCCAAGAACCCCCACAACGCGATGGTCGTGATGGCGACCGACCGCTTCGACGAGAGGGCCTCCTTCTCGAACTACGGCGAGAAGACTGTTGATATTGCCGCGCCAGGCGTCCGGATCAGGACTACTTGTCCGTTCCTGACGGATCAGTCAAAAGGCTATCGTGTCTACAGTGGCACGTCGGCGTCGGCGGCACATGTGGCGGGGGCGGCGGCGTTGCTTAAATCTTATGAGCCCAAGCTGACGGCAGGAGAGATCAAGGACCGTCTGCTCGCCGCGGTCAAGACCTTCGGAGATCGTCTGAAGTGCGCGACCAAGGGCCGGCTCAGCCTCGACAGATTGGAGGCGACGACAAAGCCTTAGCCGGGAAGTCCCGCGAGGCGGAGGTGACGTGCGAGTTGCTCGGTTCGATCCGGATCGCGAATGGCGTAGCTCGCGACGAAGCGAGCAACCTCGAACTTGGGCTCCACGATCAGGAGCGCGTCTCTGACGTCGCGCGCTTCCTCGACGAGGCCCAGGGCGCCGAGGCTGGCCGCGAGGAAGCGCAGGTTGGCCGTGAACTGCGCATTTTCTTCCCTGGCTATTCGCCCCCACCGCGCGGCCTCCTCGTAATCACCCCCGACATAGTGGCCGAGACCGAGAATGCTGTGCGCGAAGAAGATGTGAGGATCAAAAGGAGACAGTCGCAGTCCCTGCTGGGCGCGGCGGATCGCTTCGCCGCTGTCACCGAGGTAGCTGTAGGTTGGACTGCTACGCGTCCAGGCGATGGCGCTGTTTGGACTGGCCGCGAGGGCGCGGTCGAACAGCGTGATCGCTTCATCGAATTCGTGGAGCAGGATGGATTTCGCGTGGCCGCACAGAGCCAAGGCCATGGCGTCAAAGCTGTCGCGCTCGACCGCGGCGGACGCCAGGCGCATGGCCTCTGCCTGGTCGGCAGCCGGATCCGATGACCATCCCTGGCCAAAACGAATACTGTGCCAGATGGCGAGCAGCGCGTAGGGCGTGGCATACCCGGGATCGAGGGCGACCGCCTTCTCCAGCCAGATGCGCGCCTCCGCGAAGTCGTCGGGCTTCAGGCGATAGATCTGCGAGAGGGCCCGCAGCACGCAATCGTACGCTTCCATGCTGTCTGGGCGCTTTCGAAGAGCGCGGCGGAGCTCGGCCTCGCGCACTTGGGGAGCGATGGTGCTGACCACCCGGCTGGCGATCTGGTCCTGCAGGGCGAACAGATCCTCGGAGTTGCCATCGAAGTGGTTGGCCCAGACCACCGCGCCGTGAGAAGTCTCGGCGAGTTCCACAGACACGCGCAACCGCGGCCCGGCGCGCCGCACGCTCCCGGACAGGGCGTACGTGACCCCGAGATCGCGCCCCGCCTCGCACACGTCGACCCTGGTCCCGCGATAGCGAATGGTGGAGCTCCGTGAGATGACGAGCAACTCGTGGAGCGAGGCAAAGGCGCCCACGATGTCCTCGACGATTCCATCTCCGAAGTAACTATCCCCTTCGTTTTCACCATCGTCGCGGAATGGAAGCACGGCGATGGAGGGCCGCCCACGCACGAGGTCGATCGGGCTCGGTGCGGTCGCGTCGGCGCCAGTGCTTGGAGGGAGACTCTGGACCGGCGATGACGAGGGGACAAGCCCGCGGTTCCGGTCCCCACCCCCGCTTTCGGATGCGCGAGCGAACCGTGCCAGATCGCTGGAGCTGGTGGCCGTCACGTCTGGGCCCTCGGCGGCCGGGCTATCGACGAGGTGCGCCGACTGCTCGGTGGGCCGCAACCCATGTTTGGCAATCCTCGCGCGGACAGTGTTGCGGGTGATCCCCAGGATGACGGCGGTCCGAGTGATGTTCCAGCCAGTCTCGGCAAGCACGCCGGCCAGGTTCTGACGTTCCCATTCTGCGGCATCCAGCCGGGGCCGGGTCTCTCGCTCTGGCATGTCCGGCGATTGGTTGAGCTGCAGGGCCAGAGCACTGGTCGGGATCAGGGAATCCGGACACAGGAGCGCTACACGCTCCATCAAGCTATTGAGCTCTCGCACATTACCTGGCCAATGATAGGCCCCCATTACCGCGAGGGCCTCGGGACTCAATCGTTTGAGCGGGACAGCGTACTTCGCGCACGCCTGGGCAATAGCATGCTCCGCCAAGAGCTCGATGTCGTCCCCACGCTCACGGAGCGGAGGAATCCACAGAGTGATGACGGCGAGCCGATGGTAGAGGTCCTCCCGGAAGCGATGAGCGCGCACCAGCGCAGGAAGGTCCGCGTTCGTCGCGCTGATGAAAGACACGTCAATGGGTTCGCTTCGCGTGGACCCCAGCCGCCGTACGGTGCTATCCTCCAGAACCTTCAGCAGCTTGGCCTGAAGAGTCGGCGGGAGCAGGCCCACCTCGTCGAGGAAAAGCGTGCCCCGATTCGCCACCTGGAGGAGTCCAGGCTTCGATTGTCGGGCATCCGTAAACGCTCCCCGCTCATACCCGAACAGCTCCGACTCGAGCAGGTGCTCCGGGAGAGCGGCGCCGTTCAGCTCGACGAACTGCCCGCTGGCCCGCGACCCGGCCCTGTGGATGATATTGGCGAGCAAGCCTTTGCCGGTACCGGTTTCCCCGGTGATCAGAAGGGGAGGGTGCCGGTGAAGGCCGGCTTCTCTGGTTACAAGGGCGCGAACCTGATCGCGAAGAACCGTGATCTTCGGGGAGCGGCCGAGCAATTCATGACTGGGATCCATAGGCACCTGTTCTTGAATCATCTAGCTTCACGGCGGCGTCATGGGAGCAGCCTCCGGCCCGTGCCGGCCCGGATTGCCAAGGTGACAGGATGATACACCTTGCTTCAGTAGCGCAGTGTGACGTCGTTTCCGTTGATTCCGCTTGTGTGCTTACTGTTTCCGACGGCATGCGGCTCCGCGCGGCCTGCGCAGCGGGCAGCCCCGAGAAGCGGTAGTTTCCTGAGCAGTATTCTGGCCACCCGAGTAGACTGGCGCGCGATGGCAGGGCTTGACGAGATCCTCGGCGAGAGCACCTCCATCCAAGCCGTGCGGGATGATATCCGCCGGCTGCTGGAACGCGCCCAATCCGGGCGCCGCATGCCGGCCGTCCTGATCCAGGGCGAGACGGGGACGGGCAAGGGCCTGGTCGCGCGCCTCGTCCATCGCTTGAGCCCGCGCTCCCACGGCCCCTTCGTGGACGTGAACTGTGCGGCCATCCCCGATACTCTGCTCGAGTCCGAGCTATTCGGCTACGAGCGCGGGGCATTCACCGACGCGCGGCGCGCGAAGCCCGGGCTTTTCCAGACCGCCCACCACGGCACGATCTTCCTCGACGAGATCGGGCTGCTTCCCGGGCCGCTCCAGGCCAAGCTGCTCAAGGTGCTGGAGGAGCAGGCGGTGCGGCGGCTGGGGAGCACCACGAGTGAGCCGGTCGATGTCTGGATCCTCAGCGCCACGAACGCCGACCTCCGGGCCGCCGTCCACGAGCGCGGCTTCCGCGAGGATCTCTTCCACCGCTTGGCCGTGCTGACACTCTCGCTGCCTCCCCTGCGCGAGCGTGGGCGCGACGTGCTGCTGTTGGCCGAGCGCTTTCTGGCCCGCGCCTGCGCCGACTACGGATTGCCGTCAAAGACCCTCTCTCCGGAGGCCGAGGCGTGGCTGCTCGAATACAGCTGGCCGGGGAATGTCCGCGAGCTCGGGAACATGGCCGAACGGGTGGCGCTGCTCGCGGAAGGCGGCGTGGTGAGCGCAGACGTTCTCAAAGGGCCGTCGACGGCCGCCATGCCGGCCCCGATCGCCATCGCGCATCCTGCGCCGTGGGCGCCCCTCCAGGACGCGATGCGCGAGCAGATGTTGGCCGCGCTGACCCAGACCGGCTGGAATATCTCGCGGACGGCCGCCCTGCTCGACATTTCACGCAATACGGTGCGCGCGCGCATCGAGAAGTACGGCCTTCGCACCGGTACCGCGCCCGCGCCCGCCGCGTCCAGGCCCGTCGCGGAAGCGAAGCCCGCCCGCGGCGCGGCAGATCCGGCACCTGCTCCCACGCGTATCCGATGGGAACGGCGCCGCATCACTCTATTGAGGGCGGAGCTCATCCCGCAGGGCGACAGCGACGGCCCGCCGGGCAACAGTCGGGAGCTCGAGATCCTGATGGACAAGGCGCGCGGCTTCGGCGGGCACATCGACGAGCTCGGCCAGAGCGGGGTTACCGCCGTGTTCGGTCTGGAGCCGGCCGAGGACACGCCGCAGCGTTCCGCGCATGCGGCGCTGACCATCGGCAAGGCGCTCGAGCGACTGCACGCAGAGGTGGGCTCGGCCTTCGACGTCAGGCTGGCGATACACACGGGCCAGTGTCTGGTCACCCAGACGCAAGGGGGCACGGTGATCGACGCCGAGTCGAAGCAACAGGCCTGGAATGCCCTCGCGACGCTGGTGGAGGAAGCCTCGCCGGGTGTCACCGTTGTGAGCGCGGCGGCCAAGCCGTTTCTCGAGCGGCGATTCAAGCTCGAGCGCCTCAGCGTCGCCGGGGATTCCGCGTACCGCCTGGCCGGACCCGAACCCTACGGCCTGGGTCCCGCCGGGCAGATGGGGGCGTTCATCGGCCGGAATCAGGAATTGGCCATGCTACAGAGTCGGCTCGTCTCGGCCATGGCGGGCCATGGGCAGCTTGTGAACGTGGTCGGCGACGCTGGGATCGGCAAGTCCCGGCTGCTCTTCGAGTTCCGCCGGAAGGTGACCGCCCAGAATGTAGCCTACCTCGAGGGGCGCTGCGTCTCGTACGGAGAGCAGATCCCTTACCTGCCCGTGCTCGAACTCATTCGGAAGGGCTTCGGAATCACGGAAGGTGACGGACACGAGGAGGCCGCGGGGAAGATCGGCGCGGTGCTCGACACGCTGCACCTCGACCGCGAAGAGTCGGCGCCGTACCTGCTGAACCTGCTCGGCTTCAAGGAGGGAGCGAGGCGGCTGGAACGCCTGAGCCCCGAGGCGGTGAAGGCGCGCACCTTCGAGACGCTCAAGCGCATCACCCTTGGCGTGACCCAGAATCGCCCCCTCATCATCGCCATCGAAGACCTGCACTGGATCGACCGGACGTCAGAGGAGCTGCTGGCATCTCTCGCCGAGGGCCTGACGGGCGCGCCCGTCCTCCTTGTCGCGACCCACCGGGCCGGCTATCGCCCGCCGTGGATCGAGAAGTCGTACGCCACCCAGATCGCGCTGCCGCCGCTGTCCGCGGAGGAGAGCATTGCTCTCGCCCAGTCGGTCCTGATCACGCGCCGGCTCCCGGAGACTTTGGCCCAAGTCATCCTGAGTCGGGCCGAGGGCAATCCCTTCTTCCTCGAGGAGCTCGCAAGGGCGGTGTCGGAGCGCACCGATCTTGGCGCTGACATCGCCGTCCCGGACACCGTGCAGGGGGTCCTGATGGCGCGCATCGAGCGGCTGCCCGAGGAGCAGCAGCGCCTGCTCCAGACGGCTTCGGTGCTCGGGCGGGCCGCGTCATCGAAGGTGCTGGCCGCCATGTGGGGCGACGCGGCGGATCTGGCGGCCCACCTGGAGGAGCTCGGCCGACTCGAGTTCTTGTATGAGCAGCGTGCCGGCGAGGAGACGGCGTATGCCTTCAAGCACGCTCTGACCCAGGAGGTGGCCTACGAGAGCCTGTTGGCGCCGCAGCGCCGAGCGCTCCACGCCGCGGCCGGCCGCGCGCTCGAAGAACTCCACGCGGGCCGCCTCGAAAACGTCTACGATCGCCTGGCGTACCACTTTGCCCGGACGGGCGAGACGGCCAAGGCCGTCGAGTACCAGACGCACTTCGCGGAGAGGGCGGCCTCCCGCCATGCGTACGTCGAAGCGGTGGCGGCGCTCGAGAATGCCATCTCGCGTGTTCCCGAGCTGCCGTCCGAGGTGCAGGATCGTCTCACGCTGGGACTCGTCCTTCGCCTGGCCGGTTGTCTCTTCTACCTCGGCCGGTTCCGCGACATCCTCGGTCTCCTCGCGTCGCACGAGGAGCGGCTCAACCGGCTCGCGGACGCTCGGCTCACGGGCCTCTTCCACTTCCAGGCCGGACTCGTCTGGAGCCTCGTGGGCGACACGGAGCGGTCGGACAATCACGCGCGGAAGGCGCTCGAAGCCTCCCGGCAATCGGGGG
>WNGE01007051.1_pt1 | contig 12347 bp, 14 predicted proteins | sample 5400651 | NCBI WGS metagenome assembly WNGE01 (sample SAMN13153370, study PRJNA577476) | soil metagenome | isolation source: 60 cm soil or saprolite under grassland replicate 2 | place: USA:California | collected 2016-06-15 | reverse complement strand
ACCGACGTCCACCTGCCGCACATGACCGGGCCTGAGCTCGTCGAGCGCCTGCATACGATCCAGCCGGCGTTCGAGGTGCTCTTCCTCTCGGGCTATCCAGCGGAGATGATCACCGGCCAACCGCTGCCGGGCGGATCCGAGTTTTTGCAAAAGCCGTTCGACGAGATCTCGCTCCTGCGGACGATCCGCTCGCTCGACATGCGGCACCACTGAGTGGTGGCCGACGACGCGCACAGCCTGCACAATGCGTTGTTCGGGCGGTTAGCTCAGCTGGGAGAGCGCCTGCCTTACACGCAGGAGGTCGGCGGTTCGATCCCGTCACCGCCCACTCGGAACGGCTCTGCGCAAGGGAGCTCTCTCCGCACCAACCCGTCGCCCCGTCGTTCGTGTCGCGGTCAAGGCGTGTGTGACGCGAGCGTCACGGTCCGGCAGTTGCCTCGTCCCAAGACGCCTCGAAGTCGGTCGCGGTGGCGAAGGCGTCGTTTTCCGTGGGAAGGTCGTGATAGGCCTTGAACGCGGCCACGAGAAGCGCCAGCTTGGCCTTGTTGGTCGGTGATGGGTCTGCGGTAACCGCCGCTTCGGCGGCTTTCAGTTCGCCGGCCGTCGGTGCCTCCGCTTCTGCCTTCTCGAAGTGAGCTTTCCCCGAGCCGTAGACGGAGTCGAACTGCTGGGCTGCGGTGGTGAACTCGATGCCCCGGGGCAGCTTGTTGTTCACGGCGTTTTCGGCGACGTCGAGTGGAATCTTCATCATCGCCCTGATCTGCTGGGCGTTGTGGCCCTTGGTGGCCAACATGCGCGCCATCTTGTGGTGTTGCTCGGCATGGCGGGCCTCGTGGTAGATGGTCGAGGCCACGTCCCGGGCGTCGTCGTCGTCAATGCTCGCGGGAGACAGGGCCGCCTGGTCGAAGGTGATCTTCCAGAGCCTTCCCTCGAAGACGCCTGCAGCTTTGGGGAGATCGCCCAGTCCATGGGCGGGTGTCGGCACCTTCTCGTCGTCGAGTAGGGCCTTGACACCCTCGAAGAGCTTGTCGGCCCGCGCCTTCGCCGTGCCGAGAGTCGTCCACGACGCTGCGACGCCCTTGCCCGACTTCACGAACTTCTTACGGTCGGCCTCGGTGGCGAGACCGCTCTCGAACAACCGCGGCAGTGTTCGGGGCCCGGCCATCCCGTCCACCTTCAGCACCGACACGTCTTGGAATCGAGCGACGCCCTCCACCATCGCCGCGTCCGCAACCCCGGTCTCCGGAGACTTGACGGCGTGCTGGATCTTGCTGACAACGTCGGGCGGGTACAGGTCGCGCTTGCCCCGATAGAAGGACAGCGCCCGCGCCACTTGACTCGGGCTGAGGAGACTCTTGGTGCCGACCGCCACCTGCCGCTGCAGGAGTGCCGTCACCGCCCGGTTCCCGGCTGCGCGCTGCAACAGGAGCAGACCGCTCTCGGCTCCCGGGGCATTTCCTCGCTCCGCCACTGCTCGCGCCCGGGCGCCTAGAGAAGGTCGTAGCTGCATCCTCCGCATCGAGACCACCCTTAACTCTCCGGCGCTCTTCGTAGAAGGCTCGTCGTAACCTGTGCGACCGTACCATTGTCGGCGTTGCGACCCATCGCGGGCGAAGGCGTCGGGGCGCCTCAGCACTCGCCGTAGCCCCACTCCTTGACCTTGGCGCAGAACTCGTCGTAGCTGTCCGTGAAGAAATGCCGCTGCGTGTGCGGGATCCTCACGTACCAGAGGTAGTCGACAGCGGCCGGGTGAGCGGCCGCCTTGATCGAGGCAAGACCCGGATTCGAAATCGGCGTCGGCGGCAGGCCTTTGTGGAGGCGCGTGTTGTACGGCGTGTCGGTCCGCAGCTCGCGTTGGGTCAGCGGGCGTGTCCCCGGAATGCCGAGCCCGTAGCGCAGCGTCGCGTCGATTCCGAGCGGCATGTCCTGCGCGAGGCGGTTGGCGATTACGGCCGCGACGAGGGGTCGCTCTGACTGCAGCGCTGCCTCGCGCTCGACCATCGACGCGATGATCAGCACCTCGTAGGGATTGGCGCCGCGAAGTTTCGCGGCGGAAAGATCCACGTGCTTCCACGCGGTCGTGAAGGCTTGCAGTTGCAACGAGACGAGCTCCGAAGCCTGCGTCGACGGACCGAAGACATAGAGCGACGGGAAGAGAAATCCCTCCAGGCTCCGCTGTTTCATGAAGGCGCGGAAAGCACGAGGCGCGCGCGTCGCGGCGACAGCCGCGGAGTAGGCCTTCGCCGTGAGCACGGGCGTGACGTGCCGCCTGTGGATCGCGATCAGGCGCACCTTCGCGACGCGATGCGCCATCTCTCGAGCCGTGTAGCCCTCCGGAAAACTGATCCTGAGCGTCGGCGATCGCGGCGGCGGCGGTGTGGCAGCCGGCGCAGGCGCCGACGTCATGAAGGCGAGTGCGAGGAAGGCGGTCAGACTCCATCGAGCCGTGTGCGGCGTGAATCGCGCGGGAGCCATTCGCACATCGTGGAGGATGGGGAAGGGGCGCCGTCGAGACACCCCTTCCCCGCGTGGATGTTGCTAGTGCGCGCGCGCGATCTCGTAGATCGCGCCGTTCGTGTTCGAGACGACGAACAGATTTCCGTTCGGCCCGGTCTCGATGTCGGTGGTCACGCCGAAGTCCCGCCCGATAAGCAGGCTCTCGCTCTCGGTCAGGTCGTTCTTCGCGTTGTTGTCGGCGACCAGGTCGTCGAGACGCGGATCGTCGGTTGCGATGTTCCGGCGGTTGCCGGTCAGGTTGAAGTGGAACAGGTAACCGCCCACGGTCGCAGGAGTCGCCGCTCCCACGAAGAGGTCGCCCTTGAACTGCGGCCCGAGGCCCGTTCCGCGCACGAAGCCGATTCCGCCGGGCGGTGTCGCCCACTTCCACGAGAACTCCGGATCGCTGTAGTGCGAGCCGGGGATCTCGACGAGGCGCGACAGGGCCTCCTCCGGGGTGTCCGCGATGTTCGCCGGCGGCCAGCGCAACTGCTGGAGGTTCCCTGCACCGAAGGTCGTCTCGATCGTCTTGAACTGGGCGATCCGTGAGACAGGCCCCATGATCTGCACCCAGCCGCCGTTCTGGCCGCGCTCGACGCGGTTGAGCTCGTCGAACGTGTCGTCTCCGTTCTGCTGATCCCAGAGGTTGCCGGAGACAGGGTCGAACGCGAGTCCGAAGCTATTGCGGACGCCGTAGGCGAAGAGCTTCTGGATGTTCGCACCTGCCTCGCCGCCGCGCGCGGCGCCCGCAGCGAAGAACGGGTTGTCGCTGGGCGCCGTTCCGTCGTCGTTCAGGCGCAGCACGATGCCGCTCATGTGCGCGTCGTCGGGCTCCGGCCCGCCGAACTGATCGTCTGCGGTCGGCGGCGTCGGCCCGTCGACGAGGTTCTGCAACTGGCCGCGACGGCCGTTGTCTCCCATGATCGCGTAGAGCTTGCGGTCCGGGCCGAACGCGATCACGCCGCCGTTGTGGTTGCCGCGCGGAGGCTGGGTCGCGTCGCCCTGACCCGGCGGCGTGGGTGCGCCGTCGGCCTGGAATGCGTGAAGCATGATCAGGTTGCGGTCGAACGTCAGCGTCGAGGTATCCGCATGCCAGACGAAGCGGTCGATGCGGTTGCCGAGCAGCGGCACCTGCAGGACGTTCGTGGCGTCCGGGCCGAGCATGTTCGCATCCAGGCACCGCTGCTCATCCGGCACGAACGGATCGGCCGGCAGAGCGGTGCTGCGACACGTCCAGTAGAGGTAGACGCCCGGGTTCGCCGGGAAGTCCGGGTGGAGCGCGATCCCGAGCAGACCTCGCTCGGAATTCGAGTTCACCGACAGGTCGAGCACCGCCCCCTGGTTCACGCCGTCGGTGACGCGAACGACCCTGCCGGTGTTCTTCTCGAGCACCAGCATGTCGCCCGGCCCGATAAAGGCGAGGCTTGTCGGTGCGGCGAGCCCCGACGCGACGGCTCTCACCGTCAGTGCCGGATCGAGCATGGTCGGGCCGGCGAGAACTTCGCCTTGAATCGGTCCAGCAGCAGCCAACGCGCCTGCCATGACGGCGAGGGCGGCGACGGCCAGCGATGCACGGAGGTTCATAACCCCCTCCTCTCGTGGTCGTTTCCGTCGGAGGGGAGTACCGGCGCGGCCGCGGAGCGGTTTGGATCACCTCGCATTCGCGTCCGCCAGGACGAGGACAATCTCTACGTCGGAAGCCGGCGCCTCGCTCGCAAGCGCGGGCTGTGGACGATTCGCGTGCTCAATTTCTTCACGCGGTACGACCGCTTTGATCCCTGTAGCGGCGCACTGCTGCGCTTCCGCGTTCGGGCTTAGAGCGCGGAGGAGGGAGCCGGACGACCCGGCCCCCTCCAAACGCGTTCGCGACCGCTTACTGGTCGCCCGGCCCGCCCTGGCTCACACAGGAAGACGGACGGTCTGCCTGCGGTCCGGTGCACTGACCGCTGTTGCCGCCGCCGTTCCCCGGCGCCGGCGGCGGCGGATCGGCCCAGACTGCCGGCGCGGCCGCGAGGGCAAGGAACGCCCCCGAGACGAACACGGCTGCTTTCCGCTTCATCGGCGTCGACCTCCTTTCCCTCCGCTACCCACCCAATCGGAGGCTGCTACCCACTCGGGGGCCTGCGAAACGGCGGCCCCTCTAGGTCGCCGCCGGCTCCATCGCGGCCGACGTCGGCCGCGGCACATAGCGAGCTTGCGCCTTCGCCCAGTCCTTGTCGCCGATCGCGGGCGACTGCGCCGAGACTTCGCCCATCCGCCCACGGAGCTGGTCGAGGTAGGCCTTGGGGTCGCTCCGCTCGGCCAGGTATTCGGGATGGAGCGCGAGCATCTGATCGATCTCGCGGCGGATCGCTGCCCACAACTCGGCGGCCGCGCGATGCTTCTCGGCTCGCTCCTGAAAGCGGAGGAAGGTCTGGAGGCTCGCCAGCACCCCCGCCAGGACGCTGACGCCTCCAACCGCGATTTGCCAGCCCGTCGCAACCTGCTCTTGCAGCGTTGCGAAGACACTCGTCCCGACGATCGCTGTGAGCACGACGACGGGGATGCCGAAGAGCAGGTTGTAGCGACCCAGACGTGTCGCGCGCACGTAGTGCGCGTCCTGGCTAACGGCCGCGCGCTCCTCCCATTCGCGCAGGAGCGACAGAACCGGCTCGGTCCACGGCACCTTCGCCGGGCGAGGATGCTCCTGCCTCGGTTCGCGGGTCACATCACCCCCTTCTGACGACACTTCGAGGTTGGCGCGACGGCCCGCCGCTGTCAAGTGGCTAAGAAGCGGTTCGGAGGTAGAGCCGGGTGCGTTCGACCGCCGCCGAAGCCATCTGTGCGAGCTGTACGAGCACCGCCTCGTCCAGCTCGGAGAAGGCACCGCGCCGCTTGTCGACCAGCGTGATGACACCGAACTCGCGTCCGTCGAGCCCGGTAAGCGGGACGGCGAGCGTGTCCGCAGTCTCTCGCGGAAGGTTCGCTTCCGACTGCGAGACGGCCTCGACCGTTTCGCCGATCGAAAGGCTCACGGCGCAGCGATTCGCGTCGACGATCTCGCGTGCGTGCTCGGCAACGAGCTGCGCGACCTCCACCAGCGAGTCCGCGGCGCCCATCGCAAGCGACGCGTCGGCGAGGAAGCTCGACAGCTGACGCACGATCGCCGCCTGGCGCTTCTCGAGCAGCGCCTCCTCTTGAGCCTCGCGGTAGCCTCGCCGAAGCATCTCGAAGGCGGAGAGGCTTTCGATGAAGAAGTCGCCCGCCGCGCCGGCCGTCCGCTCGAGCTCCTGCGCGCTCGACGCGCGGGCGAGCGCCGAACGCAGCACGTCGTGGTGGACGGTCGCCAGGTCGAGCACGCTCAGGTCACGGCGAACCGCATCACGCCCCAGCTCGTACGCGGCCTGCAATGCACCTTCTTCACCCTCGCGCACGTAATCGCCGAACGCAGATGCATAGCTCTCGCGGAACTCACTCACTGCTTCGCTCCGAGATAACGGGCAACGACGACGAGTGCGTCGTCGGTCGGCTTTGCGTGTTCCTCGAGGATGCGATCCGCGATCGCGCGGGTCGAGCCGAAGACGTCCGTGGAGTCCGCGAATGCGCGACTGATCCCGTCGGTGGCGAGGAAGAGCATGTCACCGAGGCGCACCGGCACGGTGGCGCACGCCAGAGGGGGGAGCTCGCGTCCCGCGAGGCCCGGCCGTACCAGGAGCGATCGGTTCGGAGTGTGATCCACGCGCCGGGGCGCGACGATCTTCCCGTCGACATTGCCGACGCCGAGCCACGTCATCGACCCGTCGCGCTCGGAGAACGAGGCGAGGCTCAGCGCTGCGCCGCGAGTCGCCCGAAGCGCGTCGTGGCAACGCTGGACGAGCGAGACGACCGGCTCCTCCGCGAACTGCTGCAGCACGCCCACGGCTGTCTCGGCTGCACGCACCGCCTCGGGCCCGTGGCCCAGACCGTCTACCGCCGCGACGAGCGCGCGTCCGTCCGAGCACGCGACCACTGCGCGGTCGCCCGCGACCGTTTCGCCGGGGAACGGCTTGGCGGCGATGCTCCACTCGAGCAGCCGGCGGCCGCCGTTCTCAGCGGGATCCACTTCGCGCCTCCCGCAGTTGCTCGAGCTCGTCGCGGACCCGCCACTTCTTCATCGTCACCGTCGTCCCCTTGCCAGGCGCGGTCTCGATGTCGAACTCGTCCATCAGCCGGCGCGCTCCGGGCAAGCCGAGACCGAGACCGCTCTTCGATCCGTGACCGGTCAGGGCCGCTTCGACGTCGCGGATGCCCGGTCCCGCGTCGCGGGCGACGACCATCACGCCGCAGCGCGGGTTTCCGTGAACGGGCTCGATTGAGATCTCGCCCTCGCCGACGTGCACGACGATGTTGCGCGCGATCTCGGAGATCGCCGTCGCGATCAGGGTCGAATCGGTCTTGGAGAAGCCCAGGTGCGTCGCCAGCGCGCGCCCTTGCGCGCGTGCCGGCACGATGTCCGCGTCCGACGCGATGCGCACGCGAATCTCATCTGCCATTCGCGGCGAAGCCTCCGATCAAGCTGTCGAGGAGCGCGAGGCCTTCCTCGAGGTCGAGAGCGGTGTGGAGCGGCTCGAGATTCAACTCGAAGTGCACCATCGCCACGGCGACATCGGGTTGGATGCCGACGATCACCGTCTCTGCGCCGCGTAACTTCGCCGTCAGAGCGATCGTGCGTAGAGAGCGCGCGACGAAGGAGTCGATGACGTCCATCGCCGCGACGTCGACGATCACCCCGCGCGAGCGCAGCATGCCGATTCTCTCCGTGATCTCGTCGCGAAGCTCGATCACCTCGGTGTCGCTCAGCGCGCCCTGGATGGACGCGATCAGACAGTCACCCTGCTTGAGGATCGGGACTGTCATCGATCGCACCCCTACTCCTCGGCCGGAGGCGGCGACTCCTCGACGTGAGCGACCTTGTGCCCGAGCAGCCGCTCCGCTTCCTCGAGCCCGCCCTGGAGATCGCCGACGGTCCGCATCATGCTCAGGTCGACTCCCAGATCCACGAGTGTCTGGGCGATCTCCGACGAAAGCCCGGTGATGATCACGCGTGCGCCCATCAGCTGCGACGCTGTCACCGTCTGCACGAGATGGTTCGCGACCGTGAGATCGATGGTCGGCACCCCGGTGATGTCGATCACGACGACCTTCGCGCGGTTCGTCTGGATCGCCGTCAGCAACTGGTCAGTGAGCTGGCGTGCGCGGCCGGAATCCAGTACGCCGATGATCGGCAGGATGAGCAGGCTATCGCGCACCTGTAGCACGGGGGTCGAGAGCTCGCGGATCGATGCCTGCTGCTCGCGAATAACGCGCTCGCGCTCTTCGACGAAGCTCACGCCGACGGTGACGGCGATTCTGTTCGCCGCGGGCTCGTACGCGTCGAGGACTTCGGTGAGACGGTCTGGATCGTCCTGGTAGCGCTCGAAGAGCGAGCGCGCCAGGGTGTCCCGTAACAGCAGCACGATGCCGAGCACTTCGTGCGTCTCGACGCCGCGCGCGATGATCCGCTCGGAGAGGTCGCGCGCGTAGTCCTGCAGCGTCTCCACACGCCCCGTCTCGAGCGCATCGACGTAGTTGTCGTAAACGGCGGTGACCTCGGAGAAGATCTCCTCGGGGGTCATGACGCGCAGGAGCCGTGCGGCGGTGATTCGTGTGCCCCATTCCGCACGGAGCTCCGTTCGTTGCTGCCGGAGATACGCGACGAGCTCGCGCAGCAGCGAGGGATCCGTCTTAGGCGCCTGGGCCGCTGTGTACCGGGTCGCCATCACGATTCGCATTGCCCTAGAGCGCCGTCCCTAATCGTCTGAGCCGTCCCTGTGGTTCGCGGCCCCGTTGAGAAAGAGGCCTGTGACGGCGGCGATCGTGTCTTCGGCGCCGAGTAGCGGCGGAGCGAGCAGCACGCTGACCACCAGTGCGACGAGCGAGTCCGCGAGCCAGGTGGCCGGCACATCGCTACGGATCGACTCCTCCGCCTGACCCCGTTCGAGCAGCTCCCGGAGCGGTGCCGCGAGGCTGCGCTCGAACTGGTCGGGATCGGGCTCCACGCGCTCGCGCGTCAGCACGACGAAGTAGTCGCCGACGTCTACGAGGGCGCGGACGGCCCGCGTAATCCCGTCGTGGACGGGCACCGCGTCGAGCCGGGCCGACGCCAGCCGCTCCCCGGCGTCCGCGACGGCGAGCCTCGCGAGCTCGTCCAACAGGGCCTGCCGGTTGGGGAAGTAGCGGTAGACGGTTGCCCGCGCGACGCCTGCGGCCGCGGCGACGTCTCCCATGCTGGCCTGGTCGCCTTGCTCCGCCAGCACGCGTGCCGCGGCCTCGAGGATCGCACTCGAAACGCGCTGCTGGAGGCTGGGCCTGGTACTTGACGTGGACACTGTTGTCCTAGCGCAAGTTTAGCAGTTATCAGTATGGGACACGACTGTCTCATCTTGAGTCTTGTATGTGCCAACGCAAGGAGGTGACCAGTGACAAGCAGCACGAACAGAGAGCTCTCGTACGAGGAGCTCGAGTTCAGGATGACCGCTGAGACCGGAATCCGCGAGCTGGATCGCCGGCAGGACGACGGCATCGACGTGACGTTGTTCTGGAACTCACGGACGAACCGGCTCTTTGTCGCCGTGGAGGACGAGCGCGGCGGCGAGTCGTTCAGAGTCGACGTAGACGCGGCGGACGCGCTCGATGCGTTCCACCATCCCTATGCCTACGCCAACCAGGCCTACGTCGCGTATGCGGTCGCCGACTGGACCTGGAATTGATCTAGACAACAATGTCTCATCCTGAGTTTAGAATTCTCAGACTAGGACATCATTGTCTCGCATTGAGTCTGAGATGTCAACGGAAAAGGAGGTGACTCAGTGACAAACAGCACGAACGGAGTTCTCGCAGCAAGGATCTCGAGCTCAGCACGACCCCTGAGATCGGAATCAGCGATTGCTCCAGGCCGAAATAGCCACGCGCCGTCCCTCTCCGACGGCGGGAAGGAGGGAAATTGCGACTCAAACTCACATTCGCTACGGCCCTGGCGGCGGTAGCCGCGATCGTGACAGGAATGACGATCGCACCGGACGCATCAGCCGCTGATTACACGACGGATTTCACGGCAATCCCGGTGACGGGGACGATTCCGTCGATCGACGGTGTGTTCGACGGCACGGTCGACATTCAGAAGCTCGCGCTCCAGAACGGCGAGGTCGTTGCAGACGGAGCGTTGACCGGCACGCTGGCCGATTCGGCCGGCGACGCGATCGAGACGGTCGCTGACACCCCGATCGCCCTGCCAGTCGACGAGTCCAAGTCGTGCCAGATCCTCGACCTGTCGCTTGGCGCGCTCGACCTCAACGTGCTCGGGCTGGTGGTTCATCTCGACGCCATCCACCTCGACGTCACCGGGGAAACAGGCGACGGAGACCTGCTCGGGAGCTTGCTGTGCATGGTCGCGAATCTGCTCAACGGATCGTCGTCCAGCTTGCTCCAGCCACTCGTGAATGAGCTGAACCAGATCCTCTTCGGGCTGTAGACAACGGTTGACCCCTACGGGGCCGGTGTGTTCAGTGCCGTACGGACGCCAGGCCCCGGTTTCAACCTGATGCACGTCTTGACGAAATCTGTAGTTCCAGGAAAAAGGAGGAAGATCGTGAGCACATCCATTCTCGAACGTCTCTCGGTCGAGGATCTCGAAGCGGAAGGCGGCGCGGTGCTCCCCACCAAGGAGGTGCTGTCCGTCCCGCTCCTCGACCTCAATGCCGACATCAACCTGGCTCTGGATCTCGCAGCGCCGATCGATCTCGCAGTTGCGGGTAACGCCAACGTCGTGATGCCGATCAACGCCGGTGTGTCTGCCAACGCGCTCTCGGCTCTCTCGGCCGCCGAAGCAGGGGCCAGCCAGGGTGTCGCGCTCGACCAGTTCATCTCCGGCCACGCGGTCGCGCACGGTGATCAGACGTCCGGGATCGACCAGACCGGTGGTGGCGGTACGGGCGGCGGCGCGAGCGTCGCTTCGCTCGGCCCGGCGGCGGATCACCCAGCCAACACGGGTGACGCCGCGACTCCGTCGAACACTGTCGCTCAGCCTGCGACGGAGACTCAGCCCGCCGCCGATGCCGATGCTGTTCGATCCGCAGGTTATCAGCCTGCCGCCGCGGACGCTGCCCAGCCCGCTGCCGCGGACGCTGCCCAGCCCGCTGCCGACGGTGGCCAGCCGGCTGCTTCCGTAGCCGATCCGACGGCCGACCCGTCACTGGACAACGGCCTGTTGAACGTCAACGTCAACGTTGACCTCAACTCGAAGCTCGCGGCACCGATCACGGGCGCAGTGGCGCTGAACGCCAACGCTGCAGCACCCATCAACGGCTCTGTCGCGGCGAACGTCGGAACGATCGGATCGCAGGCGGTTTCGCTCGCCGATCAGACCGCGATCATCAGCCAGCAGCTGCAAGACGTCACAGCCGAAGCCACGACGCACCAGGACGCGACCATCGACCAGTAGTCCTGGCTGAGACGTGACCGCTTCAGGCACTGCAATCGAAAGACCACTCGTCGTCGGAGGGGTGCGAAATCACCACCCTTCCGGCGGCGGGCAGAACGGGGCCGCGGCTTCGCAAGAGGCCGCGGTCCCGTACGGCGCGGAGGCGATCCCGGCTCGGGCGGAAGGCGTCGAGCTTCTCGGCGAGCTCGGCGGGTCCGGATACCGTCGCGCGCCGGCTCTTGTTCGGCGCAACGACGGGCAGACAGTCCAGCTGACTCCCCTCCTCTACAGCCTTCTGGAGGCAATCGACGGTGAGCGTGGTTACGCGGAGCTGGCGGCTACGCTCAGCGAGCGGATCGGCAAGCACGCCACCGCCGACGACGTTCGTTTCCTGACCGAGGCAAAGCTGCGTCCTCTCGGCCTGCTCCAGCGGTCGGACGGAACGGCGCCTGTAGTCGCGAAGCCGAGTCCGCTCCTCGCACTACGCGCGAAGCTCGTCGTGTCCAACCCGGCGACGACGCGCCGCATCACGGCCCCGTTTGCTGCGTTCTTCCATCTGTGGATCGTCGTCCCGGTCTTGATCGCTTTCACCCTGACGTTGTGGTGGGTCGCTTTCGAGAAAGGCCTGGCGTCGGCGGCGCATCAAGCGCTCTACCAGCCGACGCTCATCCTGGTCGTCCTCGCGCTCACGTTGCTTTCTGCCGGATTCCACGAGGTCGGGCACGCGGCTGCATGCCGATACGGCGGGGCGAGACCCGGCCGAATGGGCGTCGGTCTCTACCTCGTCTGGCCGGCGTTCTACACAGACGTCACGGACTCTTATCGTCTAGGCCGCGGGGGCAGGCTCCGCGTCGATCTGGGCGGGCTCTATTTCAACGCGATCTTCGCCATCGCGACGATCAGTGTCTGGATGCTCGTGCACTGGGATCCCCTGCTGCTGGTGATCGCCGCGCAGCCGCTCCAGATGGTCCGGCAACTCGTGCCGTTCGTACGCTTCGACGGCTACCACATCCTCGCAGACCTAGTCGGGGTGCCTGACCTCTTCCATCACGTCAAGCCGACCCTGCTCGGCCTGCTCCCCACCCGGTGGGGTCGCGACGAAGGCAAGACCCTGAAGGCGTGGGCCCGCGTTGTGGTCACCCTCTGGGTGGTCATCGTCGTCCCCGTGCTCGCCGCGCTCCTGGTCATCATGCTCGTCGCGCTGCCACGGGTCGTTGCGACCGCCTGGGAAAGCCTCGGCTTGCAGCTGGCAGCGCTCGAGGCGAGCTGGGGGCAGGCCGACGTGCCAGCGGTCGTGGCCAAGCTGTTCTCGATACTCATGATTGTCTTGCCGGTGGGCGGCACCATCTACATGCTGGTGCGCGTCGGACGGCGT
>WNGE01008524.1_pt1 | contig 12352 bp, 8 predicted proteins | sample 5400651 | NCBI WGS metagenome assembly WNGE01 (sample SAMN13153370, study PRJNA577476) | soil metagenome | isolation source: 60 cm soil or saprolite under grassland replicate 2 | place: USA:California | collected 2016-06-15 | reverse complement strand
ATGCCTGGCTTAACACTAGCCTGCTGGCAAATCTCGACGCGGTGCCCACGGATCCAAAACATGTCTACAACCGGCATCCTGAATGGCTCGCTGTTCCTCGAGCAGTTGCCGCCGAGCTCTACCAGATGTCACCGCGCGATCCACGCTATAGGGCGCGCATTGTTGAGTGGTCCAAAGCGAACCGCGGCGAATTAGAAGGTATATATACGGGACCAGCTAATGCGAAGGTTCGCGAACACATCTACAAGATTTGGATGGATGTGCTCAAAAACTACGAAGTCGATGGACTTCACTTCGATTACGTAAGGCTGGCCAGCCCGGATTTCGATTACAGCCGTACGTCGTTAGATAAGTTCCGAAAATCATTGGAGCCAAAACTTTCCAAAGCGGAGCGTAGTCAACTGAGAGAGTTGTTAAAACAGAACCCTCTCGCTGCAGCTGAAACCTATGCGGACAACTTTGCCGATTTTCAGCGCGAGCAGATCACAATGCTGGTTCAGCGAATCTATCGGGAAGTCAAAAGACAGAAACCCGAGGTCACGGTGTCGGCCGCAGTCTTTGCCGACGATCAGAACGCTTACACTCGTAGATTTCAGGACTGGCGCCGCTGGCTTTCCTTGGGCATTCTGGATGTGGTGTGTCCGATGGCTTACTCTACTGACACCGCCGTGTTCAAAAACCAGGTTGAAATCGCGACTAAGAGTGCTCATGCGGCAGGACGGCGCGTTTGGGCCGGAATCGGAGCATATCGAATTCCGTCGGAGTCGACGGTGGAGAAGATTAATGCAGCCCGCATACTCGGGTCAGACGGCATAATTCTCTTCTCTTACGATTTTACTACCAGACGAAGCGAGCTTAATCCTGATGGCGCTTATCTCCAGCGAGTGAGCCGCGCTGCGTTTGAACCGAGTGTGGTCGCATCGCCCTGAGGTTTGGCAGGGTTGAGCGGTGGAAATTAGTCCTAATTGATATGGAAATGAGTACCAGCGTTCGCGTGTTAATTATTGCAGCGCCGATTCGTGTGCAAAACGAAAATTCTTGTTCCACCTGCCTGCGCAGGTGTATAAAGTAATTCTCCCGGGCAGTCAAACAACTTCAGCTATCATTTCAAACAAAAACGAGAGGAACCCCCATGAAGCAGCTTTTGAAAGTTACCTTGCCAATCCTGTCATTGACCGTGGCCCTATTTCTTGGACTGAGCGCGGTTGCATTCGCACAGGAGATCACCGGCTCCATCAACGGCACAGTCAAAGATTCGGTTGGCGCCGCCGTGAACGGCGCGACCGTGACGATCACTGATAGCGATAAGAAGGTCGTTGTGCGCACGCTCAGCACCAATGATGACGGCGAGTTCTCCGCGCCGCTTCTGCCAGTGGCTTTTTACGATATTACTGTGGAGGCACCAAACTTTAAGAAGCACGTTGAGAGTCACCTCAGACCTGTTGCAGGTGAATACTCAGTCTGCAGCGGCCAGCAACGTGATCAACGGCGATCAGGTCCGCCAGCTTTCTTTGAATAACCGCAACTTTGTGCAACTCATAACTCTGTCGCCCGGGGTTTCGGCAAACATCGCCGACCAGATTTACGTTGGCTCCACCAATCCAAACGGACAGTCAAACGCCTTGCAAATCTCGGTCAACGGTGTGAGGTCAAGTTCCAATACCTACGCTGTAGATGGCGCCGACACCACGGACAGGGGAGCTAATCTGACAGTGCAAACCTATCCGTCGGTTGATGCGATCGCCGAGTTCACCGTTCTGCGCAGCCTCTATCCAGCCGAGTCCGGTCGGAGCGCCGGTGGTCAGGTGAATGTTGTGACGAAGAGTGGCACGACGGATTATCACGGAGACCTTTATGAGTTCGTGCGCAATGAGAGACTGAACGCCAACACCTTTACATCAAACAGAACGGCCCCGCTCGGACTTGATTCGAATGGAAAAGCGAAACGCGCTCCTTTCAGATATAACAACTTCGGAGGCACGTTCGGGGGCCCCGTGATACTACCTCGATTTGGTGAAGGTGGATCTGATTATAAAAAGTTTAAGAATACATTCTTCTTTTTCTCAGAGGAGTTGAGAAGAGTCATCGTCTATCCGAGTTTTAGCACCACGGTCCCGACCGCAGCCCAGCGCCAGGGAATCTTCTCGCAGCCAGTTTGCATCGGCCCGGTCGCTAATCCCTGCGCAACAACTCTTCCAGCGGGAACGCCGCTTCCGCAAAATCTAATCAGCCCTCTGGCGGCAGCCTACGTCCAGGACATTTACAACAAGCTGCCGCTGCCCGCCGATGCTCTCGGTAATCTGTTCTATCCAGCTCGAGGCATTTTTAATTTCCGGCAGGAACTGATCAGGGTCGATCATAAATTCAGTAACAAGCTCTCGGCATACTATCGGTTTGAAAACGACTCGATACCGACGATCGATCCAATCGGACTGTTCGGCCAGGGTGGCGGACAGCCATTTGTTTCGACGACGCAATCAAGCTCTCCGGGACGTACGCATGTCGGGCGCGCCACCTTCGTGCAGTCGCCGACTACGGTTTGGGAGTTCGGCGGCTCATACTCTTGGGGCGACGTTCCCAGTAAAGTGATCGGTCTGCTGGCTAACGAGAATTCGCCGAACGTCGTCAGTCACCTGCCGCAATTCTCTTTTCCGGTAACCAGAGGCCGAGTGCCCACGATTACGGGAAACGGCTTTACCGCTCTCCAAACGTTTGGGCCATACAGTGATTTCTCATACAACAAGGCCGTGTTTGGGACGTTCTCAAAGGTCTTCGGTGCGCACACGACCAAGTATGGTGTCAATTTCTCCAAAATCAGAAAGCATGAAAACTCACTTGGCGGGTTCAACGAAGTTCGATATAGCGCCGTATCTTCTACGCCGACCCGGCCCGCTGGGACAAGCACGAGCAATCAACTCTGGGCCAATTTTCTATTGGGCAATTCTCAGGTCTACACCCAAAACCAGTTTGACCTGACTGCCGACCTGAGTTCCAGCAGCATCGAGGCTTTTGCGCAGGACGAATGGCGCTTCAAGCCCAATATTACGCTGTATTATGGTGTGCGTTTTTCTCGCTTCGGTCAGCCCTGGGATCGTAATGGTCGTATGACCAGCTTTAATCCGGCAGCTTACAATCCCAGTCAAGCTTTTCAAATCTTAGCCAACGGTACGCGCGTAGCAGGCACGGGCAACGTACTCAATGGAATCATGATGAACAGTCAGTCGACAGTTGCGGGTGCAACGGTTTCACCCTGGGGCAAGGCTGTCGCGCCGACTCGCAACAACTTCGCGCCGCGCGTAGGAATCGCCTGGGACCCATTTAAGAAAGGGACGACTTCGGTAAGGGCTGGATACGGTGTCTATTTCGATCAGCTATCGTTCAGTTTTCCCGAGACAGATCTGGTCGCAAGGAATCCTCCATTCCAGCAACAAATAGTGATTAATCCGGCTACGCTCGACAATCCGCTGGCGGGAACTACGGCAGTCAACCTTTCGGTTGCGGATGTCGCGGGCATCGATCAGAATTTTAAGACTCCCTATGTGCAAAGCTGGTCGCTTGATGTCCAACACCAACTCGACTCCAAGACGCTCGTGACGGCCGGATACTTTGGCTCGAGGGGCACGCATTTATCAGGTCTGGTGGACGAGAACCTTTTGGCCCCGGGATTTGCGCTCACACAAACTTGTCGAACCAACAACACGACCCCGGCAACGTTTGGTCCCTGCCAGACACCGGGACAAGTCTTCACTTCTGCAGGGACTGCCGCCGGAGGAGAGGCTATTCTCAATCAAATCAGACCATTCAGGGGCTACGGCGCAGTCCGTATGCTGGAGACGAGGTTCAACTCGAACTATCACAGCCTTCAAGTGACTGGGCAGCGCAGATTTTCCCGGAGCAGCCAGGTCAATCTCGCATACACCTGGTCGAAGAATATGACGAACAGCCAGAACGAATTTTCGACCGCGCCGCAGAACAGCTATGAGCTTCACAACGAATACGCGCGAGCTAATCTGGATCGGCGTCACGTCTTGAGCGTCAACTATATTTATGAGTTGCCGTTTCACGAGAACCAGCAAGGCGCGGTTGGGAAACTTCTGGGTGGGTGGCAAATTTCGGGAATCACCTATTACTTCACCGGCCTGGGCTTCAGCCCCGCTACCTCATCGAATGATCCGGCCGGACTTGGACTGCTCGGTAACTCGCCGTCCGGCGCCCGCCCCGACGTGATTTGCGATCCGAACGCTAACGCCCCGCATACTTTCTTGCAGTGGTTCAATACTGCCTGTTTCGCTAATCCGCCGGCGGGAGTGAACCGGGTCGGCAACGCGGGTCGCAACACCATCCTCGGGCCGTCCACGACGCGATTCGACGCGACGCTGGCCAAGAACATTCGTCTCAGCGAGTCGCGTAGTATTCAACTGCGCTGGGAGGTCTTCAACATCTTCAACCATACGAACTTCACTACCCTGAGCTTAAACGTCACATCTTCTAATTATGGAAGCGTAACCGGGGTGCGTGATCCACGGAACATGCAGCTCGGCGTGAAGTTTATTTTCTAGGGCCAAACCAGAAATGGTTTGCGGTTTTACTCCTATGCCCGCGGCGTCTAACAGCCGCGGGCATTTGATTGTTCCGCTTCCACTTTGTTGGCGCATTTATAGATTCCTGCTTTAATTCACTTCATGACCGAAACTTCCGGCGAGAACATCCTCCTTCGCAATGCGCGACTAGTCCTTCCCAGACAGGCTTTGCAATCCGGCAGTGTTTCTATCAAACAGGGTCGGATTGCCTCGATTTCGTCCGGTGAACCAGGGGCCCCCGATACCAGGAGGGAAATCGACCTCAGCGGCCTCACGCTCTTTCCTGGCTTCATTGATGTTCACATTCATGGTGCTGTTGGCGTCGACACAATGGCAGCGACTGCAGCAGATCTCGATCGAGTTTCGCAATTCCTGGCGACGCAAGGTGTGACCGGATGGTTGCCGACGCTTGTGCCCGCCCCGGCTGCAGACTACAGACGTGCGATTAAGGCAATTGAGGACGCCTTAGATCTTAATCATGGCGCGCGAATCCTTGGTGTTCATTACGAAGGACCGTTCGTAAACGCCACCCAGTGTGGGGCATTGCGTGCCAGGTTTTTTCGATCGTTTTCCGGCGCCGCGGATTTGGACGATCTCCGTCAAATTAATCACCAGGGTGTCAAACACATGATCACCGTAGCTCCGGAGATTGATGGCGGCGTCGCGCTGGTGCAGGAACTTCACCGCCGTGATTGGATTATTTCCATTGGCCATACGCGCGCTGGTTTTGACCTGCTTGATCAAGCCTGCGAGGCGGGCGCACGTCACATGACTCACTTTATGAATGCGATGGCGCCGCTGCATCATCGCGCGCCCGGGCCGGTGGCGTGGGGTCTCACGCGTGACAACGTAACCTGCGACCTGATCGCCGACGGTATTCATCTTGATCCGCAAATGGTGCGACTCCTGTTGAAGGTAAAGGGCGTGGCTAGTTTGTCGTTAATAAGCGATGCGGTGGCTGCCGCCGGAATGGGCGATGGCGATTATGAAATTTGGGGAGAGACCATCACTGTTAAGGACGGCCGCACGAGTAATGCCGCAGGCCACATCGCCGGTTCAGTTATCACAATGCTGGACGCACTCCGTATGATGAAGTCTCTGGACGTGTCGGAGGTTGACGTGGCAAAGATGGCCGCCGCGAATCCAGCGCGGCTGCTGGGAATAGATCACGACTGCGGATCGATTGAGGAAGGAAACCGAGCTGACCTTGTTGCCCTCGACTCGGACGGGAAAGTTCTCTTGACCTTGATCGGCGGAGCGATTGTCTTCGACGCGCGTGAAGAGTCGTGAGCGTCAAGAAGTTTAGAGTTCAAGCTTTAGCTTGTCTTCGCGCGAATACAGCAACCTGAAGGCTGAACCCTGAACTTCTTGACGCTCATCACATCACTCATAACTCATAATAACTCATCACTCATAACCTCATCACTGGTTTCGTAAAGTCCCGCCCTGGCATACGACTCATCCAGCAGCTCAATCGGATGGCAAACAATTAGATCCATTCCCGAAAGAATCGCGCCCGCGCCTATTTGCATCTGGCAGCCGGGATTACCCGTGGCCAGAATCCTGGCTCCCGTCTTCCGGATCTCCGAAAGCTTCTCTTCTAGAACACCGCGAGACAAATCCGGTTCGAGCAGATTATAGATTCCGGCGCCGCCACAGCACCTTTCAGAACCACCAAGCTGCGCCAGCTTTACGTCCGGAATGGCTTCCACAATTCTGAGCGGAGCTTCACCGGCATGTTGTCCGTAAAGCAGGTGACAGGAGGAGTCGTAAGTTACAACCTGTTCGATTCCGCCGGCGCCAGGCTTGATTTCGATGTTCTCCAACTGTTGACTGACATCGCGAACGCGCGCACTAAATCTGCTTGCTCGCTCGGCAAAGTCGTCGTCGGTTGCCAAGAGGTGTGCATAAGATGCGAGCATCGCCCCACACCCGCCGGCGTTGGTAATAACTGGTTTTGTTTCGTCGCCTTCGAAGGCGGAGATGTTTCTGCGGGCCAGCAGACGCGCGCCTTCAAGGTCGCCCGCATGCGCGTGTAACGCGCCGCAGCAAACCTGGTCCGACGGCGTCTGAACTTGAAAACCATTTGCTTTGAGAACGCGCGTGGTCGCATCGTTCACGCGCGCGAAGAGTCCGGCCCCCACACAGCCGGTAAATAACATCGTGTCCTCTCGCGGAACCTGGCTTCGGACACTCGGCAAGTGGGTAGTCTGGCCGGTTGCACTCGCCTTCAAGCTGGGTCGCTTTGCATTGGCTGACGCATCTGCGCCCGCAACTCGTTTAGGGGCGGAGCTTTCAAGCAGTGCCAACCCAAATTCAAATCGCCGGGAAAGAAGTTTCGCCACTCCGGATTTTCGCAACACTCGGATCACGCCGCTATCACGAAACATACGAGCCATCGCAAACGCAAATCTCAAACGCGCCGGATGCAGCCAGATGTACTTGAGCACCAGGCGCAATGTTTTGTAACTGAAACCTCGCTTTACCCCGGACTCAAATAGTTCACCACGGGCAGCTTCCAGGAGTTGTCCATACTCAACGCCAGCAGGACACACCTGCTCGCAAGCTCTGCAGCCGAGGCACCGATCAATGTGGCGCTCAAAAGCCGTCGAGTCACTCGCGAGCCGGCCTTCACCGACAGCGCGCATTAGATACAGGCGCCCGCGCGGCCCATCGTTTTCATCACCGGTAATGACGTAGGTAGGGCAAGCCTCGAGACACAGCCCGCAATGAATGCATGCGAGAAGCTTTTGTTCTTCGCTTGCGAGCGTAGAAGTGAGTTGGGATGAACGCAATGGAATAGTTAAGCAGCCGGTGCGACTTGCTCGGTGTTTTGTACTACAAGTGTAGGATTTGGATTTTGTTTAGGAATAGGAAGCTTCTGCTCTTTAAGCAGGGTTACGTGTTCATCCATTCCCCATCTGGCTTTATAAAGGCAATCCTCGATGGAATGGCCGACTCCTGTAAAACCCTGCAGCTCGGGCGAGAAAAAGGCCAAGAAATTCGGATCGTCGGTGGTCTCAATAACAAGTGAGTACTTTAGATCGATCATAAGCCAAATCAGAGGTTCATCAATTCTGAATTCTCCAATCGATACGGTTATTCAAAGTTTTACAAATCAAATAGGTCTCGCCTTATCGCCAACCTTGGGATTCTTGAACGACGTCTTGGGTGTGGAAATTAACAGAGCTGCAAAGGGGTTCTCGTTGATAGCTTCCAAGATTGCCATCTTATCTTGAATGTGCACAACAGTGCCTGTCCCTTTGATCGTTTCTAGCCGACCCAAAGACTCCATTGTTGTTGGATCTACGACGTCTTCTGCGGAGAGTTCGTACACTGTGAACCGCTGTGCGAATTTAATTCCATCCTGTGCTCCTTTATTGATGACGACCCTATATGGGTCAATCACCAAGGCAACTATTGCCGGAGCCAGGTTAACTAGCGCCTCTTCCTTTTGCTGTAGGTTTTGCATTTCCTTACTCCCTAAGATGCTGTCCTCGTCGGTAGTGTTAAATAGGACTGCGGCACGTGGGGTTTGACGGTAACATTCTTGAGCACTTGCGCTTCATTGCGTTTTAATCGTTCCATTATTTCTTCGTATCCAGATGCGGGGGCAACTATTCTTACCTGAATCCTTTTGTCCTCCCTGATGTGCTCAACAATTCCCAATCCAATTAACGCTTCAAAGTCTCCGTCATCATAGTAGAACGACACCGTAATTCCATGGGAAAACAATTCAGAGGCCTCGAGCAAACACAGAAATGTTGGCGGCTCATCGCCTGTCCGAGATTCCCTGATGATTATTGGTCTCGGCAGACCCTTCGAAGAAGATTCGAAGAGTTCATACCCCGCCTTTCCAATGGTTAGGATTATAACCAATAACGCTAGGAATGCGGGTATAACCCAATCCAGCGAGATCGTCTTATTCAGCGGAAAGATCCTGAATAGTATCGCTAAAGAAAATGTTACTAACCAGAGCAATGGCCCTTGGATCTCAAGGAAACTTCGCGTGAGAGATTCAACGAAAGTTTTAGGGGTGGTTTCATCGGGCCGGCGCATTCCCAAAAAACGTGAGGGGCGATCTTTAGCAAGAAGCCGAGTACATTGCAAGCTGAGGGAGTATTCGAGCTGCGCCTAGGAAATGCCAGAGTCTTGGCTAGTACCCGACAGCCATGCCATCGCTGCGGCGCGGATCAGTTGCGCCGAGTCGCGTCCCGGTTTTTTCTTCAATCATGATGCCTTCCGCATCACCCAGGTAGCGCGGTCGGGCAAGTTTGTGGCCCAGCGAGAGCAGGGCCTTTTGCGTGTCGCCTGACAGACCGTAAGGTTCGAATACCAACTCATCCGGTAACCATTGATGATGAATTCGCGGGAAGTCGATTGCTTGTTGAATGTTCATGCCGTAATCGACGACGTTGGTAATGACGCAGAGCGCGGTATTGATGATTGTTGGCCCGCCGGGACTACCTACTGTGAACCACAGGCTGCCGTCTTTACGCAGCACAAAAGTCGGCGTCATCGCAGACAGCGGACGCTTGCGCGGCGCGACGGCGTTGCGTTCGCCCTGGATCAAGCCATACAGATTCGGCGTGCCCGGTTTGGCGGCAAAGTCGTCCATCTCGTCGTTTAGAATGATTCCCGTGCCTTTCGCCACCGCCGCGGAGCCATACGAGTTGTTCAGCGTATATGTATTCGCGACCGCGTTGCCTTCGACGTCAACTACGGTGAAATGCGTAGTCTCTTCAGATTCATAACCCGCCGGTTGTCCAGCGCTGATTTCGACGCTCGTTGACGCGCGTTCGGGATTGATCGTGCCGCGAAGTTTCGCGGCGTAAGATTTATCGATCAAACCGGCGACGGGCACCTTGACGAAATCAGAGTCCCCCATAAACTCTGACCGATCAGCAAACGCCCGGCGCATGGCTTCCGTCATCAAGTGATAACGCTCAGACGAAGCCGAATCCATCTTGCCAAGCTCGTAACCTTCGAGGATATTGAGCATCTCGACCAGCACGGCGCCGCCAGACGAAGGTGGAGGCATGGAGATAACCTCATAGCCCCGATAATGTCCACGTAGTGGCTGACGTTCCCGGGCTACGTACCCGCGCAGATCCGCCAGTGTCATGAGCCCATTGTGACGCTTAACGTCGTTGGCGATCAGTGTCGCAGTCTGACCTTCATAGAATTCGTTTGGTCCGAATTTTTGTAATCGCGCAAACGTGGCTGACAGGTCAGGCTGCCGAAAGATTTCGCCTTCGTTGTAAAACTTTCCGCCGTTTAGATAGATGCGTTTAGTTTCCGGATACTGTGAAAGGTATTCGCTACTGCCGCGCAGCGATCGCGCGAGGGAATAATTCACGGTGAACCCATTAGCGAGCTGACGCGCGGGTTCAATCAGTTGAGCCCAGCCAAGTTTGCCCGACCCATATTTCTTAAGTGCCAACTCCATACCGCGCACCGTTCCCGGGACTCCGGCAGCGCGATAGCCGACGAGCGAGCCACCTTCGCCTTCAATCAAGTTACCGCTCTTGTCGAGATAGATGTTGCGTGTGGCAGCCCCGGGGGCCATCTCCCGATAGTCGATCGCCGTAGTCTTTCCATTCCGGAGGCGAATCATCATGAAGCCGCCCCCGCCCAGATTGCCCGCGGCCGGATGCGTAACCGCCAGCGCGAACGCGACCGCAATCGCCGCATCGACCGCGTTGCCGCCGCGTTTCATGATATCCACACCGACTTGTGATGCTATTTTGTTTGTCGAAGCAACGATTCCATGCTTCGCACGAACTGGTTCTTGCGAGGCAGCGTGCGCAATGGGGAACGCCACTTCGGCGAACCACCTGACACCGGGGACCGCAACGCTTGCGACAGTCAAGGTGGCGATCAAAAACAGGCGGGCAATCGTGTGCGTTGTTTTGTTTTTCATGACTTCTAAATTTGCAATGCGCCGGCAGACCGAAGCGGGCGACAGCGCTTTGTCAGTTTCCTGGTTGTCAGATATTTGCTGGCTGGCAAATCAAAAGACGCAAAACTTCAGAACCCGGAGCACTAGCCACGAGGTTCCTATGAGACGAGAGTCCAACGTTCGATGGCCCACAAATTCAGAACCCGGAGCGGTAGCGACGGGGTTCGTGTTAGTCAAGAGTCCAACGTCCAATGGCCCACAAATTCAGAACCCGGAGCGGTAGCGACGGGGTTCGTGCTAGTTAAGACTTTACGCTCAAGGATCAGCAAAAGTATCCATCTGACACGCACGTGTTGTCGCTTGCATCCGTTCGCTGCGCGCGTGTTGTCGCTTGCATCCGGTCGCTACCGCTCCCGGTTCTGTATTACTCGACCCACGTTACGAGAGTCATTGCTGCCGAAGGGAAGGCTGGCAACATGGGTCGACGAATACGGAACCGGGAGCGATAGCGACCGGACCCAACGTGTGAAATAAACCCAGAGCAGAGAGCACAGAGGTAAATTTAACCCTCTCGCAGTCCATAAAACTCGAAACGTCCGGGTGAAAAAATGTCATCGGGATCGAGTTGCTCTTTGATCCGTTGCATTATGCCGGCGGAAGATCCGAACGTTCCCCAGGCACTTACGAGCTTCTTTATAGCGTCGGGCGCATGCTCGATGATTAGCGTCCCGCCGAAGGTTTTTGCATTCACTCTTAAGTTTTCAATGCGTGCGGCCGTCTCGCTTTGAAATCGTTCGCGTTCATTATCCTTATCTTGCAAGCGCTCAACAACGCGAACAAAGCCATCACCTACGCCTGCCTGCCAGATTGATTCAGAAGACTCAGTATCTTCGGCCAGTTTCGCCAGAAACGTGCCCACTTCAGCCGGCCGCACGCCAACGCGCCAAACTAAGTCTTCCCGAAATCGCGAAGGCAACGAGGCCAGCGTGTTCCAAATGACTGAATCCTCAGATATGGGCGACCCAAGTTCCCCAACATCCGTTTCTTTAAGCACCTCTCCGGCCGCTTTTGTTTGTTCAGTAAGGGCGGGTAATGATCCGGCAAATCGAATAAGAAGCAAATGATCGGCGCCCTCAGACCACTGCACTTCGCAGGCAAAGCGCGGGGAAAGAAGTTCTATGGCAACAGGGAAGAGCCGGGAAACGATTACCTGCCGGGCGCCCGCAAGAAGGTCCTCACGACTGCCCCGCGCCATAACAGTTCTCGTTGCAGAAGGAAGTGGCCTCAGTTTGAAGTTAACTTCAACGATTATTCCGAGGGTGCCGTAGCTGCCGGTGAATAGTTTGCAAAGATCATAACCGGCTACATTTTTTACTACCCGGCCGCCAACCTTGATCAGGCTGCCGTCCGCGAGCACAACCTTCATTCCGATGACGTGTCTTCGTGGCATCCCGTAGCCAAACTGCTGCGCACCGCCCTGGCCGGTAGCAACAACGCCGCCGATTGTTGGCCGCAGCCCGTCGATATCTTCTGGTGGATCAATCGGTAGCCACTGACCCCTTTTCGCAAGCGCTTCATTCAAGTCTTTGAGCGTGACGCCGGCTTCCGCAATGGCCACCAGGTCGGCAGGTTCATGCTCAATGATGCGATTCAGTCTGCGTGTGTTGAGTATGATATTTACGCGCTGTAAGGGCTCGCCGGCGTCAAGCCACGTCATCGCGCCACTCGGCACAACCGCCCAACCTTCACTCGATGCGAGTTTCATAACCTCGCAAACTTCAGCTATCGAGCCAGGAGCGACAGTGAGCGGAGACGGGGAGACGCGCAGATGGGGAGACGCTGAGATGTTTTCTGCGCCGATAATGTCAGC
>WNGE01007629.1_pt1 | contig 12353 bp, 14 predicted proteins | sample 5400651 | NCBI WGS metagenome assembly WNGE01 (sample SAMN13153370, study PRJNA577476) | soil metagenome | isolation source: 60 cm soil or saprolite under grassland replicate 2 | place: USA:California | collected 2016-06-15 | reverse complement strand
GGCTCCCGCGGCGTGACGCGTCCCCCAGCAACGCGGCACCGCTGGTCCGCCGGTATGCCCGGCCCGGAAGTGTTCCTCCCTTCGCACCGCCTCCGGAGCTGGGGTCCGCTGGAGAGGTGCTCGGCGTCGGGCCGCGCCAGCACCGACGTTACGCCGTTCGGCAACACCCTTGCAGGTGGTTTTTCGCCGGCCGAAGCCGCTGGGATCGGCCGGCACCAACTCGGTTGCCACCTCGGGCGAGCCGCCCGCCATGCGAGGCCTTCATCACCGCTGCGTGACCTGCTACCCTGATCAGCTGCGGGGCGGGCGGATGACTACGTGCCAGCGTGGCGGTTGAACAGGCGCACGAAGCGTTCGGTGTGATGATCGGCCTGGCGGCGCCCTCGCGGGCGGATGTGCCCGAGCCCGGGCGGCAGGGGGACATCGAGGAAGCCGCCGATAGCACGGACGGCCGCGTCCAGGTCCTTGACCAGGTCCTCGTATGTGATCTCAAAGGGCTGCACCGAATGGGCGGCGAACCAGTCCCGCCAGCCGGCCTCACCCGCCTCGGCGTACCGGACCAGTCCGGCGATGGCATCACGGTCGAAGGCAGGCGGCGGGGACGGCGAGGCGCCCGCCGGGAGCCCGTACTGGCCGGTCACGTCCGCCCGCCACCAGGAGATCGCCTGCCGCACCTTGTCCTGGCGGCGCAGCCACACGTAGCGCTGGGCCGACGATGGTCACGCCCGCCCAACCGCGGCAGCGCCGCCGCGATCGCGCACGGCCTCCGCCTCAGCGGCTGACCGGCAAAACGGGAACAGCAGACCCGGGCCGCGAAACCCCGTAGGGCCGACCGCGGCAATACCGTACTTCTACCGTACTGCCGCCGGGCCGGCTCGTCTTAGCCTGTGATCACCGGCGGCAGGAGCTGATCATGATGGCCACGTTGCCCGCCCACCAGCCGCGAGGCTGCGCGGATGCCCGGCCCCGCGAGCCGTCCCGGTCATCAGCTCGCGGCTGGCCATCGGCGCGATCTGCGGGGATTCAAGGAGACACGATGACGGTCGTGTTGAGCTTAAGGGGAGACATGACGAGGGTTCTGCGGCGATCGCGGCGGCTGGCCCGGCTGGCCGGGTGCACCGCGCTGGCACTTGGGATGGCAGGCACGGCGGGGGTGGTATCGGCACATGCCCAGGCGCGGATCACCGCGACGCTGATCCAGTCCCATGTCGTGGCGAGCTGGGGCCCTGAACACGGAAGGTGAGCTGGGCGACGGGACCACCGCCACCCGATGGCAGTACGGCGACGTGCGGGCCGGCAACGATGTGGTCCAGGTCGCGGCCGGGATGGCCTACGCCCTGGCGCTGCGGTCCGGCGGGACCGTCTGGGCCTGGGGATCTAACGGGCATGGCGAGCTGGGCGACGGCACCCAGGCTGAACGACACACGCCGGTCCAGGTGACGGGGCTGACCGGGATCACCCAGGTGGCGGCGGGGGCGTTCTTCAGCCTGGCCCTGCGGTCCGACGGCACGGTGTGGGCCTGGGGTGACAACCAGAACGGCCAGCTGGGCCGGGGGACGGTCACCGATCACGAGGCCACGCCGGCCCGGGTGGCCGTGCTGAACGGTGTCACCAAGATCTCGGCCGGCCACGATTTCGCCCTGGCGCTGCGCTCGGACGGCATCGTATTCGCCTGGGGCCACGGCCAGCGGGGCCAGCTCGGCAACGGCGGCACGGCCGACAGCTCCCGGCCGGTCAAGATCGCGGGCTTGTCCGGGGTGACCGGGATCTCGGCGGGCGCGGAGGCCTCGCTCGCGACGGAGAACGACAGCCTCTCCGCACTCACCTCAGTGTGGACCTGGGGCGGCAACGACTACGGGGAACTCGGCGACGGCACGCTGGCCGATCACCGTACCCCCGAGCGGGTGACCGGGATCCCGGCGTCCATCGCGGGTGTCTCGGCTGGCACCGCGTTCGCCGCGGTCCTGGGCACCGACGGCTCGGTCTGGGACTGGGGCGCGAACGGGATCGGCCAGCTGGGCGTCGCGCCGGAGAACTCCACGGTGACCCGGCCGGTGAACGCGTTCGCCGCCGGCAGCGGGATCACCCAGCTGTCCGCCGGCGGCACCCACGTGCTCGCCCTGAAGTCCGATGGCACCGTCCTGGCCTGGGGCTTCAACCAGGCGGGCCAGCTCGGTCACGGCCCGATCGGCAAGACCAGTGCCGGCCCGGCGCCGATCACCGGCCTGGCCAACGCCGCCCAGGTATCCGCCGGATGGCAGTCCAGCTACGCGATCCACACCGTGCCCTACCTCCCGGGGTCATAGCCGCGCGGCGTGTCGTGCGTGCCGTGACGCCGTTCAGATGCGCGGAACCCGCAGACACCGCGATGAGCCAGACCCCTGCGACCGGATGCCCGTGAGCACCAGACAGCACAAAGGCTGGCACTCGTGCGGGACGCCCGCTCACATGACTTATCACCAGCGCCCCTTAAGGAGAACGAGACTCGTGCGCTTCCGATCCAGGACAGCGGGTCTGCTGCTGGCGGCCGCCACGGCCGCCGGCCTGACCGCAGCCGTCACGCTGCCCGCCGGCGCAAGCACCAGCCCGGCCGGCTATTACAAGATCTTGCTCCGGGTGGGCACGGACGCTCCCGGCATGTGCCTGCAGCCCGCCGACCCAGCCGGTGGGGCCGGGACGGCCATCGTCCAGCAGCCCTGCGCCGGCAGCCAGGCTCAGCACTGGGCACCGCTCACCATCAGCGGAACCAGCTACCGGTTCCTGAACCAGGCCAGCGGCCTGTGCATGGACGTCCAGGGCGGCGCCGCCAGCCGCACGCCGGTCGACCAGTGGCCGTGCAACTCGATCAGCAACGAGCGGTGGTCCTGGCCGCACAGCTTCCCGGACTCGTCCTGGCCGATCAAGTCCCAGGTCGCGGGCAGCAGCAGCTACTGCCTTGACGTGCCGGCAGCGTCCACCCAGGCCGGACTCGGCATGCAGATCTACAGGTGCAACGACACCGCCGCGAGCGGGTTTTCCATGTTCCGCACGCGTGAGACACGGCCGGGGCCGGGTGCCCTCTTTACCCCGGGGACTGCGGTGCCTTCACGGCCAGTTAATCTCCCTGGCCGCCGCACGCCGCCTTCCAGCGGCCGGTCCCTATTCACCCCGGTAGACCATTCCGCCCCGGGATGTAACTGTGACGAGGCATCAGCAAGGGTTCACTGGCGTTCACCCCTCCCAGCCTTTCCCTCACCTGCAGTCCCGGGACGGTACGGGGACCCTCGGGCTTTCCCTGAGCTCCGCACCCGGCTGAGCAGGACCCAGCCACGCACGTCAGGGCGGGAACGAGCCTCAGGCACTGCCCGGAGTCACGTCATCAGCATCCGCTGACCTCCTTCGACGTACTCACTCAACGCGTGCGACGTCATGTCGCACGATCATCCAGTTCTGGCGCCGTCTCTGCTGCATTCCAGCCGAGATCAGGGGCTCCGAGATAGCCGCTAGGCTCAGCCGTAGAACTCCGAGAGCAGTTCCCGGCTGTACGATGTCGTCTGGCCCCAGCCCGTGAATCTGGCGGAGGATCGCGTTTGTCGTCTGTCGAGCTGGCCTACATGCGCCGCTATCCGACCGGGCTGACCTCGGCTGCGGCAAGCTCCGCGTAAACCAGGAATCTGAACGGATCTGACAGCTGGTGCTGTTCCATCAGCCGGACCAGAACCGCTTGCCGGAGCTCAGCGAGCTCGCTGCTTTCCGGATGGCGGAGCAGGCCCGGGGTGAGGATTTCCATCGCGAGGGCCAGGTCACCCTGACTGGCGAGCGTGGCAGCCGCGGTTACGAACGCGTCCGCCTTGCCCCCCGCCAGCAGGTCGAGGGCGACCGCTCTTTCTTCCGGGCTCCGCGGGTCGAGACCCTGCCCGTCTGGCTGCCAGTATCCGGTGCGCTGGTGATAGAGCCTGGCGATGAAGTGATCACGGCAGACCAGGTACGGCACGACCGCGGCGGGGTGATCCCGCAGCAGGGCTGGCAGATAGCCAAGGTCCAGGATGTGCGGTAGCGTCATGTTCTCGCCGATCCTGGCCAGCCCGAACTCGTGCAGCTCGGTGAGAGCCGGCTCCAGGCCGGCCAGGGCCTCGATGGTGAAGTTCTCGGTCAGCGTGGTGTGACCCTGGATGAGCTGCCGGGGGGCCAGCTCGCGGATGTACCGCAGTGTTTCCAGCAGTCCCTCCGGCGAGCCCTCGGCAGTGAACGGCGCGCCGAGGTAGGGCATCATCACGTCCCCGGTGAACAGCAGCCCGCTGGCGGGCAGGTGCACCATCAGCGCGTCCGGCGTCTCGCCGCCCCGGACCGGAATCAGCACGAACTCGGTGCCGCCGACGACCAGGGACATCTGCTCGCTGATCAGCCGGTCCGGCTCAACGTCAAGGGCCGGACTAGCGCCGGTTCCGGTGAAATTGCGGAACGGGATGTTCCAGCGGCGCTGCCGTTCCGCCTCCGCAGGGAATCCTTCGGAGGCGATGACCTCGGTGCCCCGGCCGCGCAGGGCCGCGGTCCCGCCGATGTGGTCGAAGTGAGCGTGCGTGAGGATGAGGTGGCTGATGGGAGCATCGGCGGGCAGGCCAAGGTCGGCCATCGCGGCCACCACCCGGTCCGGGCTCGTGCCCGCGTCGATCGCAACGACTCCCGCGCTTGTCTGGATGAACGCGAAGTCGCCAAAGTCGTAGCAGCGGGCGACGTGCACGTCCGGCGCAGGGCTGAGCGCGCTGGGCGCGGACATCCGCAGCCCGTCCCGCGCAGTCACCGAGAAATTCGTGAACATCGGCGGCCGGTCCGCCGCGGCCGGGCCGAGGCCCGAGCCACGCAGCGCCTCGGCCGCCTGCTGCTGCCGCCCGAGCACCAGGTAGGCACGGGCGAGACCCTGGTACGCGGCGCGCAGCATGCCCACTGGGAGCTGGTCGCGCACCGCGAGGACAAACTCCAGGTCGGCGACCACCTGCTCCGCCCGCCCGGTATCCGCGGCAGCAAGCCCCGCCCCGGCCGCGCCTGCGCCGGGCAGCAGCTCCGCCAGGGCAAGGCCGCGGAAGTACTGTGGCAGGCCGAGGTCCATGGTCGCGGCCCTGTCCAGCGTGGTTATCGCCGCGGCCACCTCATGGCCTGCGCGGACGGCGAAGAAGCCGGCTAGAGCTTGCGCCGTGGCATCGCCGGGGTTCCGCCCGGACAGGTCCTGGAAGTAGCTACTCCCCTCCGCGTCGGCGCGTGCCGCTACCAGCGCGGTGGCCAGGGTCACCACTGTGTTCCGGTCTGCCCCCGGCCAGCTGGCCGCCTCCTTCAGCGATCCGAGCGAGCGATTGCGGGAAATTGGTCCGGTCACGGGGATTTCCTTTCTGCGAGCGTTGACCAGCGGTTATCTACTGTGAGCCTGCCTAGTTGCTATCCAGCCTGATGATGAACGCCGCCAGGCACAGCGCGAGCAGCGTGATGCGCTTGCGTGCGGGCGGGCTTACTGGCGGCGAGCTCACGTGCGGGCTCCTTGCGGACGGGACGAGCCGGGCCCTGCTTGCGGATGAGGGAACGGGAACTGAGTGCGGAGGAATGCGTCGAACGCGGCCGCAGGCAGCCAGCGGCGCAGCAGGAACAGCCCGCGGGCCAGGACGCCGACGGGGTAGCGGACGCGGGGTCGGCGGCTAGTAGCGGCCCGCGTGATCACCCTGGCCACGTCGGCGGCGGAGACCGCCAGCCGCCCGGCGATGTTGTGCGGCGGCCCGGCGTAGGTTCGCGTGTGCCAGCGGGCCAGGTCCTCGTGGAACTGGGCGTAGGGGCCGTCAGCGTCATCGGCTGCCCAGACAGTGCTGGCGTTCAGCCGGGTGCGGGCCGCGGTCGGCTCGACCAGCACGACCCGGACGCCGAAGCCGGCCAGCTCCAGCCGCAGCGCCTCGGTGAAGGCGGCCACGGCATGCTTGGAGGCGGCGTAATACGCTCCGCCGGGCACGGCGAACCGGCCGAACACCGAGGAGATGTTGACGATCCGGCCGTAGCGCTGGGCGCGCATCCCGGGCACGACCAGCTGGGTCAGCCGGGCCAGCCCGAACACGTTGGTGTCGAACAGGCGGCGCACGTCGGCCGCCGGGGTCTCCTCGACCGCGCCCGCAAGCTCGAATCCGGCGCAGTTGACCAGCACGTCAACCTGGCCGCGGCTGGCCGCGATCGTCTCGACGGCCGCGACCATCGACGCGTCGTCGGTGACGTCCAGCGCCAGCACCTGAATGCCGTTCTCGGCTAGCCCCGTGAGGGTGCCCGGCCGGCGGGCCGTGGCGTACACCACCAGGCCGGCCCGGTGCAGCTGCAGCGCGGTCTCCCGGCCGATACCCGAAGAACATCCAGTCACCAGCGCGGTGCGCGACCTCTGATTCACCATTTGCGTGTACTCCTGTTCGTGGGCCGGGCGCGGCCGCCCTGGGCGTCACCCGGGCTGCTGGACGTCGCGAGTTTCCGGTCCGGTCGCAGCGCCCGGTTCATGGCCTGACGGCTGAGGGCGGAGGGCCGCCGCCACGTCGCTGCTCGGTGGCCCCCGGCCGCGGTGTCAGGCATCCTGCTCCTTCCGGACCGCCCGAGCCGCGCCGGGGTCAGCCGCCGGCGTGAGATGGTGGCTGGCGGAGGAAAACAGCCGGGCGGCGCGGGAAACGCTGCCCCGACCGCCGGTGACGTGGGCGCGGTTCGCTGCCACCAGGACCGTCAGGTCGGCGCGGCCCAGGCTGAGCTCGATGAAGGCGGCCTGATCGGTGCGGATGACCAGGTCGGGAGCGTAGGGGGCCGGCCCGGACCGCGCCTGGACACCGGTGCCGGTGAGCACGACGTGCAGCACCTCGTCGCCGACGTGGACCTGGTATGTCTCGCGCGCGCCGGCCGCCGCCTCGGCCGGCGCGGATACCGCCATATGCAGGGCGAGCCACTCGGCGCGGACGGCCTCGTCGGGACCCGGCGTGTCCAGCAGCTGGGCGCCCCAGTCGGCGAGCGCCTTCACTACCAGGCCGACTCCTAGGCCGGTGTCGGTGATCTGGTACACCCGGGAACCTGCCGGGGGCGGTAGCTGCTCGCGGCGGATCACTCCGGCGGCCTCGAGATGCTTGAGCCGGCTGGTGAGCAGGCTGGTGCCCAGGCCGGGCAGCGCGGCCAGCAGGTCGGTGAACCGGCGGGGCCCGAGTAGTAGCTCGCGGACCACCAGCAGCGTCCAGCGCTCACCGACCACGTCGAGGGCCTTGGCGGCCGCACAGAACTGGCCATAGCTACGTTGCGTCACCCCCAGCGACGCTAGCGCAGATAAGCTTCTAAATCAAGTAGCTAATACTTCTAAATCAGATTGCTCGCATTAGGTTGCCGCCGCCGGCCTGGCGTGGTCGCAGATCCCGAGCTATGACCAGTCGCCGGGCAGACCTGGCCGTCGCCCCGGAGCGAGGCACTCCGCCACGCCTTCGGGTCACCGGCTTGTGCCCGGGACCCCGGCGGCGGAATACCAGCCCCGCGACTGCTGGAGACCGGCTCGGGCCGGCGGCGTCCCGCCACGCCCGCCAGAAACTCGCGTCCGCCCCGCCGTCGGCTGAACCTGGCATCCGGAGCGCCGCCTTCGCTGGTCGTCGGCTCGGCAGATGCGGGTCCTGACGGGCTACCGTGCTGGCCGGTAGGTGGCGATCAGTGCGCCGCTGCTGGTCGGCCGGGAATGGGCAAGTTCGAACCTGGTGAGCGTGGCATCGTCGGCGAACAGTCGCTTGCGGCCGCCGCCCGCGACGACCGGGCTGATCATCAGGGTGAGCTCATCGAGCATCCCTTGCTCGATAAGCGATCGGACCAGTGACGGGCTGCCGGCAGTCCCGATTGTCCCGCCGTCTTGCTGACGCAGCTCCGCAAGGAAGCCGGCCACCGAGCCCTTAACCAGGGTGCTGTTCGGCCACTGGTCGACGGACCCGAGAGTGGTGGAAGCGATGTACTTCTGCGTGCTGTTTATGTAACTCGCGAACGGCTCGTCGGTCGAAGTCGGCCAGTACCCGGCCCATTCAGTGAACGTCACCCGGCCGAGCAGCACGGCGTCCTGCTCTTCGAGCATGCGCGACAGCACCGCACCCATCTCCTCATCGAACGCGGGCTGCCACTCGTTGGGGGCCTCGACCACACCGTCGATCGAGCTGAAAAGCCCCGCGGTTACCTTGCGCATGTGATGAATGCCTCCATGCCGATCGGAACACTCTCGTGGACAGGTGGTGGAGTACCCGGTGATGCGATATTCCAGGGCGGTGCCTGGCCAGGCCATGGCCCGCTCGCCGTGACTGAGAGGTTAGGTGGAGAGGAGCACTCAGGTCTTGTACAGAAGCGACAGCGGCTCCGACGGATCCCGATCGCGCAACTGCGTGGCGGTGCGCCCGATGTAACGGGTCAGCGACCGTGCCAAGTGCGGTTGGTCGAAGTATCCAAGCCGGTAGGCAACGTCGTGGGCTGGCATACCCTCCTGGATCAGAACCGCCGCTTGCCTGGCACGACCGATCTGCGTGATGGCACCGCGGGTGAGCCCGGTTGCCGCTACGAAGCGCCGCTGGACGGTGCGCTCGGACACGTCTGCGGGCGCGCCACGAAGCGCAGCGGTGACGACCGGGTCACAGACCAAGACACCCTCACCCACCATCCGCCGTACGAAACCTTCGGCATTGTCGTAATCGGGCAGGCGCCAGGCGGAACCATTCAGCCAGAACGACCGGCGCGTCGCATCGGGAATCTCGGCAGAACCATCGACAAGCCGGTTGACCGGAAGATGTGACAACGAAGTGCCAAGTGAGAAGATGATTCCGAAGAACGTGGCATCTTCAGGAACGGGAGCCGGGCTTGCCTTCGACTCCGGCCCTTGAACAGCCACGCTGACCTGACCGCAGTGCTGCCAGAAGACCAGATCCCAATGCGCTGTCGCAACCGACGTCATCCGATTGACTTCAGAGCTACTGCTGCGCCACACCCGCTCGATGTACGGCGAATCGGACGGCCGGCTCTCGATCTCCAAGCCCATCCGCGTCAATCCCTCCTCCCTCATGGGCCTATTGGCGTTCAGCTGCGAGATAGACACCGGACGATATCCCGTGCCCGTGACATCAGTACCCGAGCGGCACAAGTCACTGACCATGGCAGCAAGGCAAGAGCCCTCCATAATGCTACGGCTCTTCATCCTCCTCGCTGCTTGAGAGCGTGGTGCATCGCCGCGGTGATGGCAAGTGGTTCCTCATGGCCCGTTTACGGTTTGGGGGCGTGCTTCACTGTGCTCCCTTGCCCTGATTGCTGCCGGTCGCTGCGAGCGGGCGGCCGGGTCAGGGGGCGCGGAGCCGCATGGCGGCGCCGCAGGCGCCCTTGACGCGGCTGCCCGGGAGCAGATCATGGGCCGGCGGGGGCAAGGGAGCGAACCGGGGTCGGCAGTTTCGGGGGCTGGCGTGGGTCCTTTCTTGCCGGTGACCGGTGACCTGCTTCATGGCCGGACGGGGCGGCGAGGGGACAGCCAGGCTTACCTAGGCCCGCGGGCGCTGTGCCGCGCCCGGCGACATGATGATTGATCGGGTGTCCTCCCGCCTGCGGGGGGATGCGGCCGCTCAGTCTATACAGGCCGTCCGCCTGGCCCTGCGCGGCAGGACCGGGAGCGGCTGACAGCGGATCACATACGGCGCCTGCGTGATTGCAGCTAGTGGCGGCCTTAGCCGGAGTTATGAGCCATCCCGCTGGTGGCGGTCTGTCCGCTCAGGGACGAGCCCGCGTGCTGACCGCCCGGCCAGCACCGCGCGCACATAACTCGCCGCGAACAGCGCGAGCAAACCCGACTGCAGCGCCCGCACTGGCAGGATGCTGCGCGCTTCCACCAGCCCATTGCGAATAGCCCACGCGTCGTTCGCCATCAACCCGGCGACCACGGGCACCGCGGTGATCGCGATCACGTCCTTGCGCTCCACCGGATGACGATCGGCCCACAACAGCAGCACGGTCCACCCGGCCATCAGCGGCGCCCCCCGCGCGCGAGCCATAACCGAGCTCGGCGCCAGACCGGTTGAACGGAGGCCTGAACCGTGCGGTCCACAGCTGCCGGGGGAAGATCATCCCGGCTGTGGCCAGGGCGTCCACGACGGCCCCGGCGCGGTAACTGAGGCGCAGCCACCGGACCACACCCTCACTTACGACGGGCGGAGCCTCGCCGTCTGCGGCATCGAAGTCGGGCATGCCGCCAGTATGGCAGCAACAGCAGGAACCGCCGGCCGGTGCGGAACCTGCGGTTGCCTCTGGCCTGAGCGTCGGCGCGGGGGTGCTGGTTTCGCTATCTCCCGCTCGGTGAGTTCGCGATCTTGAGCGCTGACCGTGGGTGTCCAGGTCAGGCGCTGCAGGGCGATGCTCAGGCCACCGGGTGCTCAGCGGCTTGACTCTTTTTAGAGTCAGTGCTCTAATTAGAGTATGAGCACTAGAAGTGGAAGGCCGGTGCCGCGGCCGGCGCGGAGGGCGAAATCGGCGCAGACGCGCGGCCGGATCCTTGACACGGCCCTGGGGTTGTTCAACGAGCGGGGGACCGCGGCGGTCAGCACGAATCACGTCGCGGCGGAGGCGGGCCTGTCCCCGGGCAACCTCTACTACCACTTCGCGGACAAGCAGGAGATCATCCGGGCGCTGCACGAGCGGTACGCGGCGGCCAATGAGGGCCTGTGGGAACCAGGTGCCACGCCTGCCAGCCTGGCCGGGCTGCGGGGTGGCCTGTCCCGGGCCATGGAACTGGCCTGGGCGTACCGGTTCTTCGAGCGGGAACTGCTGGCGCTGCTGCGCGCCGACCCGCTGCTGCGGGACCGTTACCAGCAGGTTTACGAGCGCCGGCTCGGGCAGTGGCTGGCCCTCGGGGAGCAGCTCGTAGCGCAGGGGGCCATCCGGCCGCCACAGCCTCCGGCCACCATCCGTGACCTGTCCGTCGCCGTGTGGCTGATCGGCGGGTGCTGGATGTCGTTCCTGGAGATCACCGGAGACCCGCAGGATCCCGGTCAGGTCGCCAAAGGCGCCGACCTCGTGCTGGCGGTGCTCGGCCCGTATCTGACCGGGCACGGCATCGAAGGAGCGCAGTCATGAGCATGCATGTGATCGCCGGGTCGGGGCCGGTCGGGTCGGCTGTCGCGGTGTGCCTCGCCCGCCAGGGCGAGCGGGTACGGGTTATCACCCGCTCCGGCACCGGCCCGGCCGCCGACGGCATCGAGACCATCGCCGCCGATGCCGCCGACACCGGACGGCTGACCGACCTCGCCAAGGGGGCCGCAGCCCTGTACAACTGCGCCAGCCCGCCATATCACCGGTGGCCGCAGGACTGGCCGCCGCTGGCCGCCTCGCTGCTCAGCGCGGCAGAACGGACCGGCGCGGTACTGGTCACGATGAGCAACCTCTGCGGGTACGGGCCAGTCAGCCACCCGGTGACCGAACACGACCCGCAAGCGGCCACCGGGTCCAAGGGCAGGACCCCTCGTGGCAGGTGCGCGCCATTGGCCTGGTCGTCCCGTACCTGCGGGAGCTCGGGGGAGGTCGGCTACCAGTTCACCCAGCCCTTCGTCGTGGACTCCGCCGCCTGCCAGGACGCCTTCGGCCAGGACGCCTTCGGCGCCGCTCCCACCCCGATGGGCCAGGCGCTTCCCGCCACCCTCACGTGGTGGCGCGACCAGGGCCGCGCCGCGGCCCGAAAGGAATGACTCACCATGACAACCCTCACCCAGCCCGCAGCAACCGCACCCGCCCTCCCCGAGCCCGCCGCCCGCGCCGCATGGCGGCGCCGGGTCGCCCGGATCGGCTCGCTGATCCAGCTCGCCTTCGCCGCCCTCTGGCTCACCCGCGGCACCCTCGCCACCGGATGGCCCGGCCAGCTCCCCATCGCCCTCACCCTGGCCGCCGCCGCCGTCGCCCTGGGCATCTGGGGCGCACTCACCACCCGCGGCCTCGCACCACGCCCCCGCGGCCCAGCCGCCCACCGCCTGGAGCGGGCCATCACCATCGCCACCGCGATCCAGCTCGCCGCCAGCTGCGCGCTGCCCGTCATCGTCTCCGCGGCCGGCCGGGCCGACCTCACCGTCCCCGCCATCGCGGTCACCATCGGCCTCCTGCTGCTGTGGCTGCGGGCCAGGCTCACCACCCCCGGCCACCTCACCGCAGGCATCCTCCTCATCGCCGTCCCCGGCGCACTCGCCCTCGCCCTCACCGGCAACACCCTCACCGCCGCCGCAGGACTGGCCACCGCGGCCATCCTCATCGGCAGCGCCCTCACCGGCTTCCGCGCACTTGCCAGCGGAGCACTCGGCCCCCTGCCACCCGCCCCAGGAAACCGGCCGCGGCCGGCCGCT
>WNGE01017340.1_pt1 | contig 12356 bp, 10 predicted proteins | sample 5400651 | NCBI WGS metagenome assembly WNGE01 (sample SAMN13153370, study PRJNA577476) | soil metagenome | isolation source: 60 cm soil or saprolite under grassland replicate 2 | place: USA:California | collected 2016-06-15 | reverse complement strand
CGTCCGGTTGGCGTGCCCGTGGTGGCCACGGCTCGAGTCGACAGGTCCCAACAAAAGGCACGAGGCCGGTGTCCGTGAGGGTCAGGCTGTCACCGCGACCACCACGAGAAGATCATCGCAGTGTCCGTGATGCTCCGTGTGCCCTGGCATTGACGGGGACCGGACCATAGGCAAGGTGTTCACGCCTGCCGAGGAGGTCCGGTCTCCGTTGTCATACTGCCCGCGTTCGTCGCTGCCTGCCAAGGTTCTCACCTGGCTGGCCGGCCGCCTGGCCCACCTGCTGCCACCCCGCCCACCCGGCCGGGGCGGCACCCGGCCGCTGTCAGTGACAACGAGGAAGATCAACTGTCACCGGACAGCGAGATCGAGCTTCCTGATCTGACCTGACAGGAGTAGCCACTATCTCGTCTCATCGAAGCCTGCCCCGGCCTTGTGTCGCCGTTGTTGGCCTTGGGGTCGCGACCAGCCTCGCAGGCACTTCGAAGGCGCGCACCTGGAGCAGGCGGACCTCAGCGACGCCAACCTGGAAGCGGCGCCTCGGCGGCGTCCACCCCGCGAGGCGATAGCGAGCAAGGACCCAGTGCGGCCCAAAGGGTTCGACTGGCACGCCGCTGGCGTCAGCAGCGGATAGCCGTACGACGTCATCTTGGGCAACTCCAACGGGTTGGATCGCCACACACTCCTGTCGGGCCCGAGGAGCATCGGCTGCTCGTCGTGCCCGAGAGTTCCGCGATAGAACTGCCGGCTGGTCTGGCTTGTCAAGCACACGATGGTCGTCCAAGCTGCGGCATGAAGACCGCTGTCGCTGGATACCGCCCGATGCCCAAGCCCGAGCCTGTCATCTTGACCGGCGGCTCACCACCGGCCGGCCATGTCGCCAAGCTGTTCCCGCCCGTGGGGCGGCTGCGGCTGTACCGATTGGCCAGCCGGGGCCGATTCGTCTGTGCCCGGTGCGCCCAGCCCAAGGTCGCGCGGCTCGTAGCCGTCCACGACCACCGCCGACTGGTCTGCAACGCCTGCTACGGGTGGCTGCTCAACCGCGACCCAGCCGGCCAAGCCGACCTCGGCGGCGGCGGCGACACCGAGCAGCCCGCCGAGCCCGGCCCGCCACCGCCGCGTGCCGAGCCGGACCAGTTGCTCGGGGTGCTGGCCGCCGTCACCCGCGAGGTCCATGCCGCCAAGGACCTGGTGGAGGTCCTGTACCTGGCCCGGCGCGCCTTCGCAATCGGCGCCTTGGTGTGCGAGCACCTGACCTTCCTGCGGCCCGTGGAGTACCTCAAGCCGCTGGCCTCCGCCCGCGACGCGGCTGCCGAGGCCGCCGACCTGCTCGACGAGGCGCCGTCCGCGCCGCCGCCGCCCCCGATACCACCCGGCGCGGCGTTCCCGGTCTTGGTCGTCGGTGGTGGGCTGCCGCTGCGGGTCCCGCTGCGTGGGTCGATGGCGGCGCGGCAGCAGGCTGAGCGGGCGCAGCGGGTCGCCGACGCGGTGGTTGAGCTGGCCGCGACGATCACCGCGAGTCTGCGGCGTGTCGTGGCCGAGGCGACCGACCCCGCCGACCAGCACGCGCTTGGGGAGGCGCTGGTCCGCGCTGCCGCGCTGGCCGACGGCGCCGGCGCCGACCCCAGGCAGGGCTGGTGAGCTGGACCTGGGATCGCGACCCGGGGCGCACAGTGGCCGGGTCTTGGTACGGCCGGGGCGGGCGCGGCAGGATCAGCCAGCAGATTGCGGTGGGCCTGGGCTGTACGCAGCCGCGTGACGGGACCGCAGGCTGCTTGACATGGCTCCCGCCACCAGGTCCAGCACGACCCTCATGCAGGTGTCGATGAGGCTCTACGCCTCACGGCCCCGGTGTGGCGATGGCGCACCGGCGGTGCTCGTAACGCTCACATGACGGATCGGCCTCGATTGGGACCGCTTGTGATTTCCTATCCCGATCAGCGGCAGGCTCGGGAACCGGGCGCGGGACGGAGGCAGGCAGTGGGCCGGTGGCATGCGGCGCGTGCGGTGACGGTCGTCGTGGCGGTCCTCGTCGTCACCGCCCGGATCTGGCTGTTCGTCACCGGGCGGCAGTACGGCGCCTCGGCCGAGCGGGCCTGGAACCTGGTGGTGGCCGCCGCGATCGGCCTCATGGTGCTCACTTGGTCCCAGGCGCGTGCCGCGCGCCGGCACGCCGCTGGCGAGGTCGTCGAGGTGGGCAGCGTGGTGGCTGGGGCGAGCGCGGCGCTGGCGTTCGCCGCCGCGGCGGTCGGGTCAGTGAGCCTGATCGTGCCGAGCACGCCGACGCAGGCGGCGGCACCGGCATGCGAGGGCGCGCCGGTGTACGGGGCACGGTTCTTCGCCCAGACCGTCCAAGAGCTGGGTGGGGTGAACGCGCGCAGCGGGCCTGGCACCAGCCATCCGCAGGTCAACCGGTTCTCCGGTGGCTGCACGCTCGGGTTCGACGGCTACTGCATCGGGGAGCCGATCGGCGACTTCCGCGTCCTGCTGGGCAAGGAGCCCTGGCCGGACCAGCGGTGGCTGATCGTGCACCGCCGCGCGCAGCTGGTCGCCTCGGCCAAGGTGCAGTCGCAGTCGAAAGAGGCTGCGCTCGGGGACCAGCCAGACCCGCGATGCGCCGGCTGGGGCGGCCGGGCGCAGCCGAAGATCATCACGTTCACCGTGACACCATCCGCCAATGGTCGGGGGCTGGCCGGGCTGCAGGCCCAGACTACCGGCGCGGTGGTGGTCGGGTACGCGGTGCGGCTGCTCACCACGCCAGTCGACGCGGTCGACCCGTACGGGCCGATCGGGGCGAAGTCCAACGCACCCGGGTTCAGCGCGCGATGGGCCCCATCGGTCGCCGCCGCGCACCTCCCCGGTCGATCCGGGGAGGTGCAGGTCGCGGCGGTCGTCTGCCTGGCGGCTGGCGTTCCTGACCGCGCCCCCTCGGTGGTGCGGGTGCGGCTTTCGCGTGGCGCCGTCGTCGCCGTCCGACCCGACACCGTCGACGACATGGGGGCGCGCCAGCAGTTGGGGTACACCGCCTGCGCCGGGCCCTCCTGAGCGTGCGGTCCGTGGCAGCGGCGCGCGTTCCCTGCTGCAGCCTGCAGGGACGTGATCGGCTGGCGTGCCGCGGTGTCCCACCTCGGCCAGCACGGGACGCCAGGGCTGCCCGTCGTCGGGCTGCCGGCCCCGTCTGGACCCGAGCGGCGCAAGCGGCGCAGTCGCAGGGCCGACAACACGGGGCACGGTCACCGACAGGGTGATCCTGGCCACCCGATCTCGGGGAGATCGCCCCTGCCGCCCGCAGCGCCGCCGATCGGCTCGACAGCCACGCCGCACGGCGTGCCCGTGAACGCCGCCGCGCAACGATGCGCTGCCCGCACGACTGCCACAGGCGCCGCCTGGTTGACCGTCTCGGTGTCGGAAGACGCAGACGGGCAAGCCGTGAACAGGCTGGAGCAGCGTCGCTCACGTGGCGGCCCTTACCTGGTGTTATCCTCTGAGAAGAACACATCCGTGTAATCTTTCCAGCACAGGAGCGCCATGGACGACCTCAGGACCCGGATCCGTAGCCGGCGCCTGGCACTTGGCCTCACCCTGGCCGAGGTCGCGCAGCGCGCCGGCCTGTCACTGGCCTACATCGCCAACCTGGAACGCGGGCGTGGCAACCCCACCGTCGACGCGCTCCGCAAGCTCGCCGCCGCCTTGGAGGTACCGGCAAGTGCCCTGCTCGGCGACGACGGCGACGGCAAACCGATCGATCCGTGGGACCTGGTCTTGGCGTCCGCGCCCCGCTCGCTGCTCGCGTTCGCCCGCAGCGACCGGTTCGCAACCGAGATCGCCCGGTTGGCGCAGGAACTGGACCGCCCGGCCGAGGAGGTCCGCCGCCAGATCCTTGCCGGCATGGCCTCGGCACCCCGCCGCAGCCAAGGTGAACCCACCGAGACCGACTGGCAGCGGCTGCTCGACACCTACATCCTCATCCTCCGGAGCTGAGCTGTGCGTGATGCGTTGAGCCCGATCGTCGAGCGGATGCTGGCGCTGCTGCCGATGCACCCTGAGCAGCTGATCTGGGCACCAGCCCGCACGATCCAGCGGCACTTCCCCGCCCTATCCCTACAGCCTCTACCGTCGGGGAGCCCATTCACGTCAGCGGTGTGCCAGTGCGATGGCTACTACGAGCCGCGCTTGACCCCCGGCCGGCCCTGGCTCGTCTACCGCATCGACGTGGCTGCCGAACGGGTACGCTTCACGCTCCTGCACGAGCTGGGCCATTACCTCATCGATGCGATCGACCCCGGCCTGTACGACCTGATCGACGCGCTCGCCGGCAGCGTCGGCGACCCCGCAGAGATCGAGGAGCGCATCTGCCAGCGGTTCGCCGCCACATTGCTGATCAGCGACAAGCTCCTCGACCACGTCGTGGGTAGCGCACATCCAACCGCGGCCCATATCCACGCGCTCCGTCGGCTCTCGCCAGCCTCGTGGCAGGCCGTGGCAGTTCGTGTCGCACAACGGCTATCAGGACAAGGCGCGATCGTCCTGATACGCTCTCCAGGGCGAGTTGCCTTCGTCGCGACCTCTCCGAAGCTGCATGGGACCTGGCCGGCTAACAGCCGCGTCGCGCCCGGTGGGCCGCTGGATCGCGCGCTCCAGCAAGCCGCCTCCAACGTTCAAGACACCTTCGCCTGGAACCTTCCCGGCGCCAGGCCGCTTTGGTGCTCGACTCGAAAGGTGCACAGCGACCTGGCGGTCGCAGTCATGAGCACCCAGCAGGTCACGGTCGCCAACGACTTGGGCGCGGTCGCAGACTCCTCCACGTCCGCATCTGCCTGGGAGCCTGCCTTTGGGTTTGACGACCCAGTCCGGATCTCTGGGCTGCTCGACGATGTGTTCCAGCGCCCAGCGACCAGGATTCCGCAGCGTACCGTGCCGCCCGAACCATCGTCTCCGAGAACGCCAGACCGCAGCCGCGCGCCAAGACCGATCACCTTGGACGAGGTTCGCGCCGCACTTCGCCGTGGCAGCCTGACCGTCATCGCATCCAGGCCTGGTCATGGCAAGAGCGCCCTGACCCTGGGCCTGGCCTTGGACATGGCATGCACCCGAGGGGCCCGCGTTGCTCTGGCGTGCTTGGAGATGACCAACGACGAGGTGGCCATGCGGCTGACCGCGGCGAGCGCGAGCGTTGACCTGTCCCGCCTTCGTGCCGGACGCCTTGCGGACGCTGATTGGACGAGGCTGACCCGCAGCCTCGGCCGGTTCGCGTTCGCGCCGGTCACCTTCATCCCGACCCGCTTCGGCCTGTCGCTGACCGACCTGGTTGAGCACTGCCTCAACCTCACGCGGCGAAAGGAACTCGACCTGTTGGTTGTCGACTACATCCAGTTGCTCCTGAGCAACCCACACACGGCGGACGAGTTCTGCGACCCACGCGAGGCCCTGAGCCGCCTCAAACACCTGGCCGTTGAACTCGACCTCGCCGTTATCGCGGTCTCCCAGCTCAGCCGCCGTGCCGAGGAGCGCGGCGGCCAGCGTCCCGAACTCACCGACCTGTCCGAGTATCGTGCGGCCGTGCATGTCGCCGACGTCATCGCCTTGCTGCACATGCGCGGCCATATCCAGCCATGGACGTGGGACGATCGCCGAGCCGCCGAACTCCGGGTCTTTCACCATCGCTTCGGCCCGACCGGCACCGCCACCCTGTGGTTCGAGAGCGCCTACTGCCGCTTCTCCGAGAACCGCCCATCCCCTCCACCGCCAGGACCAACAGGCCCGGGCGGCCTGCGCCCAGAGGAGCGAGGCCACCCTTTCGGTCGCCCCCACCAAACCGGCAGTGAGCGAACCTGGTGCGCGGATCCGCTACCAGCGGCCGGTACTCGGTGAAGCTCACCTGCACCTCCGAAGCTCGCATGAAGCTTGGCGAGCATATTGGGCAACTCGGTCGGCTGGTAGGCACGCTGATCGTCAAGGTCGGCAGCTCGAAGCGGATCAGGCTGACCTGCTCAGAGATCCGCAGCCCCGTACGGACCTCAAGTCCGTGAACGCCGTGGCTTCAAGCGTGAGAATGCGTACTCAGCCGCACGCGACCTGTACCTGAGTCTTCCCCGTTCCCGACCTGGTCGCTGCCATCCGCCGCTTCGTCGATGGCTGGAACGAGCGCTGCCAGCCGTTTATTAGGGCTCTGTCAGGTCCGGTCGCGCCCGTAGACCCACGACACGAACACGACCTCGCGCCCGTCCGGATCTTGGTAGGTCACGCCGCCGTTGGCCTGCCAGTAGGCGTGCTGCGAGGTCGGCTCCACACCGGCAGCCGCCATCCTCGCGATCAAACGCTCCTGGGCCGCCGCGTCGGGCAGGTACAACACCAGCATATCGATGCGATCAACCCGGACAACTGGCGCAGTCGACCGGACGATCTCCAGCTGCACGGAGGCGTCGGGGAGGCCGAAGATCACGCCGTCCTCGCCGTAGCTTGCCGCAAAGCTCTCCAGCACCGGCAGCCCGACCAGGTCCCGGTAGAACCGGACCGCCTGGTCGTAGTGGGCGCTGGAACGGCCGACGCGCAACGCGCCGACCGGAAGATGCTCGGGCCAGCGTCCAGCTCCCTCGGGTCGGTTGGACATGGTCACAGTCTATGCGGCTCAGGCTCCTTGGCTGCGGCGCGGAGGCGCATGCCGGGCTGACGACCCCGCTCCGACCTGCGCATCGGGCCGTCCCTCGACCTGACAGAGCACTATTATGTGGGTCAAAGGCGCCCGGTCCAGCCAGTCGGCTGCGCGGAGCAGGCGCTGAACGTCCTCATTGGTGACGGCCGTGTGCTGCAGGGCGGTCTTGACCGCCCCGAGTTCTTGCACCACATCCTCGAAGGTGTCCGCCGCCGGCTGCGGCGCCAGGGCCGGGGGACGGTCGCGCCGGCCACGGGCCACCATGATGGCTACGGTGACCAGTGCGACCAAGGCGGCGGCCGGCCATCCCCAACGCCAGATCGCAAGGCCGGCCAGCCCCGCCGCCGCGACCGTGAGGCCGAGCCGACGTCGACGCGCCGCCCGCTGCGCGGCCAGGCGCGCCTCCGCCGTGCGCCGGATCGCGGCCTGCTCCCGCTCGAGCGTTCGGCCGGCGTTCTGCAGGCGCTCGGCGATCACCCCAGCCGCGTGCGCCGGCGACGCGCAGGCCTGGTAGGCGGCGGTGTCCGCCAACGTGGTGTGGTGGCTGTGGCCGATGCCGGTGATGACCGGCACCGGCGCGGCGGCGATCGCGGTGACCACCGGTGCGCTGTCGAAGGCGCTGAGCTGGGCGTCCTCTCCCCCGCCACGGACCACCAGCACCACCTGCTGGCCGACGCTGGCGGCCCGGATCTGTGCCGCGATGCGCCCACCGGCGGCCTCCCCCTCCAGTGGGGCCGGAAAGTGCGTCGCCAACACGTCGTAGCCGCTCTGCTCCAGGACCGTTACGGCGTCGCGGTAGCCAACCGTGCCGGCACCGCCCGCCACCACGCCGACGCGCCGCGGGGCCAGCAGCAGCTGCAGCACGCGCTGGCGACCCAGCAGCCCGCTCGCGGCGAGCTCCCGCTGCAAGCTCTCACGCTGCTGGGTGACCGCCCCGGGCCCGGCCGGCGTCCGCACGACCCGGTCAACCTTGAGCTCCAGGCTGCTGAACGGCCCGCCGTACTGCAAGGACCCGCCGACCACTACAAGGTTCCCGACAGCCAGCAGCTCAGCGGTGGCGGCCTCACCCAGCGACTGCTGCAACTCCTGGTAGTAGGGTCGGCCAAGCCAGGCTCGCAAGGTGACGACCGTACTCCCCGACGACTCGGCCAGGGTGAAGGCAATCCCCACCCCGCCACCACGCACCGCGGGGGTTCCGACGATCTCGCCGAAGAGCCACGTTCGGTCGGGGAAGGCGGCCGTCAGCGCGCCCCCGACGCGCTGCTGCAGCTCGGCGACGCCGACCGGCGGCTGGTCGGGACCGTCGGCGGCAACCGGGCCGGATGCTGGCACGGCACGCCGGGACGCCTGGTCGGTCACGATCCCGTCCCTTGATTCCGGCGGAATCGTCGTCCCGGTGCGGGGCTGTCGCGGCCGGCCGGCCTCGACTCCACCCGCCCGGCGGGGCGGCGTGGACGCCGGCCCGTGCCGCCCGGGCGCGGGTCAAGGGCCGCCGCCGGCGGTCCCGCAGGGACGCGCAGCGCCCTTGACGCGCCCCGGCAGCGGCGCGGGATCTGGCCGGGTGGCCGCGGCAACGGCCGGTCCGCGTCCGGGTGCAGGGACCCGGGCGCGGCGCCGGCGCTGCCGGCGAGGCCGTTTCGACCCTTGGGCTGGAGGGACGGCCGGTGAAGGCAGCTTTGCATCATGGCGCTCGCGGATCGGCGAGGAGTGGACGAGGCCAAGGTGATCTCGCCACGACAATAGCTGAGCGCAGTGACAGGGATGTCTGGGGTGTCTTCGGGAGCGTGGTCGCCAGGCTGGTCGAAGTCTTCCAGCTGCCAAGGGTCGAGGAAGGCGATCATAATTTAGGAGCGGTGTCGGATCGGTTCAACGTGGGGAGGGCATCTGACCGGTCAGCACCAGGGCGCTGGAACCAGCCGTCAAGCGATTCTGTGATCTGGCTGATCTCTCCTGCGCCCATCTTCCACTGAATGACTGCGCCACCCTGCTGCACGAAAGCGGCGCAATTGTCCGCGCGGTCGTCGATGAGCAGCGCGTCGGAGAACCGCAGACCGTAGGCCGACAGCCACGGCCCGAAGAAGCCTACTGGGTCTTCGCTCTTGAGCTGTCCGACCTCGCTTGAGCAGACGATGTCATCGCAGAACGCCGCCCAGTTGTTGAGCGTTTCACGGGCTTTCTTGGACCGACGAGCACGGGATCTCGCGTAATCGAACGCGCGGACAAAGCAGTCCATGTTGTCTGTGGCGATCACCACGAACGCCTGCCCCCGCACCCTACGTAACGCTTCGAGCAGCTCCACGTTGATCTTCATATACCGACAGTCGTCGTCAAGGCGCCTGTGTAGGAAGTCGTCCCGGAACCGGCGGTCCAGCCGTATCTTCATCCCCGAGATGATCTCCGTCGAGGACAGGATGCCCTTCATCCACTCGTGCGAGGTCGCCGCATCCCGCGAGAAGATTCGCGCCAGCTCCGCTTCAAGGCTTGGGCGCAGGGGATGCTTCGGGTTTGCCAGGATCGACATCCAAAATGGGTCACGCGACAGCACGCCCTGCCAGTCGACGAAGATCACGCGCCTCCACAGCGGCAGCATGGACTGTCTCACGTGCCCCTCCTCGTTGACCTCTGAGTGGCCCCGATCCGCTCGTCGAGCTGCACCCTGGCTTGCGCCGCCAGCTCTGCCGCATGCACCGTGGCGTCCAGCCAGGCGACACGCGGATGCCCCCGGCTGGCAAGCGCCTGGAAGTACGACCGAGCTCCTTCGTTGAAGGCGGCATTCACATAGATGCTATCTCGCTCGAATTTTCCTCTGTTCCGGGCCGCCAAGACCTCCTGCGGTAGATCCAAGTACAGGACGAGATCAGGCCAGAGTGGAATCGCTGAGCTGGGCAGAACTCCCTCCGCAAGCCTGAAATATCCTTGCGCCATCACGTGGTCGAGCCCGAAACAATGCGCCAAGAGGGTGTGGATGCTGCGATCAATGAGGACCAGGTCCCAGGCGCTGGCCGATGCTCGTACGTGGCTGGCCCGGTCCGCTTCGATCGCCAGGAACGTTGCAAGTGCTCGCTCTTCCTCCGCCGGCAAGCCCGGCACCGCAGCGGGCAGGAACCTTCCCCCGCCCACGTAATCTGCGTAGTCGGCCACGTAGGCGACTGCAAGGTGGCTGAGCTCGGACAGAAGGCCGCGGCCCAGCGTCGTCTTTCCCGCGCAGCACGGCCCTCGATCGCAACGCTCAGCATGTGACGCCTCAGCTCCTTAAATTCATGCGCTGGAGCGCTCGGTCTTGCCGACGCCGGATCCACCTTGGAGCAAGCGGCCGGCGCCGATAATACCACCCACTCCGAACAGGGTACAGGTGATCGGATAGGCAAGCAGCCTGCCGACGCGGTCGAGCGGCCGTGCCGGCGAGCCAATGAACCTGTCTGTGGCGATGAGCTGGAGGAAATAGATGCTGACGAACACCACGGCCACGGCGCGTACGAACTCACTGGCACGCCACAATGACAAGACGAGTGCCACTGGCATGACGGCGCAGCTCAGCCACTCAACGCAGATCGCCAGTGCGGACACCGAGAGCAGCCGGGCTCGCAGCCCCCGTCTTGTCTGTGGGTGCTTGCGGTAGGCCACGAACCGTCCAGGGCCGAAGAACCATCGCGCTGCCTGCTCGATTTGCAGCCGCACGGAGCTCGGCACCTCGGCGCAGTCCAGGCTCGGGATGGGCAGCATCGCCTCGTTCCTTGAGCCGAGGATGAAGCTGTAGTGCATGTCCTCCAACGGCGAGCGCGGCGGGAAGGGCAGGCGCTGGAGCAGCGACAGCCGCGCGCACAGACCGTGCCCGGTGACGTGCGCGTAGACGTAGGAAGCAACCCTCCGCCTCCACGCGGGCGCGGTGGGCGAACGGTTCAGGAGGCGCGGGATCTCGTACGCGACGACGAAGCGGTTGGCGCGGAGGGCGCCCGCGTCGGCAAGCCAGCAGCGCGGCCAAGACCAAGAGCGCGGGGCGTCGGGCTGCCGCAGCTCGAACCGGGACGACTGGTGGAAGACGTTCACGTGCGGGTGCTGGGTGATGGCCCGTTGGAAGCCGGCCAGCGAGTCAAGGGGTGGGCGGGAGTCGGCATCGTAGCAGAGCAGAAACGACCGTGACGCCGCGATGGGATCGGGCGCTGCGGCGGCGAGGTAGTCCACGGCGAAGTTGAGCTGGTCCGCCTTGACACCTTGCGGGTCGGGGTAATGCAGGTGGGTGCACCGACCCGACGCCGCGAGCTCCTTTGCTGCAAGAACCGTGTCGTCGGCGCTCGCATGCTGGTCGCGTTCCAGCTCCTCCCGAGCCGTGGTGACCACCACGATCCGCGCGTCGTGCCCCGCGGCGAGCGTCTCGAAGTGGGCAACTGCCTGCTCGATGACGGCTGCTTCTCGGAGTACGGGCAAGACGATGTAGAAGCAGGGCCGTGCACCGGGCAGGGCGGCTGCGCTGTCGCGTCTGGCGAGGCCCCGCTGCAGGAACCGGTGTGACCGGAGGACGGCACGCAGCACCAGGCCGTGGCGCAGTACCAAGCCGAGCAGCAGGGCGCGCAGGACCGCATCGACGATCCTCATCGTGGCGGGTTGTGCAGGCGGTCCCGCACGCCCGCGCGGTGGTCGGTGGTGGCCTGGAACTGCGTCAGGCCCAGGGCAGAGGCGCGCTGCTGGTCGACGTCGTCTTCGGCGATTCGAGGCGGCGCGCACTCCACCTTCTGCTGGTTGTTGACAAAGTGACAGGGGTCGGTCACGGGCGGGCCGGGGTACGGTCGCGCCTCCTCGCCACCCCAGCGCCCCACGTACTGGGTGTGGAACCCGTCGCAGATCCGGCGGATCGCGCAGGTGTCACAGCCGGCGACGTGCGCGTAGCTGTGCCGCGCTTGCTGTCGCTGCGAAGCCTGGAGGTACCACGCCGGATCTGGCGCCCCGGCATGGCCGGCGTCGTACCAACTGTTGTAGTCCCACTCGTGGGGGTCATACGGCAACTGGAAGCCGGTGTAGACGTGCGCCTCGCGGCCGGGCAACTGGCAGGGTGGCATGTACCGCACGTTCGCCTCGACGCCGAGCTGCGAGCACTTGTCGATCGCTCTCGCCAGGTAGGGCGCGATCTCCGAGTGGCGCGCCTGGAACTCGATCTCGGCAGTTTGCGCCCATTCAAAGTAGGGGTTAAAGGTGAGGAAGTTGACGACCCGCGCGCCCTTCTCGCCGGCCAACTCCGCGATCGCCTCAAGCTGGGAGAGGTTGTCGCGGATCATCGTGACGTTGAACCGGAAGGGGATGCCGAGTGCGCGGAGGTTGTCGAGCGCTTGCATCTGCCGGTGGAAGTTGCCGGAGCCGCGACGGTGGATGGTCGCGACGGTGTCGCCGATGCCGTGGATCGACACCAGGAAGTCGTGGATGCCGGCCTGCGCATACGCTTCCGCGCGGTCGGCGTCGGCCAGGCGCATGCCGTGGGTGATGACGGTTGGTCGCAGGCCAATGCTGGCGGCGTGGCGGACGATGTCCAGGATCCGCGGATGCAGCGTTGGCTCGCCGCCCATGAAGTCGACGAACGCAGGGCTACGGCGTAGTCGTGGCTGCGTGATGGTGCGGTGCTGACTGGTTGTGCGAGTCTGCGGTGAGGTTTCGGGTGGCCGGGCGGCTGCCGGGACAGGAGCAGACGGCTGCTGCGACGCGACGAAGGCCGCGTTGG
>WNGE01011210.1_pt1 | contig 12357 bp, 8 predicted proteins | sample 5400651 | NCBI WGS metagenome assembly WNGE01 (sample SAMN13153370, study PRJNA577476) | soil metagenome | isolation source: 60 cm soil or saprolite under grassland replicate 2 | place: USA:California | collected 2016-06-15 | reverse complement strand
ACGAAATGCCGCCAGCTCTCATGCTGCGGCGCTGAAAATGTGACGTGCACAAAGGGCCGCCACTTCGGCCGTTTCGGTTTCCGAATCAGATGCATATGTGCTTCCTGCGGAAGCCGATTGCCTTTGCGCGTATTACATGGGACGCACGAGCAGACGACGTTCTCCCATGCCGTCGTCCCTCCTCTATCGCGCGGCACGACGTGATCGAGATTCAACTCATTGCGCTCAAAAATCTGGCCGCAATACTGGCAGGTGTTCTTGTCACGCTCGAAAACATTGTGCCGCGTGAACTTCACTTCCTTTTTCGGGAGACGATCGAAAAAGAGCAGCACGATCACGCGCGGCACGCGGATCCTCCACGAAATTGTCGTGACCATTTCGTGTTCCGGCGCGGCCACGGAAAAATCGCGCCAGCTCTCGAAATCGTGCGTCATGAAATTGTTGGCTTCATCAGACGAAACAACGTGGGCATGGCCCGCGTACACCAGCGTGAACGCGCGCCGCGCCGTGCAGATGTTGACCGCCTGCCAGAGACGATTCAGCACCAAAACATGACTGTTTAACAATGTATGCAAATCTCTATGGTGAATTATGTCGTCCGCCTTTTGCGGACTTCCACGTAAATTCGCCGCGACGGTACCACTCGCAATTTTCGTTGTCAACGGATGGAGGGGGAACCGAGGATTACGCCGATCCTATTTGCCGCCAAATCGACTTGTCGATTGCGCAAGTGTTCATAAGATCGCAGATATGGCAGATCAAGGTTCTGCGGGCAACGTTGTTGCCGCGCTCTGCAGTTTCTTTATTCCCGGTCTGGGGCAATTACTCCAGGGCCGATTGTTGATGGCGATCGTCCAGTTTTGTCTGGCGGCGATCCTCTGGTTTGTGTTGCTGGGATGGATCATCCATCTTTGGTCCATCCTCGATGCGGCTCTTTTCAAGCCAGGGAAATAATTCAACCACGAATTAACACGAATCACTGAAGAAATTGAGGAAGCGGACTTGTTTTTGAATTCGTCTTCATTCGTGTCCATTCGTGGTTACATGAAAGCGCAATTCCCAGCCGAGCAGTCTGAATCCGGAGAATTTCAACGGCAGGAGGATGCGTTTCGCGAATGGATCTCGAATGATAGATCGACTCCCTACCCCGCAGTCGCCAATCGTTATCATCTTTACGTTTCGCTGGCGTGCCCATGGGCAAGTCGCACGGTCATCTTTAGAAAGCTGAAAGGGCTCGAAGATGTGATCGGCATGACGGTTGTCGATCCGATTCGAAATGAGAAAGGATGGGCCTTTCGCGATCCTTCTGGAAAAATACCGCTCGGTGCGCCGTTTGAATCAACCGATCCGGTTAATGGCTTCCAATTTCTGAGCGAAGCTTACAAAGCAACCGATCCAGACTTCAACGAGCGCGTCACTGTGCCGGTGCTCTGGGACAAGGAGACGAAAAAGATCGTCAACAATTGTGAGGACGACATCTGCCGCATGTTCAACAACGTGTTTAATGATTTCGCCACGAATAAAGAAGTCGATCTCTTTCCAAAGGAGATCGAAGCAGAGCACGCGAAGCTCTGTGATTCTCTTTATGACAACGTGAACAACGGCGTTTACAAAGCCGGGTTCGCCACGCGCCAGCGGCCCTACGAAATTTCGTGCCGAAAACTTTTCGAGGCGCTCGATCATCTTGAGCAACGCTTATCAAAGACCCGCTATCTCTTCGGCAACCGGATCGTCGAAGCCGACTGGCGATTTTTCTGCACCCTGATCCGGTTTGACGTCGTCTATCACGGCCACTTCAAATGCAACATCCGACGCATTATTGATTACCCGAATCTTCAAGGATACTTGATGGATTTGTACCAGCAGCCGGGTATCGCCGAGACCGTCAACTTCGATCACATCAAGCGTCACTATTACATGACGCAGACAGCAATTAATCCCACCCGCATCGTACCGATCGGCCCCGAATTTGATCTGACGAAACCGCACGGACGCGGTAAAATCGCCTAAACCGAACTCACAATGGAAAATATTCGTTGCGCTTTTGACCCAACATTCAAGTCGCACTTGACGCAATAGCAAAGCACGTCGAAAAGAGCGAAGTGGGTTCCCAAAGTTCGGAAAAACCAGCTAAGTCGCTGCGCATTCTGGTTGTAGAAGATCATAGCGATACACGGCAGACCTTGTCCGCCTGCTCACTTATTTCGGCCACCAAATTTCAGTCGCCGATAATGCGCAGAGCGCTTTGGAAACCGTCCAGTCGCAAAAATTCGATGTGGTCTTGTGCGACATTGGTCTTCCTGATGGAAGCGGTTACGAGGTGGTTTCCCAGGCAAAACGAAGGCATCCAGTGAAGGCGGTTGCAATCACTGGATTTGGCACCGACGAAGACATTCGGCGCGGCAAAGACGCAGGATTCGACCTTCATTTGGTCAAACCGATCGATTTCCACGAGCTGCGCACAGTTCTCGCACAGGTCGGCGCTTAGGAATTCGCCTTCGCGGTCTTTGTCATGTCGAGCGGAGTCGAGACATCTCTCGTTGTTACTTCCGAGCGATACAATCCGCAATCTTCGAATCCATCAATATAAACAAGATTGATTGCTTGATTTGCTCAAATGAGCGATTACATTGTGTCAATTGAATAGAAACGTGATCTGAATGAAAACTGCGACTCTCGAAAAGAAAACAGTCAGGGCAAAAGCGAAACATCCCGCGGAAATGATTCGTCGAATTCAGAAAGGGTTACCTTTCTCCGATCTGAAAGCGTTGCAGGACAGTATCGACATGCCGTTTGAGCAGCTCGCAGCAAAACTTGCCATCTCGCGATCCACATTGCAGCGGCGCAAAGCGAACGGCCGCTTGTCGCCGGATGAATCCGACAAGGTCATGCGGTTTGCGCGATTGCTTGAACACGCGACGGATGTTTTTGGCGACATCGACAAGGCGCGAGCCTGGCTGAAACATCCGCAATACGGTCTCGATGGCGCTGTACCGTTGGAATATGCGGAAACCGAAATCGGCGCGCGCGAAGTGGACAATTTGCTCGGGCGAATCGATTACAGCGTTTATTCCTAAGAGCCTATTGAAGTACTCAGCCATGCCGCGTTGCTGCCGATTTTTCGTCTCTCCAAGGCGCGAAGAGGACGCATACCCACAGCTCGCTCGCGCCTTGCCATCCAGCCCAAAGAGCTCTCGCGCGACATGGCTGAGTATTTCAACAGGCTCTTAACACGCGATGGCCTCGGCGTGGCGGATCGTGCGCGTGAGTCGTGAGAAGACGGCGTTTACTGGAGAAGGCCCGTCGCGATATGGAGGTCGTTGGAACTCACCGGGAGCGCGCGTTGTCTATGTAAGCGAGCATCAATCCACCGCTGCGTTTGAGATCTTCATCCATCGCGTGCCATTTATTCTCGCTGAGAAATACAAAGCGTTTCATTTGGAATGGTCGGATGATCTCACCGAAATTTTTCCTATAAAAGATTTGCCTGCGAACTGGCGCATTTCTCCGCCACCGGCGGAAACGAAGGAAATCGGCGACCGCTGGGTGAAGGAAGCTCGTTCTGCCGTATTGGCTTTGCCGAGTGCGATCAGTCCAGCCGACACAAATTTTCTGTTAAATCCCCAGCATGCGGACTTCAAACGCATCCGCATTCATCCACCGATCGATTACGACTTCGACCCGCGCTTGCGCGGCCGGTGATCGTCACGATCGGTCGATGCGCTGCCGAGCATCGTTACGGGGCAATACGGTCGGTGAGTGTGTCGTTATGAAAATCCGTGTGGTCACGCAGTCGGGACCAGCCGCCCTCCTTCTTGTTCGTCTGGGCCACACTGTTTTTCTCGTTCGTGGCGTAATCCTCCCACGAATTGTAACGGGCAATGGTGAGAAACGTCCAAGGGCTCCCTTCCAGATGTTGCATCAACACGTTGCCGGCGCTTGTGTCGGTTGGCCGGCTCGGCGGTTCACTGAGCATTTTCTCCAACCCGTCGCGATGACCGGGAGCAGGCCGATAAACGGATACAACGTAAACCGAACCCGAAGTCTTGGCTGCTGAGTCACCGTCAATGCCCATGGCACGAGTGAACTCTTCCCACGATAGACCGTTCACAAAAGTATCGTTGTGCCAGTCGCTCAGGTCGCGCTTGTCCGGAGGCACGGCAGTGCCGGCGGCTTCCACGCTTGCCTTTGTGCCGAGATGCTCAATGGCAACGTAATCCCACGCGTCGCCATCTTGATGGCGAAAGACAACAAAGTGTCCTGGCATGGGCGCTTTCGGATCCGGCGTTTTGAGCCAATCGCCCAACTGAGCGGCTTTGCCGAGAGCGGCCTTGGTGAAATGGACATGGTAAACGTCTGTCCGTTTGCCGGCCCCGGCGGGCGCGGTGGTCTTCTGACTTGCAGCCAGAGTTGGTGTGCCCTGAGCCTGAACGAATGCAACAGGCGACAGGAGAAGGAATGTGGTTGCGAGGATAGCTGTGATTGATTTCATGATGATGTTTTCTTTGCTAATCTTAGGTTGAATGGAGGCTCGTCCGGAATCCCGGGCACCCAGTCTAGGCGGGCCGCATTGAAACGCGCGCGCTTGGTTACGCGTGCTGTTCCGCAAAGCTTATGCGGGCTAACTCTCCGGATGTCAAAGTTTATTCTCCTGTGACCTCTGACCTCTGAAATCTGACCTCTGGATTTTCCTTCAGCTTTCTGATCCGTGATCTCTGGACTTCTTCCTTCATCCTTCTTACTTTTGCCTTCACGGCGTCCCCGTAGTTCAACGGATAGAACGGAGGTTTCCTAAGGCAAAAACGCCATTTTAGCAGGAATTCGCTGGTCTCATCAGCAGTGCGCAAACCGCTACATTCAAACGCCTTAACTTATTGCTACGCTCCTCAGGTGTAATCAGGAATCTGCCCATTTTTAGGCATCCGGGTGACACAACGGGTGACACAAAAACGCAGGCCGGAGGGTCAACGCTGAGCTCTTGGCCAGAAGGTTCCAATTCATTACTTTGAAACGAGTATGTTCTGCATACATTCGAACCCGATGAGATTTCATCGACACGAACAAAAGCACGTTTTCTGACCCATATGGCTAGGCCGCGCATCTTTATCAGCTCCACGTTCTATGATCTTCACCATGTCCGCGACGATTTGGAACGGTTTGTCCTTGAGTTGGGCTACGATCCGATACGCCACGAGACAGGTAGCATTCCGTATGGGAAAGAAAAGGCGCCTGAAAGTTACGCCTATCAAGAGGTCGAGCTGTCGAACGTCATCGTGACCATCATCGGTGGTCGATTCGGGACAGAAAGTAGGGAGAATGCAGCTTTTTCGATACCGCAGAACGAGCTTCGCCGCGCCCTCGACCGCAATGTACAGGTTTTTATATTTGTCGAACAAGGAGTGTTATCCGAGTTCTCCACCTACAAACTTAATAAAGAGAATAAGAAAACAAAGTACCGCTTCGTTGACGATGTCCGTATATACGAGTTTTTGGACAAACTTTACAGCCTGCCCGCTAATAACCCGATCACCGGTTTCCAGACCACTAAGGACATTACTGAATACCTTCGAGCCCAATGGGCTGGCCTTTTCCAGCGCTTCTTGCGGGAACAGAACCGTCTTTCCGAGATGCAAGTACTCGACGAGGTCAAAACTGTCGCCAGCACCCTGCAGCAGTTGGTGGAATTTTTGACGAAAGAGCGCCACAATAAAGACGCCGCGATCCAATCCATATTACTTTCCAACCATCCCGCTTTTCGTCGATTCGCTTCTCTGACTAGAACCTCCTACAGGGTTTTCTTTACAACTTTGGCGGAGCTAAACACTTGGCTGAAGGCCCGCCTTTGGAAGCCGGTCGACAAAGATGCGCTCGACCACGATAGCGTCCTCGAATGGTCTTTAGGCAAGGAGTACCTCAAACTGACACAACCCATCTTCGACAAAACTGGAAGACTAAAGAATTACTCGGACGAAGAGTGGAAGGATGAGTGGTTGCAACGGCTGCCTGTCCCGCCGGACGAAGACGAAGACGAGATCCCCTTCTGAAACGTGTAAGCCAAAAAATCTAAGGGGAACTGCTTTTCGAAGGACTAGGACTGCCGAACTCTTCTGGCCTCCTAAGCTCCGCCGCCAATTGTTCTACGACTAGCATTTTCTTCAGGATTTTTCCTGCCTGCTCGGCTTACCAAACAGCTCCTGAATCCGCTCCGGATACTCCTTTGACACTTTGGTGATGGCAAAACTCGCCGAAAGGTCGACATCAGGGTCGTACAATTGCGGTTTTCCCATTTTAGCTGCCATATGAGCATATTCGACAAATGAGATCTTTTCCGTCCCAATCCTACTCACCAAACCCGTAAGGAGGTACGCGGCGGACTGATCCTCGGGCCCCTTTAACGCGATCTCGAACACTTGCCGTTTACCCGAAATATAATCGTCGATATCCACTCTTTTGACCCATTGCCCCGCCGCTATTTCAACAGCATCCCTCGCAATAAAAGCCACTTGAACACGTTTCCGCAACTCTTCCTCGGCAACTTGCCTCCTGACCTCAGGCAACACGTCGACAATCCGGTCAACTCGGTATGCCGTTTCTGTTACTTTTGGGTGCATATCCCAGACCTGAAGAACAAGCCATCCAACCCCCGAAAGCAGCGCCAGCACAAAAGGCCAAGTATGGAGCCCACCACGGTTAAAACGGTTAAGAGTGTGTCCTTATTCATAAGGCGAACACCACACAAAATAAACACCCCATCATAACAAAAAGCACATACCAAAAACCCCTAAACACGGCAACTCTTCTTTGTTCGTTCGATCGCTTTTTCCAGCTCGAGAGACGCCTGCGGATCGCCTACAATCGAAGCCTTCAGATGAACCGGAGTTGGATGGTAAGGATTAGTAAGCGCGATTCTATTCACCGCAAATTCAAGAGCCCCCCGTGATCTGTTACCAAAAAGAGAAACGCCGATGTCGTAAAATAAATTAAATTGCGATCGCTGGATTAAGTCCCAGACAGCTCTCCCGACCAGGCCGCCCAATCGCGCGCCAACGTATGTAAACCAAGATCATCAAAATGCCGATTTTCCGATGGTCCGATTTTGTAAAAATCCGCCGGCATGATGACTTCACACAACGCTTTTCCGAAACAACCGTAGAATTAGAGAATTAGGGGTCGCGTCTAAACATTTGACATTCGCTGATTGCGCTATCGTCAGCCACGTTTGCATACAGAATATCCCCGGCGAGAATCGAACTCGCATTTAAGGTTTAGGAAACCTCCGTTCTATCCGTTGAACTACGGGGACAGCAAGAAAGGCAAAAGTAAAAAGGATGAAGGAAAAATCCAGAGGTCAGATTTTAGCGCAGAACGCAAGTCGAGTAAATCGCGCACGATCCCTGATCGCATCAGGGCAATAAGCTGGCTGCGGCTGGTGACTTCGAGCTTGCGGAAAATCAAGTGAACGTCCTTTTTCACCGTCGGCAAACTCAAGCCGGCGTCATCGGCGATTTCTTGAGGCCTGCTTGGTCTCGACCATCGGCGGAAGGGGAATTATCAATTGCTTTGTTTTTAGGTAACTTCACCGGATGTCGGCCGCGGTTAAAAAAGAAATTCAAATCGAAATCGCCCATGTCTTATTCATTGACATCGTCGGTTATTCGAAACTGCTGATCAACGAGCAGCACGAGTTACTCCAAGAACTCAATCAGATCGTCCGAGCAACTGAAGCCTTCCGCGCTGCGGAAGCGGCCGGCAAACTGACCCGGTTGCCAACCGGAGATGGGATGGCGCTCGCATTTGCCACGACTCCGGAATCGCCTGTTCAATGTGCGTTGGAAGTCAGCAAGGCGTTAAAGAGTCATCCGGAACTCCGTGTGCGGATGGGTATCCATAGCGGCCCAGTAAGCGGGCTTGTCGATGTTAATGATCGCTCGAACATAGCGGGAGCGGGAATCAACATGGCGCAGCGGGTGATGGATTGCGGCGACACGGGTCACATCCTTCTCTCCCGGCGGGTCGCGGGAGATCTGGAGCAATACGGGCAATGGCAAGCGTGCCTGCATGATCTCGGCGAATGCGAAGTCAAACACGGCGTGCGCGTTCACGTCGTCAATCTCTACACGGAAGAAGTCGGCAGCCCCGAGCTGCCGGAGAAATTTAAGACAGCACAACAAACAGTGCCGCCCGCTCAAAAGGGGTCGCATAGGCGCCAAAGACCTTCGCTGATGGTAATCGGAGTTTTCCTTGTCATCTTCTTGCTTATCGGGCTTGCGATGCTCGCTCTGATCTTTGCGCCCGCAGTCCTACGGTCTTTCTCGCGCCGTTCCGTGCCTATGAGCCCAAACAGCCAAGCCGCAATCGCGACCATTCCGGAGAAAAGCATCGCCGTCTTACCCTTCGAAAACCGCAGCGAAGACAAGGCCAACGCCTATTTTGCGGATGGTATTCAGGACGAGATCCTGACGCGCTTATCCAAGATCGCCGATCTGAAGGTCATCTCGCGCACATCGACGCAGCATTACAAGAGCGCCCCTGAAAACCTACCCGAAATCGCCAGTCAACTCGGCGTCGCCCATATTCTGGAAGGAAGCGTGCAAAAAAGCGGCGACGCTGTGCGCGTGAACGTGCAGCTGATCAAAGCAGCCAATGATTCCCATCTTTGGGCTGACACTTATGATCGCAAACTGACTGACATTTTTTCAGTCGAGAGTGAGGTCGCTAAAGCTATCGCCGATCAGTTACGAGTACACCTTACTGGCCAGGAAGAACAGGTTATCGCCGCCAAACCGACCGATAATCCGGAGGCCTATGACGCCTACCTGCGTGCCCTCGCTTATACGCGGAAAACGCAAAACACACCCGCCAACTACCTCGGCGCACAAAAGTATCTCAGAGAAGCGGTGAGATTGGACCCGAAGTTTGCGCTTGCCTGGGCGCTCCTCTCCTACGTCGATGCTCGTGGCTACCGCACCGAAAATCTTCAGCCAACCGCAGCCCTGCGGAAAGAGGCACGGCAGGCGACCGAAACCGCGCTCGCGCTTCAGCCCAATCTTGGCGAAGCCTGGGTGGCCAAGGGCTATTACAACTACGGTTGCGTGAGTGATTTCGAGACGGCGGTGCGTTGCTATGAGCAAGCGAGAAAATTTCTGCCTAATAGCAGCCGAATTCCTGAGTCGCTTGCCTTTGTCGCGCGGGATCGCGGGCAGTGGGATCGAAGTGACTCCTACTTCAACGAAGCCGAGCGGCTCGATCCCCGCAATGTAAGCCTGCTCACTCGGCATGCCCAGTTCTACATTACACTTCGTCGTTTCCCTGACGCTCTGCGAAAGCTTGACCGAATTCTCGCGATCGCGCCGGACGACATCGATGCGCTGGTGGAGAAGGCGGCGATTACCCAAGCCGAGGGTGACCTGCCGCGCGCCTCGGCATTCCTCGCTCCGCTCGACCCGGCTGCCGGCGATCCTACCGCGTGGGAAACCCTGGCTTATCAAGCCATCCTCGAGCGCCGCCCCACCCAAACCATCCCGCGCCTGAAGGAAATACTAGCTGAGCCCGATCCGGCGTTAGGCTATCTTAATGGCGAATTGCGCTTTTGGTTAGGCTGGGTGCAGGAAGTCGCCGGCGATGAGGCTGCGGCCCAGGAAACCTGGAGTGAGGCGCGTCGCGAGCTGGAAGTCTTACTCAAAGAACAACCGGAAAACTCTTCTCTCCTTCAAGATCTCGCGCTGATCACGATGGGCCTTGGCGACAAAGCTACTGCCTTGACTCTGGCCTACCGCGCCATGGCCATGCGTCCGATCGAGAAAGACGCAGCGAATGCTCCGCAGGCGCTCGAGATCCTTGCCCGGGTGGCGGCGCGCATGGGGGAACCCGACCGCGCCATAGCCGCGCTGCAGAAAATACTTTCGATACCGGGCAACGGCGCGCTGGCTACTGGCATGGGGCTCACTCCCGCGTTGCTCCGGCTCGATCCAATGTTCGATCCGCTCCGAAGTGATCCGCGTTTTCAAAAACTCTCTTCGACTTCACCGAACACAGCGGACAAATCAGGTGACGGGTCGACGATCGCGTGCACGGTCATAAGCGCAGAACGCAAACAGAGTAAATCGCGCACGATCCCTGATCGCATCAGGGCAATAAGCTGGCTGCGCTTCGTGACTTCGAGCTTGCGGAAAATCAAGTGAACGTGCTTCACCGTCGGCAAACTCAAGCCGGCGTCATCGGCGATTTCTTGAGGCCTGCTTTGGTCTCGACCATCGGCGGAAGGGGAATTATGAATTGCCTTGTTCTCACGTAACTTCACGGAATGTCGGCCGAGGTTAAAAACGAAATTCAAATCGAAATCGCACATGTCTTATTCATCGACATCGTCGGTTATTCGAAACTGCTGATCAACGAGCAGCATGAGTTACTTCAAGAACTCAATCAGATCGTCCGAACCACTGAAGCTTTCCGTGTCGCGGAAGCGGCCGGCAAACTGATTCGGTTGCCAACCGGAGATGGGATAGCGCTCGCATTTGCCACGACTCCGGAAGCGCCTGTTCAATGTGCGTTGGAAATCAGCAGGGCGCTAAAGAGTCATCCGGAACTCCGTGTGCGGATGGGTATCCATAGCGGCCCAGTAAGCGGGCTTTCCGATGTTAACGATCGTTCCAACATAGCGGGAGCGGGAATCAACATGGCGCAGCGGGTGATGGATTGCGGGAATGCGGGACACATCCTCGTCTCCCGGCGGGCCGCGGAAGATCTGGAGCAATACCGGCAGTGGCAACCGCGCCTGCACGATCTCGGCGAATGCGAAGTCAAACACGGCGTCCGCGTTTCCGTTGTCAATCTCTACACCGAGGAACTCGGGAACCCGGAACTGCCGGAAAAATTTAGGCAAGAAGCAGGCGCACCGAAAACGACAGCGCTAATTTCCGGATCGGCCGCAAAGTCACCCGGTCTCAGATGGGCAATGATTAGCGCAGCGGTTTTGATTATCACCGTCGTTGCGATCGGCGTTCTGCTCTTTCCGCTCAAGCGGTCGCCAACGGCGGCAACCATTTCAACGACCATTCCACAGAAGAGCATTGCGGTGCTTCCATTTGAAAACCTGAGCGAAGAAAAAGCCAACGCCTACTTTGCCGACGGCATCCAGGACGAGATCCTGACCCGCTTATCCAAGATCGCCGATCTAAAGGTGATCTCGCGTACATCTACGCAGCATTACAAAAGCACGCCGGAAAACCTGCCCGAAATCGCCAGGCAACTTGGCGTCGCCCATATTCTGGAGGGCAGCGTGCAGAAGAGCGCCGACGCCGTGCGCGTGAACGTGCAGCTGATTAAGGCAGCCAATGATTCCCATCTTTGGGCCGATACCTTTGATCGCAAACTGACCGATATCTTCTCGGTCGAGAGTGAGGTGGCAAAAGCCATCGCCGACCAGTTACGCGCGAAACTCACCGGCCCGGAAGAACAAGTGATCGCCGCCAAACCGACAGACGATCCTGAGGCTTACGATGCCTACCTACGCGGCCTGGCTTATACACTGAAAACGGCAGCCACACCCGCCAACGCCCTTGGCGCACAGAAATATCTCAGAGAAGCGGTGGGGTTGGACCCGAAGTTCGCCCTTAGTTGGGCGCTCTTGTCATTCGTGGAGGCGCGCGGCTACATCACAGCGACTCTTCAACCAACGGTCGCCCTCCGCGAAGAGGCGCGGCAGGCAGCCGAAACCGCGCTCACTCTTCAGCCCAATCTCGGCGAGGCACTGCATGCCAAGGGCTATTACCACTACGCCTGCCTAAAAGATTACGACACCGCGGTGCGTTACTTTGAGCGAGCACATCAGCTCCTGCCCAATAGCAGCAGGATTCCTGAATCGCTGGCCTATGTCGCGCGAAGGCGAGGCCAATGGGATCGGAGCGAGTCGCACTTCAACGAAGCCGAGCGGCTCGACCCGCGCAACGTTAACCTTCTCAGTCAGCACGCGATTTCCTATTTCTGTCTCCGGCATTTCCCCGAAGCACTGCGAAAGTTTGATCAGGTTCTCGATATTACGCCGGACGACCTGGATACCCTCGTGGAAAAGGCGGCTATCGCACAGGTCGAGGGCGACCTGCCGCGAGCCGCGGCGCTCCTCGCTCCGCTGCATCCGAACGCCGACGACTTCGCGGCCGTAGAAACACAAGTTTACCAAGCGCTCCTGGAGCGCCGCCCTGCACAAATCATCCCTCGGCTAAAGGAGATATTGGCCAAGCCTGATCCAGCCTTGGGTTACATCAATGGCGAACTGCGCTTTTGGTTAGGCTGGGCGCAGGAAGTCGCCGGCGACCATGCGGCCGCCCAAGAAAGCTGGCGACAGGCGCGCAGCGAACT